>CEPZ01032449.1_pt1 | contig 11997 bp, 20 predicted proteins | sample 530461 | NCBI WGS metagenome assembly CEPZ01 (sample SAMEA2620106, study PRJEB7988) | marine metagenome | isolation source: saline water (ENVO:00002010), including | reverse complement strand
GGAGCAAAGCAGACCAGCAGGACAGGGTGGTTCAAGAGCCGGGGAATAGTCAAGGAAAGAAAAATTACCGACGAGGAAACGGGTGAAACCACTACGCGGGTTTCTGCTAATAAAAGTCAGATTATCAAGGATGATGACGGTGTGTGGTTCTCGCCGTGGAAAGATGTATTTGAAGGCGAAGTTGAACGCAAGCGCACCGACCCTGAAACAGGGGAGAAAGTAGTTGTCGGCGTGCCGAAGGACAAACTTTTCATACCGAAGCCCTTGCAGGAACCACAGCCCGAGCCTGTGGAGGAAGAAGAATAGATGGCAGTCCCGCAAACCGATGACCCGAAAGAACTGGATTTCTTTCCCGGTTTGGGTAGCCGCCTGAAGGATGATGTTAATGACTGGCTGGAAAAGGAAACCAAGAAATGGCTGAACTTGAGCAATCCTCCGCTATGGCGCTTCCTTATGCAAGGTGCGCCCAAGTTTGACCAAGACTCTGCGGCGCTGTTCTATCTGCTACGAGCCAATTACAACCAGCGGTTGATAAGTGAATTTGAAGGTGAGATAACAACGACTGACGACGATGAATATATCTGGAAGACTGCCGTCGAGGAAAAGAACGAGAAGACTATGGAAAAACTTGATAAGAAGGCTGCTTGGTGGGAAAACATGAACCTGAAAACCAAGTATAAGGGCGTTGCCGAGGAGTTGCCTGATGCGTTAGGAGAAACCTTCGGGGAAATCCACCCACCTACTCGCGCTGAACGAGCGACAGATATTGAGGAGATAGGGAATAAGAGGATATTGGCACAGATATTGGCGGAAGAAGGAGGCGAGAGCGATGAACAGTAAGGTCAAAATCGAGCAGCGGAAGGAAGCACCCCAAAACGACACCCAGTTCCGTATCCTGTTCGCTGCTATCGAACTGGGCGAGCCATCAACCCGGCATCAGATAGCCAACCAAGCCGACTTGTCGCACCAGTTGGTCAATTACCACATGCCAAAGATGCTGGAACTGGGTCTGCTGACGACAGATGAACGGCTAATCATGCCGCAGCCTATCTTCCTGAACCAAGAACTCTTCAAAGCGTTGAAGGATACCATCATCAACGAGGCGCTGGTGCAACTCGTCGTTGAAGAAACCATCTTCCCGCCTACCGACAACGACGGTGAGATACTGGAAAACATCATTATCAACCTGCTGCGGTTATTCACTTTCAACCTGAAAGGACGGCGAAGGAAATTAGAATGATTAAACCGAGATGCGGAACTATGGACGACCTGAAGCGCAAGCCCACCAAGTTTGATAAGATGATTGCATTACTTGAAAAGCAACTCGAAAAGCAGGAACAGATTATAGAAATACTGGAAAAACACCATGCGTCTGCTGTTAAAGCATGGGGCGGGAAATAGAGCGCCTACCACAAAAAACCCTTTTTGCGGTTCCTTTATATGGGGGGCCAACAAGTGTCAGTCGCCCCTACGAGGGGCAGGAAACCAAAAATGGGAGCAAGACAAGTAAACATATTTGGAACCACCTTCGCCGTGCCGAAAGGTCTGCGGAAGGTTCCGAAAGCAAACGCCTTTGCCCGGTGCGTCCGGTCGCAAATGTTCGATGGTGGGCCGTGGGGGAATAAGCCGGCACGCGACATCAAGGCTGCGTTCAAACAGGCAACAAAGACCTGCAAAGGCACTACGGGCAGTTAAAGAAACAACTTTAACTCCAATAAGCCCCAAGCGGGCAGCCAACGAGGTTAATCGCTGAACTCCTCACAAGGAGTATCGGCGGTCAACCTCAACCGGCTACGAAGGCGCTTAACCGAGTCCAAGTTATCCATGATGTCGGCAGGATAGTCCGTGACGGCCATGCCATAATCTTCGGCGTTCTTCTTTTCGTGCGTATGCAGGTCGCGGAGCGTCTTCTCTTTGGCGTCCAGCAGTTGCGAGAGCAGCGCCCGTTCCTTTTCCGGCAGGCAGGCCAGCGCTTTGTCGTGTTCGCCTTCACCCACGGCCATAAGCCAGTTCGCGGGTGTAGTCTATGGCCGCAATAGCGTCCTCGTTGCCTGCGTTCATTTTCCGAACAGCAGTATATAATTCTTCAAAAGAAATATCGCCTGTGGTGAACTTGGTTTTGAGGCTGTCGCATTTTTCAGCGTCCAAGTCCCTGCACTTCTGGAGTATCATACCCGCGCCGACCGCATGGTTGCAGGTTTCGCACCCCTCGTCCTCGCTCATGTTGCCGCCCGGTCGCGGTAGCCCTGCTGTTCGTCAGCCGACATTTGTTTCCAGCCAGTAGCACATGACTTAAAATCCTTTTTGTCGGTTTTGACGCACTCAGATATGTAAATGTTATATCCTGACAATCGTTTTTTGGTGCGACCCTTCTCGCAGTCGTCAAAGAAATCCTCTATGGCCTTGCGGTGTCCAGCACCCACTTCCTCGTCCAGATGGGATGCGAGTTCCTGCCGTTCTTTTACTGACAGGCAGCGGACGGTCATTGACACGCCGACAAAAGTTGGGAATATAAGCCTATCCTTTCAACCCTTCTTCAGCCATCAAACGAAGTAACCTCTTGGTGGCAAGGTGGGACTTGCGCGGGCCTTGGATTTTCTTTCTGTGGGTCGAAGGCCACCCGAAGGGAACGAGGGTGTTTTCATACCATGCTCGCACCCAAGTCCGACTGACATGGTAATCCTGCTCCATAATGCCGCCGCGTATGTAGTCAAACACATCAACCAAAGTAAGTTCCGGGTTGGCGACAACGCCCCACTTCATCATGTCGTTCCAGTATTGCCGCGCCATCTTCCTTTTCAGCGCCGCGTGGTCGTTCCGCGACATTTGTTCTTTGGGCGGCGGTATTCGTTCCGGCAGCCCGTTTCGCTCGCGCCACTCCACTACATCTTCAACATCAACCAGCATTTCAAGGGCCATAGCCGCGTCGGTTTTGAATTGCCCATAGAGAACCCTGAAATCTTCATCCCGGAGCAATAACGGGCCTGTAATCGCACCTGAAGCGCGTTTCTCGGCATAGGAAGGAGGCAGCCTGCCTTCCCGTTCCCACATCCGCAGCGCGTCCCGCGAAACTCCTAACTTTTCAGCAGTTGCGGTGCGCGTCAGCCCCGCATCGAGCAAGTCGCGGGCTTTGCTATACTTGGAACGGTGCTTGGCGTGAGTTTTAGGTGTGGGGTTTTTGCGCCAGTTGTAAATCGTTTGGCGACCAACACCAAACTTGCGGGTGATTTCACCATTAGTGGCGCCGGAGCGCAACATCTTCAGGACTTCGGCGCGGGTTTCGACGGGATACATCCCTGCTCACTTGTCCTCGGTGAACCTGTGGGGGTCGCTGACTTTGTAGTTAGGTCGGGCATAGAATACTACTTTGTCGTGTTCTTCGACCCAGTTAGTGCAAGGGAATGGCTGGAGTTCTTTGGGCGGCAGCGCTTCAAGTATCACCTCGCTATCGCTGATTTTCTTATACACCAGCCCGGTCGCAGGGTAGCCCCAAATCCCGCCTATTTTTAGAGCGTCAAACAGCGTCTTTGTCCAGTCGCGCCAGTCCTCCTCGGTGTGGTGGGGCATTTAGCGCTCCCTGCGGAAAGGATTAAGGTGGTCGGCCATCTTTGCGGTGAGTCTTACCGGGCCTGACGAGAAGTATAAAAGCCGCTCCAACATTTGTTGCTCCTCGCGTTTGTTTCGCTGGCGCTCCAGCAAAAACCACGCGAAGACGCTGGCGGCCATCAGTATTCCAGCGAACAGCACCAGCACTTGCCCGTCAGTCATATACATACCCCGCAGCAGCGCCGTCGTCTTTACTCATTCTTCCTTCTCCGGCGGACGCGCTTCCTGAACCGCCGTCGTGGAGCGCGGTTGAAGTCTATGAACGCCACGCCGCGTTCAGACGACGGGGGCAATTCGTAATGCTCAACACTCACGCTTCTGCTTCCTCCTCGGTCATGCCATTAGTAGCGAGCAGGACGCGCTTGATAAAAGCGTTATGTTCTGCGGGCAGGTGGTTGGTTGCGGACATGCCGGCCCACTCCAGATATTGCAGCGCGGTGGCTACTTCTTTGGTCGGGTGCTTGTCCATTACGCGACCGCCACCAGCGCGATAAAGAGAACCCACAACAACAGCGCGAGCAGCCAAAAAATGTTGTCGGCGGTCATTTGTCGGGCCTTACCATTTTGGACTTCAGCAGCCATGCCGCGTTGAGCGACGGGAGGGTAAGTTTATCGCCTTCTTTTATGCCCTTGTAATTTTTGTTATTTTTGCCTACAAAGTCGGGTAAATCGCACAGCGCGACCACCTTAACGGAGGGCATTACGGCGTTGGTTCCACCTTCATCAAAAAGTATATTTTTTTCGGGCCGTGTCCGGGATGAACCCCCCCTATTGTTAATGTATAGCGGTTTTTGGTCATTTTTGATAACCTCGCGCCCGCGCAGGCGCGATAGGGGAAAGTTTGCGGGGGGTATCCCGGACACGGGCATTTTCTCATTTCCATCGTCGTCAATCTTTAGTAAAGATTGCTTTTGGCCTTCTGACGATAGCCCCGACGATAGCGTTTCCATCCCGGACACCATCCCGGACACGGAGCCATTTGACGAAGTTGACTTCGGCAATTTGTGTAGTTTTGTGTCCGGGATGTGTCCGGGATGATTTCCGTGTCCGGGATTTGTCCGGGATGTGTCCGGGATGTTTTTTCCATCCAAAAATATATTTTTTGGGTCGCCGTGTCCGGGATGTGTCCGGGATGTATCGTCATTTGGTGTCCGGGATGTGTCCGGGATGGGAGGTTCCATATTTAGAATGATATTTATCCAGCAATTCCGGCGGTCGCCGCGACCCCCCATTTTGCCCTGCCGGACAAAGGGCGCGGCGGTCTGAAACCGCCGCCCGAAAGCGATTTTTCCATGCAGCGACACACCCCGCGCCTTGCACCAGTTGGCGTAATCTTCAAACAGGTCGTCTTTGGCTACGCGGTCGTTATCGGACTGCTGGATGCGCTCGGCAACATAGACCACTACCGGCTCCTGCGCTTCTTCGTAAGCAGCCCGCATTTCATCCGCGCTGCGTATGTCGCTGAAGTGGCCCTGTGTGATAAGCCGCGTGTAGCCTTCCAGCGCCCAATTCAGGATGCCGCTGGCTTCCTTCAGTAGCCGGGCCACCAAGTCGTCCTTGCGGATAAAACCGGGTTTGCCGGGCGAGAAAGTATTAGGGAACGGCACAATCAGCCAGCGCCGGAAGTAGGCCACGCTGTCGTCATACTTCGGCGCAGGCGCTTGGTTAGCACCTATAATCAGTTTGCAGCGACTCTCAAACTTAACTTGGTCGCGTGAATACAACGGCCTGACGGTCATGGTGTCGCTGCTCATCATCTTTTTGATTATCGAGGTATCGCGTATCGGTTGCGACGGAACATCAGCGCAGATGTTCACCAGTTTGTCAGTAAGTTCCAACAACGCCTGCGAGTCGCGGTCAAATGCTTGCGGCGTGAGGGACGCATAATTGTCGTGGCCCAACACCTGTTTCCATACATCCATGAAAACCGACTTGCCGTTGGAACCGACTCCGGTTAGCATGAGCGCCTTCTCGTAGGGGTTGGACTTATACAGGCAGTAGCCGCAATATTCCTGCAAAGTTCCAATATCGCCCTGACTGACGACCTGCGCCAAAAATTTCAGCCATTCGGGGCAGGCAGACGAGGCATCAAAGTCCACCGGCAGCAGTTCAAATGACAGGTAATCCGGGGTATGTGTCTGGAGTTTCATGGTGTTCAGGTCAAGTATCCCGTTTCTCAAGTTCAGCAAATCTATGTTATTCTCAAACTCGACGCTGAAGCGCAAACTGCGGTCGCAGACGAGTTCCGCAGCATTGGAACGCGCATTAATAGAATACTTGTCGCCCAACAGGGAGGTAGCCCGGCGCTTAATCCTGCGCCTGTCGTGGTCGAGTTGGTAGCGCCCTTCCCGATAAATGTAGGTGCGTCCGGTTTCGGCTATGAAGGCAATACACCAGTCGCGCAATATGTCCTCGGCAGCCAAAATATAGACCGGTGGTTCTTTTCCGTCGGCACCAAGTCTTTGCGTCAGCGAGGTGCCTTTCTTTTTCGGGCGAACATTTGTTGGCAGCATAGACAGCAGTTGAGCCTTTGCTTCCTTGAACGGGACGCCGGAATGGAGTTCGTAAAAAGACAACACATCCCCTTCCTGTTCGCAGGAGTGGCATTTGAAAGCCTCACCATCGCCAAAAATGGAGAACGGCTTGCCCCGATGTGAGTCAAACGGGCAGGCTTGCGCGTCTGCCCACTCACCGACGGGAGCGCCTGTCAGGGATGGTTCCAGTTGCAGTATCGTTATGTTCTCTTTAATGGCCTTCAGCACAGGGTCGGTTCCCTTGCGGCCCGGTTTCTTTAAGCCGCCGGGGGAGCGAGAAGCCACCGCGATTTCAGCCAGCGGCGGAGCATCGTCCAAAGTAATTGGTGGCGTTCCAAGTCCTACTGACAGGTTTAACGCGCTCGCCGTGCCTATGTCATCGAAAGACACCTTGGCTTCGGGGCCGTCGCCTTCAGTCCGGTAAATATCCACAAAGTAAGACCACTTGCCCGCGCTTTGGTGATAGCACAGCGGGAGTTTGACACCGTTGCCGACTTTTGTTCCCTCACCAAGCATATCCTGTTTCGGGAACACTTCAACATGTATGTCGTCCTCTTTCTTTTCACTCAACCCCGCTGCTTGGACTATGCGCCGCCCATATTCGCGGGCTTCCTTTGCGCTGGTGCCGGGAGGCACGAACCGAAAGATATGGTAGCCTTTGCCTCCTGAAAACTCGACCAGCACATCGCCAACACCGTGTATGGCGCAGGCATCCAGCATTTGCATAACAATACCCTGCGCCAGTTTCAGGTCGCCGCCCCTTACATCCACATCCCAACAAATATATTTCACCGTGCTGTCTTTGCTCAAGGTGTAGGCCAGCACGGTTTTTTTCCCGGCGAGGTGCAGTTCCAGCACCGCGTCCGTGAGCGGCTCGCGGACTACATGGTATGAGTTATCGGGGTTCTGGACACCATACAGGTCGTCCCGCGTGATAAAAAGCCTTCGTAGTTGTGCGGCCAGCGCTGTTCTTACGCTTGGCTCCAAACCTACCACCGCCCCTGTGTGGGGCGCGGGGCTTCGGGGGCGCTTTCGCTGCTCCCTGCGGGGTGCGTTGAAGGGGTGTGCAAGGACAGGTCGCATAACGCAACCCCATAAAACAATAGCGGGACTGACCCACCCCGAGTAAGCCACCCGCAGCCAGCCCCACCTGCGAGTGGCGGCGGGCATAAATACCTATTGACGAGAGGCATTTATTGATTGTTCGGTTTCTCGTAGGCTGATAACCCTGTCTTTTCGCACAGCAACACGAAAGCCGCTGTTGGATTTAATCGTAATAAATTCGCCCGCCGACTCCACAACGCCGCGCACGGACTTCTGCCAGCGCGGGTTCTCGTTAGGGTCGTCATTATAGACCATTTTAACTTGCATGCCGACATATTCCTCAAAATTCATGTTTTCCACTCCTGCTTGCACTCCGGGCAGTAATAGCCCTTCCCGGTGTATTTTAGTTGCCGGTTGCAGGTCAGGCAGAACATCAGTCGCCCCCACCCCGCCGCAGTTTTACGACTTTGCCCTTGTTATCAACCCCCAAGCGAACAGTTGTTGGCCGGCACTTGCTCCGAACATGCCCATATAAACCGCAGCCGCCACAAATCCGCTTGGATTTCGACACGCGCAGGATAGACTTTTGGAGCAGCATGGGGTCGCCGTGCTTCAAAGCGAAGCCATACAGCGTTTCGCTGCCGTCCACTTCAGTTATGAGATTGTCCTGTCGTATAGGTATCTGTAAAAATTCCATGTAGTCCATCTGCGCCCACTTACGGATAGGCGGCAGGGTGTAGGGGGCAGCGGGGCCGCCGCAGAAGTGCGGCAGGTCGCGCAGGTCGTTTCCGTTAGCAGCGTGGCTAATCAGTTTTTTTTGCTTCATGGGCGTTCCTACGATACGGTATAGCCCATGTGGTAGCGGTTGGCCCATGCCTGCAATATCTCTAAAGATACCGTGTGCCTGACCAGCCACTCGTTGCGTATGCCCGGCGCGTTCCTGTTTTTCAAGTGCATGTATTCATGCACCAGCGCCATGCGCTCCGGCATCACTTTGCAGTTGGTGGCGTTGTGCCCCGGCTTATCACAAAGCCTGCATAGAGGCCGCCTGCGCGGGCGTGGAAGCCCAAGCCCAAGCCGGGGCTTACCGAAGTCCAGCGCCTCGTCCAAGTCCTCCTGCGTCGGTTCGACAGGCGGGTAATGGTCTTTCCAGTATTTTGCCGTGTTGCAGGAGATGTTGTAGTAAGATGATATGGCGACATGCATACCCATAGTGTGCATGTTGTCCACAAAGCGGTATTCTTTGCCAATAGCAGCCTTCTCGTTAGTGGCGTAGTCCAGCGCTCGCGCTCGCGGTTCTATGTTCATAAGTTCCGCAGGAATATCCGGGTGGTCGGGGTCGCCTTTCAGGACAGCGGACAGGACGCGCAGGTTTTTCTCGGCACGGTGCCAGCGGTCAAAACTGGCGGGTGAGGCGTGGTAGTGCTTCTCCATAGCCAAGCGCTTGCCCGCCGCTTGTTTGCCCTTTCCGTGAGGAAGGGCGCGGTATGCTTTCGCAAGCACGATTTTCTCGTCGGGCGTGTAGTGGTATGGGCTGGCCTTTGGTGCAGGCAGGCCATTACCTTCGTCGTAGCCTGCTGCTTTCCGCATATTTTTCAGCCACTTCTTATCACGCTTCATCCGATATACAGCCCCTTGCGTCAGGTTGTAGTGTCGTATCAGACGAGCCTGCATGCCCTTGTGCTTGAACCCGCGCAGGATTTCATCGCGTATCTCTAACTTCTCGGTGGCGGTGTATTCGCGGGTGCTGCTTTTGACAGGCACTTTGAACAGATTTTTTACAGGGTCAGGTTTAGTTTCCTTTGCAGGGCCGACAGTTGTTGGCTCTATAGGTTCAGGTGCTTTTTGTGCCTGTTTCGCGGTTGGCACTATTTTTTTTCCGGGTAGAAGTTGCACATCTTCGTCCGTATCCTCGGAAATTTTCCGTTGGAGAAGCGCTGCTTCGGCGGCAGCGCGTTTGGCGTTGTTGATAATCGCCCGTCGCGCCGCCTTCGTGCGCATACCCTGTGTAACGCCTTCGCGCACTTCCAGTAATTCCTTCGCAGTTCCCGCGTAGGTAATCACGCTGTCGAACACAGCCCTGCGCCCAATCGTTGTGTCCGGTAGGTTGTCGGGGTTCGCCGTCGCTCGGATAACCCGTAGCAGGCATGACAAGTCATGCCGTAGTTTTTCGTCGCTGGTCTTTTTGGTCATTTTTTCTCCTTTGGTTGTTCGGTGGGGTATAGTTCCCCCGCTGTTTTCACATCGCAATCCGCTTCCAGCAGCATCACTTTGGCGCGTCGGCGCAACCTGCGCCACGCTTCCAGAAATTTGCCGTTGTCGGTTATCTCGTCCGCTGTCGTCTTTGCCTTCAGCCGGACGCCTGCTTCCAGCATCTCATACCGGCGCTTGCCCGGTATCTTATGCAGGAGGCTAATCTCGTATTCCGTTATCTCGCTCATTTTTGTCGTTCTCCGTTTTGTCTTTTATCTCCATACCGATAAGACCCAACACCGTATCGGTGAGCAGGTCAAATAGTAATTTCACGCGCAGTATATCATCAGGCTCAAGGTAGCCCAAGTTTTGTAGCGCATAGGACAAGCGCTGGCGCTCATAGGTGAGTTTATCCAGCGAATAATTCACTTTACTCAAGGCGTGGTCGGGTTTCATGCTCCAAACCCTCCGCCAAAAATGGCCGTGTCCTCGGCTTCCTCGTCCAGTTCGGTGCTGTCGTATATGTCAATCATTTTTGCCGTGTGTTCGGTCAGGATTGCATCTTTGGGCGCTTTGTTCTTTATCCACTTCGCCCGCTTGTTGGTTTTAATTCCGCCGCAAGTCCAGCAGATTTTGTCCATCTCGTCCACAATCTCGGAGTTCTCGGTAAGCGCGACTACGATATGCAGGTAGCGCCCGGCGCTGCCGCTTGCTCTTTGCCTGCCCATCTGCTTCTCCATACCCCCAAGCATCTCCATCAGGAATTGCTCGCGTTTGTCGCGGCGTTTACGGCCTTTAATTCGCATCCGTGGCCCGCCCCTGCCCCCATGAGGGCTGCGGATATACCACAGGCCGGTCAGGTCGTCGTTATACTCGTCGTCCAGCGTGCGTATTGCTTCACGCGCTCGCCCGAAGGTGTCATATATGTATGCGACTTCATAAGTAGTCGCTTCTGCTCGCTCGTTTTTTTCGTTCATTTTTATTTACCTATGTTTTGGTTATCTGTTCGGGCTGCGGCAATTCAAAATCACCAAAATTCCAGTCGGTGATACTGACTTTGCCATCATGGTATGCGTCCACCGGCAGCGTTTCGTCCGCGTTGGCGAGGAAAAAACTTGCTTCCTCAATCACTTCCGCTTTGCTGTCGGCTTCAATCACCATGTTCAGTTCCAGCAGTATGCTGCCCGAAAGAGAATACTGCGTCATTAATCTAACTCCACGGTCGTTTGACCGTTGTTTATTGCTTTGGCCGCCTTCACAATCCAGTATTTTGCGAAACTGGAGTATGTAGGCGTGTCAGGCGAAGCGTCCAGCGCCTTCCTGATTGCGGCCTCGTCGTCCTGCGAGATATACACTTCTATACGCATTTTTGCTCCGTAGGTGGCGCGACCACGGATGAACCGTTGGTAGCATAGGTGATACTTTCCGTTGAGTCCGCTTGCTCCGTGGTCATGCCGAACCCCTATGGCTACTTTCTGTTATAAACTTATGGGTGTGGTGGTGGTGGCCCATTATTTAACCTTATAATTGATATTAGTGGTAGTCGTTCCCGTCGCCGCCCAAGTGCTTGCGTCGGTGCCGGTGTTGGTGCTGTTGAAAGGGACTGCCGCGAAAGACCCTTTTTTCGGTTCCTTTGCCTTCTGTGGTTCTGAAATCCCCACTACTTTCGGCGGGACGACTACCCGTATGCCGTGCATGTCCACTTCATACAGGCTGCGATGCTCTCCCGGCACCAGTCGCTTCATCACGCCCGCCGCGATTATGTCCCACCTGCGCGGGCTGGTAAAGGTGTTCGTATTCAGGTGCTTCAAGTCCACCCGGCTCAATTTGGCGGGCAAGTCCTTTATCAGTTCCTTCACCGGGCGCGGGCGCGAGTAATATACCGTGTCGTTCACGAGCGGCAGCCCGTCGGCAAACCCCCACAGCGCATGGCCTAAAGGCTCGTCAAACCGCACCGGCAGCGTCGGGAAGCCGCAAATATCCACCATAATCCAGTCGTCGGTTCCGTCGGCCAGCGTTATCTGCTTCAGCGTCATGCGGTTGGCTGCCCACAGCAGGGCGCTGCTTTCCACTACCCGCTCGGGCCACTCGTCCCATGTTTCGGTGGCGGGTATGCACTCGCGCTGCGGTATATCCAGCAGTTTTGACAGGACTTGCAGGATGTTCGTCATTACGAAGCCATACCTTTCCCGACGGGGTGGAACGCTTCAAGGATGCCGTAGTCGTCTATTTTGTAGGCGATGGTTTTTCCACGCAGTTCGTCCACCCCGCCAAAAACATCCACTAACTGCCGCACCCCGAACCCGCTTTCGATATGGGCAACGCTGCCGTCGTCAAACTCAAGCGTCCACAGCCCGCTGCCCATGCTTCCGTGCAGTCCAGCGATGGTGCCTGTTTGCAGGTCGTCGTCAGTAGTCATGCTTCCGCCGGGGGCAGTTGCGCCTGCTGTGGCCGTCCATGCCGCAGTTGCCGCATCGGTAGCCGCGTGCCGCCGTGAAGTTGTGTGGGGTGATGATTTTACCACTAACACTTATGACTGCCGTGCAGCCGCGCTTGTTGTGGCCTTCCACGCCGCATTTTCCGCACTTGTAGGTGCGGTTCTTTGCGGGACAGGTGGTGC
>CEPZ01031032.1_pt1 | contig 12025 bp, 15 predicted proteins | sample 530461 | NCBI WGS metagenome assembly CEPZ01 (sample SAMEA2620106, study PRJEB7988) | marine metagenome | isolation source: saline water (ENVO:00002010), including | reverse complement strand
GTTGACTACTAAAAAGGTATCATAACTAAAAAATAAGAAAATGATCAGGTTTAATTAAATATATTGGGTACTGTTAAATACCCTTCAATGTCATCCTACCTGTATTTATATGACCCAGTTCTGAATAGTCTTCATCCATATTACTTAATCGCCTTTTACGAGCATTATTTAAACCATGAACCGTTTTACCTATAATCTTATCTACAGCTATTTTTAAATCCTTTACTTCAAAATCTTTTTCATGTGTTTGTGATTTTGTATTTTGAAGATATTCTTTTACTGAATTATAATTACTCATATTTTTCCCTTTTATATAATTTTTATTTTAACACATATATTATTTTTTTTAAAAAATTATTATAAATATATATATATATGTTAAAATATAATTAAACTAATTAAAAAGGTTAAATATGGAAGATATAAATAACGAATTAAATAAAATTATTAGGAAAGCAAATAAACAACAAGACTTCTCAGAAGTAAATTCATTATTAGATGATAATTTAGAAAAATTAAAAAATGCAAAAACAATATTATCTTTTGATATGGAATTTGATAATAGATCTGGTGATAATGTTGTCGAAATCGGTGTTGCTATATACAACAAAGAAACACAAGAAACATATTCAGAACATTTTATAATAGAAGAAGAAATAGGAAATTATAAAAGAAATAATACACCTATGGAACATAAACTTATGTTTGCTCACGGTGAAAGTAAAGAAGTTAGCCTTAAAAGTGCGATGAAATCCTTAAATATGTTAATGAAAAATAGTGATGTACACATTATTTATGCTGATAAAGATAAAAGAAAACATTTAGAAAAACATGATATTGAATCTGAATTCTTAAATGTTCAAAACTTATTAAGACTTAATAACTCTAGTAATCAGCCAACACCATTAACAGAGGCTGTTCAGCTTTTTGGTAAAAAAGAACAACCTGTTCATAATGCTGGTAATGATGCGGCTGTTACTCTTGAAATTATATCAGAAGTTTTTGGTGATAAAATTGGTATGGAAAAATATGAATCACCAGTTGTAATAGATTATTCAGAACATCCTAAAAAATTAAGGGGTGAAGATATTAAAGAATCAAGAAAAGCTAATAGAGAACCATTTTTAAATGATAAATATACAGAACAAGAAGTAAAAGCAACAAGAAAAATAACTCTTTAAGAGTTATTTTTTTTGACTTTTGCTTTTTTAATTATATTATTTAAAACGGAACTGCAAAGCAGTTCATATTAAGACTAAATATAAAAAATAATTTGGAGACAAACAATATGAAAAGAAAACTATTTTTCGTTGAAAAACCTTGTGCAGCACAGAGTTTTTCATTCCTTTTAGAAAAACAAGATATGGCGATACTCGCTCAAAGTATTGCAGCATATAAATTTGATTATAAAAATATTAATTATTCTAATGCTCCATATACAAAAGAAACTCCTTTATATAAAGAAAATAAAAAATTTACTCATTCAATTTTCAATACAAATGCTTTCTTTCAGAATAAAAATAGAATGGAACTTCCTTATTTATTAGAAATATTAAAGTTAAAAGAAAATAAAAACAAAGAAGTTTTAAAAAGAAAAATAAAAGAGTTTTTTTTAAATTTTGATGAAATTATTTTTGCATGTGATTATGATTATACTGGATGGAGAGGATTTGAATTTAAAATGTTTTATTTTTTTGAACTTGGAAAAGAATGGATTGATTTTTTTAATAGCTATAATATTAAAATTAGTATAATTAAAACTTGCTCTTATGATAAAAATTCATTAATAAAATCATTTAAAGAAAGAAAAAATATTTTTGAGAGTGATTATTATTTATTAAAAGAAGGTTATATAAAAAAAGATTTTTTTGAATACAATTATAATTTAAATGCTCTTTTATTTTTTAATAATATATTAAAAAAATTAAATATTGATAATAAAAATATTGTTTTAACTAAAAATCATATAGCGACTTTATTTTTATTAAAATCAGAAAAACTTACAGAACATGATATTGTAGAAATAATGAGTAAAAGAAAAATAGGACAAGCAAGCAATTATTCAGAAATTGTTTATAACTTAAGTTTTTTAAAATTAACTCAAAAAAGAAATGAAATTGTTTCTCTATCTGAGCAAGGCGAGTTATTTTTATCATTTCTACATAAAAAAATTAACGATCCCTACTTGAATATTAGATTAAAAAATGATTATAAAGAATTATCAGTTGAAGATTTTAAAATTAAATATGAAAAATATCTTTATGAAGTTTTCTCAAAACAAAAACGTTTTTTAAGAAGACTTGGACTTTAGCTTTTACTTTACAAAAACTTTTTGTTTTGTTATAATAACTTAAATTATAGGATTTTAAATAAAATGAACAAAAAATTAATTGAAAATAAAGCTAATTTTTCACTAGGATTAGATATTTTTTTTGAAAATAATAAAAAAATACGTAATACTTTATTCTTTATTGAATATTTATCTATTTTTCTTACTTTTTGTTATTTTTCTTTAAGTTTATATTTTTGGTTTGAAATTCCTATATTATTTATTACTTCTATACTATGCATTCTATTTATATTTGTTCATTCTAAAAATTATTCTTTATATCCAAATATAAGATATATTAATTTTTTACACTTTATTTTTAATCCTTTAATTAAATTAATAATAAAAAATAAATTATCATTAAATACAAATTATGACTATTTTGATAAAATAAAAAACAAAAAGGAAGCCTACTTTTATAATATTTATGATATTAAACCTCAAGAATACAATGATGCTTTATATTATTGGTATTGCATTCAAAATAAAACTAATTCATTAGAAGAAAAAGAAAGAGCATTATTAAATATAAGCATTATTAATACAAAAATCAAAGAGTATAATAAAAGGATTAAAGCATTGGATAATAATATAGCAAACGCTAATCAAATTTTAAAAGAAAATAACATTGATATTGATAATCCTAATAAATCAAAAATAAAAAAAATAACTGTTTTAAATATATAAATATTTGTTATAATAATAATATAACAATATAAGGATATATATATTATGGATGAAATAGAACAGTCAAAAGCAGCATTAAAAGAAATTCATGAATTTTTTAAAGCAAATATTCAAAATGGAACTTTTCAAAATGAAGGTTTTACAGATGGATTAAGTGAACAATATAACTTTATGGATTTTTCAGTGGTAGTCTCTTTAAATGAAATAACAGGAAGACCAGAGCAATATACTTATTATAACGGAGATGATGAATTTGCGGAAGTTTATTCTGATAATTCAAGCAATTTAGATAATGAATTTATGGATGAAATTGACAAAGTTTTAGAAGTTCACGAAGATTTTAGACGCAATTTAAAAATCAATAATCAAGAAAACAAAAAGACAAAAACAAAAACAAGAAAAATATAATTATTTTAACCGTTATTTTTTTAACGGTTTTTTTTATGTTAAAATAAAAATAAAAAGAGATAAATATGAAGAATACTTGGTTTCATGGAACAATTTATGATTTTGAACAATTTGATTTAAATGAATTAGGTAAATCCTCTAATAGTAGAGATGCTGAATTAGGTTTTTATTTCGGAAAAAACAAAAGAACAGCAGAAGCTTATATTGAAAGTGGACAAAGTATTAATGAAGAAAACTTTAAAGAAAAGTATAAACTGTCTACAGAAGAAGTTAAATTTAAAATTCAAAAACTTGAAAATGATTTTGAATCTAAATATGATATTTCATATAATGAAGCAAAAAGTTCTTATTCAAAACAATTTAAATTAAAAAGAGAATTTGAAAATTTTAGAAGTGATTTTGATACTTTAACTAATCATTATAATATTATTGATCCATATTCATATGAAGAAGAAAGTCCTATTGTAGATTATTATCTTTTAGGAAATATTTTTGAAGTTGAAACTGAAGAAGATAATTTTTTTTATTACGATATGGAAAATCAACCTTGGGATGAAAATAAACAAACACAAATTGCAAGAAAAGCTAAAATTAATGGATATGAGGGAGTTGTTTTCGAAAATATGCAAGATAGTGGCTGGTTCGGTGGTAACGGTGTTGATGATATATTATTAAAATTTGAAGTTAATGATATTTTAATAAAAGGAATCTATGAGTATAGAAAAGATGGAGTAACATTCAAAGAAAATAAAATACCAGAAAATAAACAAAAAATAAAATTAAAATAAAAGTATTCTTTGACTTATTTAAATATTAACTATAATAATAAATAATAAAGGAGAATTATAATGAAAAAAATATTTTTTGTTTTAACATTATTAAGTAGCAACTTTTTATACGCGCAAAATTGTGATAATTTAACATTAAAAGATTATGTCCAAGACAAATATATATTAATAGGAAAAGTTAATAAATTAAATGAAGTTATTGTTGAAGATCGCAAAATTCTTGTAACTTATTCAATCAAACCAAATAAATTTTACTCTAAAAAAGCACAACATTCTTTATCAGTTACGTTTACTACCGATTCAATTGAAGAAGAAGGTTTTGAATATATGAATTTATCTAAGTTTACTAAGAATGATAAATTAGCATTAAATGAAAAAGAAAAATACTATTTTTTTGTTGATAAATCTGAAAATAATATTTATTTAAATGATAACTCTTGTTTTGTTATTAATAAAAAAGATCTTGAAAAAGATAGTACGGCTTACAGAGCCGTTAATATGTTTGGCTTTAATCAATCTTTTTCAATAAAAAAAGATAATACTTCTAATTTTAGTTTTGGAATGGATAACAAAGTTGATAATAATGATATTATTAAAAATTCTAAAAGCATTGAAGAACTTATAAAAATAAGAAATAAAAAAGAGCAGTAATGCTCTTTTTAATTATTACCAAAAGCAGGTGGCACATAACTTGTTCCATTTATTGGACAATTACTACTGAAACCTACAAAACCATTACCTGACAGATTTATACTTGAAACATCCCACATACTTATATCTTGATAAAATGATTGAGCAGAAGCAAACATTGCATACATGTTTTGTACATTACCTGTATTCCAATTACTTAATGGTTGATTGAAACTTATTGCTTGATAAAAAACAAATCCCATATCAATTACATTTGAAGTATTCCAAGTATTTAATGGCTGATTAAAACTTATTGCTTGATGAAATAATTGCCTCATTAATACAACATTTGATATATCCCATTCACTAATATCTTGATTAAATGCATGAGCCTCTTGAAACATTGAAGATATTATTTGAGCACTTGACATATCCCATAAACCTATATCTTGATTAAATGAAGGATTTTTCCAAAACATACCACCAAATGAAATTCCAGAAGATACATCCCAACCTCCTATGTCTTGATTAAAATTAGTATTGTAAAAAAGACTTTCAAAATTTATTACATTTGATACATTCCACTGATCTAAGGGTTGATTGTAATTACTATTTCCAAACATTCCACTAATAGTTTTTGCATTAGACATATTCCAATTATTCAATGGCTGATTAAAGGCGGTTGCTGTATTAAACATTCCTTCGAAAATAGTTACATTTGATACATTCCAATTATCTAAAGGTTGATTAAATACTGTATTTTCAAAAAACATTCCTTCTAAACTTTCTGCACTCGACATATCCCAATTATTTAATGGATGATTAAAACTACTTCGAGAAAACATACCGTTAAATTGTGTCACTCCTGATACATCCCAATTATCTAAAGGTTGATTAAATTCAGGATTCTCTAAAAATACAGCTTCCATATATCCAGCACCAGAAGTGTCCCAATTATTTAGAGGTTGATTAAAATTAGATCTAGCAAACATAAATTCAAAACTAAGTACATTTGATACATCCCAATTACTTATATCTCTGTTAAAACTTGTTGCTTCAAAAAACATTCCTGACATATTTAATACACTTGAAGTATCCCACATACTTATATCTTGATTAAAAGCAGTTGCACCTTGAAACATCCCCCCCATGTTTATCACATTTGAGGTATCCCAACCTCCTATTGCTTGATTAAATGTTGTATTCCCCAAAAACAAACCGCCCATATCTGTAATTTCAGAAGTACATACGGTGGTAACATCTTCACCATTTGCAATCATCGTTTCTAGTTGTGGTCTTGTTACTGGTATTCCAGTTACACAGAATGGATTTATTGTTTCATTATTGTTTTCATTTTCATTAGCTACTATATTGCTTATCAAAACTTTATTTTCACTATTAAAAGGTATTTTATAATAATATTCAGCATTTAAACTAACTATTATTAATATAGGCATAATTTTTAATATATTTTTTATTATCATTTTCATTATTCCTTTTTTATATTATTATATATATCATAAAAAATTTATATTTATATATTTTTCTTTCTTTTTTGTTGATTAATTTAGTTATATTTAGTATAATATAGCTTTCAACCAAGGAGTCACAATGATAGAACAATTGAACAATAAATTTAATAAAATAACAAATGATAGAGCAATTCATTATAAAATATTAGAAAATTGTATTTTTGATATTTTGGATTTATTCCAATTTAAAGATACTAATTTTCAATATGACTATAAAAGTACTCAAGAAGTTATTTTAATAACTTACACTTTACCAAAAGAACTTAACGGATTTTCTGAAATAAGTTATAGAATTACATATGCAGCTAATGAATTACGTATTTCTCATAACAGTAATTATTATATTAAATCTTTAAATATTGAAGATAATGATGTTAATATTAATGCTTATTATGAATTTATGATTAAGTTAAACAAATTTATTTTTAATATTGATAGAGAATTAGTTATTAAAAATATGATTGAAATTAAATCAAATCAAAAAATAATTAATAAAATTGACAAAGAAATAAAAAAATTAGAAGAAGAAATAATATTAATTGAAAAAAATAATGAATTTAATATTATTGATAAAGTACTACCTAATTTTCAAACATTTTGTATTGACTCTTTTCTTTGTAATAAATACAATATCAGCTACTTAGATAAACCTACAAGAAAAGATATTTCAAAATTAAAAAAAGCCATTATTGAATTAAACCAAGAAAAAACATTTTCATTTTTGATAAAAACAATTAAAAATGAATTTATATTTTTTGAAGAGAAAAATTTAATAGTAAATAATAATGGAACTTATTATTTACAAAGTACAGCAAGAAGTAAAAAAGAAATTAATAAAGTACTTTCTAAGCAATTTTATATGAATGGAGAAATAGCTACAAAAGAAATATTCGATAAATCAAAAATATTTTATACTCTATATCCAGAAGCATTAGAAACAAAAAACAATAAATTTTATTACAATTATCAGGGATGGGGATTAAAATTACATATTGAAGTAATGAAAAAAAGATTAAGTAAGTTAGCTTTGCAAAAAGATTTACAAACTTTTTAAATAAAAAAAGACCTTTTAGGTCTTTTTTTTTATTTTAATATATTATTAGATATTTCTAATAATTCCTTTTGCCAAGTTAACTTTATCTTCCTTTATTTTTTCTATTTCTTTTATTTCTGATTCAATATCTTTTGAAAACTCTTGATAATTTTTGATAGATTTCTTTATAATTCCCAAACACTCTTTTGTATATTCAGGGTATTCAAAAAAATTTTCTTTTATAAAATCAATAACCTTTTTTTGATTATCAAAAATATATTTATGGTTTGTTTTTTCATTCAATTGAAATATGAATATATTTTTAAAAAAATCCTTTTGACTTTTTTCTTTTTGTTTTTTAAAATTCAAATATTCCTCAAATATTTCTTTACATTCTTTTGATAATATTAAATAATCAGTACGTATTTCTCTTAATACTTCTTTATTCTTAAAATAACCTGTATTTTTTACTAAGAATTTGGGATTCTTAAAAGATTTCATGTCTTTTTCAAATTCAAGATTATTAATATCTTCTTTTATTTTAATTATTGAGATATTAGTAATAACTTGAAATAATATACTTATTGCAGCAAAAAAAGATATCATAAAATATGACTCTACTTTCTGTAAGATAAGTATATTTAATATACTAAAAGGAATAATTAACCAAATATTTATTTTTCTTTTTTCTTTTGATGTTAACTTTATTGGTTTTTCTTTATTATCTATATTTTTTATTTTATTTTCATATTTATTTATAAAACATCTTATTTTTGAAAAAGAATCATTTTCTATTATATTTTTTAAATTATAATTTCTATTCATTATTAAATTCCACAATATTTTTCCATATTATAACAAATTTGATATATCGAGTCAATTAACTTTTTTTACATTTTTTTCTTTTAAATAATTGTTGATTTTTCTTTATATTTAATTTATAATTATTCTAAATTGGAGAGCTTATGAATATTATAGGTGACTTTAAAGAAGCTGTAATTAACAATGATTTATCTTCTTTAAAAGAAATAGTAGATAAATACAACATAGAATTAACAATAGAAAATAATTATGCTCTTCGTTGGGCTTCTAAATATAATTATCATGATATGATTAATTTTTTATTAGATAATATTAATGATATAGATTATTCAATTAAAAAATACATTCTTTTTAAATCTGCTGAAAATAACAATTTTGAATTATTTAAAAGAATATACAATTCTCATTATTTTTGTTTGTTTGAAGAAGAGTATAATCATAATAATATATTACTAACAGTTCTTGATAATCAAGTATCTATCAATACTTTTAATAAAGATTTTATTTGTTTTATTTTAGACGAAATAGGTGATAAAATTAATAAAAATTATTTAAGAGATAGTTATGAAATTGCTTTTAAAAGCTGTAATTTAGATTTATTAGATATATTTTTTGAATATAAATTAACTGATATAATTAAAATCAATCAACCTATTGAATCTTTTTTTTATAATGACAAACTAACTCTATCTCCTGAAATCTCTTTGAATTTTTTGAAAATTCTTGAAAAATATTTTGATCTTGAAAAATCAACTATACGTTATTACACATTAATGATTCAATGTGTAGAAAATAATTTGATTGATAGTTTTTTATATTTAGCTCAAAAGTATAATATAAATAAAATACCAGAAAGTAGTGCTTTAATTTTATTACAGGAAATTTTATTGGTAGAAGAAACTAAATTAATAAAATATTTTGATTTAAATAAAATTTTAAAAACAGAAACAATAATTAAAGAAATTTTTAATCAATTATTATTTAATGGCGCAACTGATAGTATTATTTATTTAATTGATAATTTAGATTTAAAAGATGATATTAAAAAATATATTTTATTGAATTCTTTTAAATACAAATCAATTGAAACAATTTCCTTAATAATTCCAATTATTGATTTAGATTTGTCTTTTGATAATCTAGCATTAATTAAAGAAATATTTTCAAAATGGAGTTCGCTTGATGATTTTGATCAATATTTTTTGAATTATTTACTTAATGATGATAAAGTCTATAATAGCATTAGTGATCAATGGATAAAGGAAAATATTCCCAAAAGTAAAAGAGAGCTTTTTTTAATCGAATATAAAGTAAGGAAATTTTAATGAGTAAAGATAAAGACAACGAGCAAGAAAATTATATTGAGGAATCTAAAATAAATAAATTTTTTGATATAAAAGATTTAAAAGATCCAAAAGCAGGACAAGCAATTATCAATTATAATAGCTCTGGATTAAAAGCAAAATATTATTATACAGAAACAGAAGAACAAAAAAAGAAAAGAAAAAATATTAAAAATATTAAAAATAATTTAGATTCTTTTTAAATAGAAAAGGCTTATTATGATCAAAGATATTGAATTAAGTATTAAAAATAAAAATTTTGAATTAACTAAAAAAATATTCAATGATATTTATAATAAAATTGATAGTATGGAATTTTTTAATATATTTGGAATTGCTGTAGTTAATGATTTTGATGAATTTTTAGAATTTATTTTAAAAGAATATCCTAACTTTATTTTAAATGATATTAACATTCTCTCTTATGTTTTACTTTATGCTGAAAAACTTTATTTAAATGATAATTTTTATTTAAATAAAAATATTAAATATGAAACTGATAATTATAAATTAATTAGAGATTTAATTAAATGCAATAATAGCGTAGTCAATAAAATATTATTAAATTTTAAAATAGATAATTATAATTCTATAATAGAAGAAACCTTAAATAGAGAAAATATAGAAGTTTTAAAAACATTAAAAACATTAAATATACCGCAAAATGATATTAGAATTCCAATTTTTGATTTAAAAAAAGAAAGTAAAGATTTTTATCATTATTTATTTTTTTATTTTTTAGAAGACAAAACTAATTTTCAAGAACAATATTATTTATTTGCTTTACTTATTGATGATTTAAATTTATTTAATGAAATATTAGATTGTTGGCAGGTAAATGAATTAAATAAAACAAACCCTCAAACAATAATCAGAAGCATTATAGAAAATAATAAAACTAATTATTTGAAATCTATTCTTAAACATAAAAATAAATTTGAATTTTTTAGTCAAAAAGGTAATGCACTTCATATTTGTTTATTATTTAAAAATGTAGATTGCTTAAAGATTCTATTTAGTTATGATATTTTTGTTAATGAATTTGAAAATAATATTTTAACTAAACCGATTAATGAATATGGAAGCTTTTTAGATATTGCAAGAAAATTAATATTATTTAGAAACTTTTAAAAAAAATCCCGCAATAAAATTACGGGATAAGTAAGTCTGAGGACTTTTTTGTTTGTTATAGTTTTTCATAGTTGTCTTATACAACATTTATATATTATTATTTATTTTTATTTTGTCAATACTTATATATTATTTATTAGGTTATGCGATTTTTCTTTTTTTATTTTTTAAATAAACTGGATTTTTTAATTTCATTGTTGTATAATATAACAAAATAATTAGGTAAATATTAATGGAACAAGATATTCAAGAAAATAGAATAGAAGAAATAAAATCTAAATTCGGCATAAATACAACCATTACCCCAAAAAATTATAATAAAATTATGAAGTCAGATTATTATGATATTTTTGATATTTTTTATAAAGAAGAAAATGAATTATTTTTTGAGTTATTAACACATTTATGCTTTGATAATCAGCTTGATATATTTAAAGAGTTAATTCAAAAATATCAAATAAATGATCTTTCATATAATGAATATGCTTGTTTTAGAGAAGCAGTTAATGGCGAATCCGAAGAAATTGCTCTCTATATTTTAGATAATTTCCATACAAAAGTATACAGTAGAAATAATCAAGCTTTATACAGTTGTGTTGTTGAAGAAAACAAAGAGTTATTTATTGCTATATTAGAACATAAAAAATGTATTCTTGCTAATCAAGATTTAATTAATTTAGCTCACTTTTGTTGGGATGAAGACAAAGAGTTTTCATCTATTGTTTTAAACTTAAAACAGTTTAAATCCATTATGAAATCACCTATTAAAAATAAAGTCAACAAAGATATTGTTAATGTATATGATAATTTTATTAAAATATCTAATTTTTAAAAATTATCTATTTTTTCTTTAATTTCTTTAATTTTTTCTTGTTTTATTTGTTCTTCTGTCATCATTAATTTTTCGAGTATTTTTGCTAATTCTTCTGAATCATCCTGTGCAAAAGGATTAGACTTATTTGTTATTCTATCTGATTCCATTTTCTTTTTTCCAAATATTAATGTAATTCATATCACTATCTGATACTTTTAAGTTATGCTTTGCTCTAATTTGTACTGTTTGTTTATTTCTAACTTCTATTGTTGCCTTACTTTTTAAATTAGAAGCGTTAAATTCTTTTACTTTTAAACTAAAAATAGAACAAACTCCATTTTTACAACTTCTTGCATAAGAAGCAACACAATGATTCATTTGTCTACCTTCTTTTCTTAATTCATTACTTGAAGTTAGTTCTTCAATTTTAACTTCTTTTGTTATAAACTCATTATCATTTTTATATTTAACACTATGGTAAACAGGCAAGTTTAAACCTTCCCAAGTG
>CEPZ01209592.1_pt1 | contig 12033 bp, 9 predicted proteins | sample 530461 | NCBI WGS metagenome assembly CEPZ01 (sample SAMEA2620106, study PRJEB7988) | marine metagenome | isolation source: saline water (ENVO:00002010), including | reverse complement strand
TTTAAGTCAATATACAAAAAAATTGAACCATCCATTGTTAGTTGCGAACTTAACCGATCATAACGAACTTGGATTAAAAAGAAATGTTATTATCAAACGGGGGGGCTATCGCGTTGGAATCATTGGAATTGTGCATCCAAGCGTTTTTCGATTTTATCCGAAAGAAATTAAAGAAAGGATTGATTTGGAAAATTCAGAAGAAACAATTCGAACGTTCATTAATGATTTTTCAGATTCAGTAGATGTGATAATCGCCTTAACTCATCAAGGGCATGACAAAGATATTTTATTGGCAGAATCAATTTCCGGTTTAGATATCATTGTGGGCAGCCATTCACAAACAAAGTTGGATTCTGGCGATGTAGTCAATGAAAGCTTAATTGTTCAGGCAGGAAAAGAAGGATATTATGTAGGAATAATTAAAATTCAGTTCGATGATGATAAAAAAATAATATCAAAATTAGCCAAAATAAAAACCATGACCCTCGACATGCTTGATGATCCGTATATTATGAAATTAATAAATTCATACGAGCAAGAAACTGGCCACATAAACCGCAACAAACTAAAACATCAGAACCCTAAATAATGGAAGCCATAATTCAAGCACTAAAAGATAATCCCGTTTATCTGGCAGTTGCCGTTGTATTAGCGATTGTTATTTTATTCGGTGTTATTCGAAAATTGATCAAACTCGTATTAGTTATGGCAGCAGTATTAGTGATTTATATTGCTTATCTTGTATGGACCGGAGAAGAAGTAGATATGGATCGAATCAAGGAAGGTGTTCAATCTGCCGGAGAGACCATTTCTGAAAAAGCTGAAGATATCAGTGAATCAGTAAAGGAAAAAGTAGGCGAGGCCGTTGAAGAAAAACTGGATGAAAAGACCGAAGAGCTGTTTTCTCCTAATTGATAGCGTCTCTCAAACGCCCTGTTAACAGTTTCACAATCCCCTGCATGATCTCCATATTGGAACTCATGATCTCATAAAAGTCCTCTTGAGTGATTTTTAACAAAGTGGCATCTGTTTCCATGGTCACATCCGCCGATCGTGGTTCTTGGTCCAGCAATGCCATTTCTCCCAAGCAGGCACCTTTACCCAGAGAGGCAATGTGGCGATCGCCTTTGTGAATTTTAACATCACCATCAACAACAATGTACAGTGAATCACCAAAATCACCTTCAGCGAATAAGGGTATATTTGCGCCGAACTGTTCTTCTTCAGCGATCTGGGCCACTTTAGACAGGTCTTCGGTGGGTATGGTTTGAAACAGGTTTACGGTTTTTAACAGGATTGTTTTTTCCAATGTAGAATACATGGCGAGCTCCTCTTTGTCCAGTTTGAATTTTTGTAATGGTTCATTGACACCATTTATTATATCGTGCTTTGTAACGATCTCTTGTAATGCTAATGACCCTTTGATTTTTTCCCAATCAACATTTTTCAGCACAGCTGTAAGCTGATGTTTTAACGCAAAATCAGTTGCCACTGCTGAAGCCCATTCTTTATCACCGACAATCATGATCCCAAGATGCTTTTCCAAGCCAATGGGTATTTCAGCAAAATGCTTTTCACCTATATTCGTCAATTCATCTGTTGTAAGACCTTCCACTAATGGTGTAATTAATTCTTTTTCTTCCCGCTCAAAAATGTTATCCAGTACTTCGAGTACAAATGGCATCTGTCTCTTGTCTTGCTTTTTAATGGTCTGTAAGTAGGATTCTACAGGTGTGTGGGGTGTGTCGATCACTCCCAGTTTTAAAAGGAAAGGAACTTGTTTTGACAGCTCATGCTGAATGACTTCATTTAGTGTATGTTCTTTATCTACCTGTTCCACACTATTCAAGAAATCAATTAAACGGTATGCGTGTTTTGATATTTTATTAATTTCATGTTTAAGCTTACCTGCCTGTTCATCCGACAGTAATTCTTGCCTAGCCATTACAAGAAGAGTATCAATTATTTCTCCAAGAACACGTTTTTCTTTTCTTTCCAATAATCCGATTAAAGCATCAATTGTCTCAGTTGATCTATACACTTTTAATATAACAACAATGCCGCGCAACAGGTCTATGTCAATATGTTCCTGCTCAAGTGTGGATATTAATTCAGGAATAACAAAATCATCTGAAAATTGCTGTAAAGTATGCCGGGTAGTCGGTAGTGTTTTAGGATTGGATAAGTTGGATATAATGGCTGGAATCAATTCTTGATTTTTCCTTTTAGTCGCTACATCCAAAGCTGAATTACTGGTGATTTCCGATGGATTTTCCAGGAATTCTATTAATAAATCATTTGTCAGGATTTCTTGTTGTTCAGTTAAATGCCTGATAGCCATAGCTTGGATTTTCGGATCTGCACTGCTCATTTTTTCCTGGATTAATTTTCGTGCTTCATCTACTTTTTCTGATTGCATCATTTGTAAAGCAGCCGCAGCTGTTATCTGCAATTCCTGGTTGTCATCCGATAAATAAGTTTCAACAATTGGAACAGCAGCAGAAAGTTTGCGACTACCTGCAACATTGATAGCGATATCAGCGAGATCTTGGTTTTGCAGTGTAGCAATTAATTCATCATCAGAGATAACATTAGCATTATCTGCAGCAATCTTTAAGATGGTTTTGCTGACTTCCTTATTTTCTCCATGAAAAAGTTCATTCAAAGTCTTTGCCCAAGGCTTTAAGGGAATATCTTCAATCAATTCCAGTGCAAAGAGTTGTTTTACTTCTTCATCAGCACACAGTGTTTTTTCAATCGTTGCCACCATAGCACTATCGGCAACATCAACTTCCAATTCTTCAAAATTCAACTGCCGTTTTTCAATAGCTTTTTGGAGTGCATTGACATAGTCTCTTTTGGTTTTAAATGTATAAAATATCCACAAGGCAGCTACCGCAATCACTACAATACTTAAGAAATGGATTGGCACACTGATATACATTGTAGCAATAAAAATCGATAAGCCGGCAAACCCCTCCATAAAAGCTTTAATTGTGCCATCTATAACAGGTTTTGTCTCTTTTTTGGCTTTGGGAGGTACCGGTAACCAGAGCAACTGAATAGTAGCATTATTGATAGTGAATTTGAATACCTGGTCGGCAAATTTTGGAATAAAAATAGCTGCCAGGACAGGCACCATGAAAAATCCAATAGAACCTGCGAAAATTGCTAATGGAAGAATGATTAAGCCAACCAACACTCCGAATTTTGATAAAATACGCCCAGTCAGAAAAAATTGAACAATGAATCCAGCAGCTCCTGTAACAGCATAGAACAAACCAAAAAAGTTTACCAGTTCATCCGGCGTGGGGTATGCATTAGAAGCTATTATTTTGAATTGATAATCCACATATTTTGAAACAATGGCCATGGAACAAATCACAATAGTTATAGCAATTAAATAGCTGTCAAATTTGTTTTTGCTTTTTTCTTTCCTTGTTGCTGATTGTTTGGTAGATCCGCTTTCCAGTTTTGTACGATGAGGGCGGATCATCATGGCTGTCACTGCTGTAACACCAATAAAAAAGGTTGATGCCAAAAGGAGTTTGTCCGAACCGAAAGTTTGTACAAAAGGACGAATACTGAAACCAACAACCATGGCGGCAATGGCACCGCTGCCGCTGATTAAGCCAAAAAGGCGTTTAGCCTGACGGGCATCAAAAACCTCTCCTGCTAGTAGCCAAAATTGGGCAATGGACAGGACAATAATAATTTCAACCCATATGTATAAAAGGGGAATAATCCACCCAGAGAGCATGGATGTCAGCGGGATTAAACTGCCACCAAAGATAGCAGCAGAAAACATTATAACAGTCGTTAGATCTCGCCCCCGTGTCCATTTGATATATAATGGAATTACACCAGCCATAACGATAGCTATGGCCACAAACATTAAGGGTAGATATGTTTTTTCAAACAGGCTCAGGAAAAATGCATCACGTGCTGATCCAGCAGTAATACCCATAGCAGAAAAACAGAAAAAGTGTATAAAAAGAATGAAAAGGGGCTTGCCTTCTCCTTCTTTAATATCAAATATTTTCCATAAGAATTTCATGATGTATTCAATTTAGTAATAACACTACTTGAAAAATCAGAGAAATGGCTCACAAAAGATTACTTGCTAAATCAGCCAATGCTGACCGTTCACCTTTTTGTAATGTTACATGTGTATATACTGATTGGCCAGTAAAACGATTAATCAAGTAACTCAACCCGTTGGAAAGACTATCTAAATAAGGCTGATCAATCTGATTAATGTCGCCTGTAAATACGATTTTTGTCCCTTCACCCGCGCGAGTTATAATCGTTTTTACTTCATGTGGAGTAAGATTTTGAGCTTCATCAATAATAAAAAATACTTTCTGAAAGCTGCGTCCTCGAATATAAGTCAACGGTGTAATAACCAATTTATCAACCTCTAATAATTCATCAATTTTTTTAGCTCGTGGATCATTCTTTTTAAACTGATGTTTAATAAATGACAGGTTGTCAAATAGAGGTTTCATATAAGGATCTATCTTCGATTGAATATCTCCCGGAAGAAAGCCGATATCTCTATTACTCAAAGGAATAATAGGGCGGGCTAAATAAATTTGACGATAATCAGACCGCTGTTCCAAAGCAGCAGCTAAGGCCAATAATGTTTTTCCGGTTCCTGCTTTGCCCGTTATAGAAATTAATTTTATGTCAGGATCCAATAATGCTCTAATTGCAAATGATTGTTCAACATTACGAGGTTTAATTCCGTAAGCGTGTAATTTATCTACATGTACTAGGTTTTCACTTTGGGGACAGTAAGTTGCTAGTCCTGATTTTTGTCCATTACGTAAAATAAAATTTTCATTGGGAATTGGATTATCAATTTTGGCCAATAAATCTGAATCAATAAATCCTTGATCACTATATAACTGATCAATGGCTTCACTTGGAAAATTCTCAATCAGTCTAACACCCGTATAAATCTTTTCAATACTTTCAATTTTATCCGTGGTATAATCTTCTGCATGAAGGTGTAAAGAACGGGCTTTAAGACGCATATTTGTATCTTTAGAAATTAAAACAACCTCTCGATCAGGATTATCTTCTGCCAGTTTGAAAGCACAATTTAAAATACGATGGTCGGGATTATCTTCTTGGAAAGACGCTTCAACATCCTGATGCCAATTATGATTTACGACAACGCGAACAGTCCCTTGGTGGTCTTTCAAAACTTTATGATCCGTTTTAGTATCCGAGTATGATAATGTATCTAACTGACGTAAAAATTCCCTGGCATTGTAATGGATTTGCTCATTTCCCCGTTTGAATTGGTCTAATTCTTCTAAAACGGAAATGGGAATAACAATGTCATTATCCTGAAAATTGTATAAACATTCGGAATCATGGAGAATTACATTCGTATCCAGGATAAATAATTTTGTTTTAGACTTGGTTTTAGGCACTGGTTGTTATTGGTTTTGGTTTAATCTATTTTCTAAATACATATTATGAATAAAATATAGCCAGATGACTTCCATCAAACCAAGCCTATCTGTATTGATAATGTCAGTTATTATTTGTTTAAATGGAGCATATACCAGAAGTTTCAGAATGAATCAGGAAATAAATCATCATTTTACAGAAGAAATTCGTCCAGGATATGAACTTGAGATTTATCATCACGGAACGGATTCAGATACATTCATATTTTTCATTCATGGCGCCGGAGGTCGTGCTGATCAGTGGCACCACCAAATCAATGCTCTAAAAGATAAATATACGATTGTAGCATTTGATTTGTTGGGTCATGGCAAGAGCCCAAAACCTAAAGCCGGGTATACTTTTTCAGAACTAATGGGAGATGTAGAAAAAATATATACTAAATATAAACGCGAAAATAATATTGTAATTGCTCATTCTTACGGCGTTGCCTTTGCCTTACAACTTGCATTAAAGAATGAGCATAAAATCCAAAAACTTATATTAATTGGAGCAAATAAACCGCGATCGATTACACGTGTGGGCCTTTGGAATCTTCCGGTATTTATGCTCGAATGGTTTCGACTGGTTTTCAGTAATAGCTTTGCGAAAAATGCTTTTCATCCTGATTCAGATCCGGATTTTATCAACCGGGAACGGGTGACCAGTGATCAAAATCCCATGGGTGTAATGAAAGCGTTGATTAAAGGTATGAAAGAAATACCATCAATGAATGTTAATGATATTACACTTCCAGTATTAATTATAAATGGAGCAACGGATGGATTAACTCCTGTTGCCGGAACAAAGCGTTTAGCTGCTGAAATACCCAATGCTAAATTAAAAATAATTGAAAAAGCATCCCATTTGGTTATGATGGAACAACCGGAAATCGTAAACAAAATCATTGCTAACTTTATTAATCAATAACAGGAAATAATTGCACATGTTTAAAGAAGATTTGCTAAAAGAAAAAACAATCATTGTCACCGGCGGAGGCACAGGATTAGGAAAATCCATGGCAGCTCGTTTTGGTGAATTGGGAGCCAATCTTGTAATTGCCAGCAGAAGAGAGCAGGTTATTCAAGATGCGTCTGATGAGTTGAGCAAAACAGGAGCAGACGTTTTAGGCGTCCCTTGCGACGTTCGCGACCCCGCAAGCGTTAAGGGAATGGTGGATGCTGCTAAAAATAAATTTGGAAAAATTGATGTTTTATTGAATAATGCAGCAGGGAATTTTATCAGTCCCACAGAAAATTTATCGGCAAAGGGATTTAAAGCTGTGGTGGATATTGTTCTCAATGGAACGTTCAATTGCACCCATGCTGTGGGAAAGGAAATGATCGCTGATGGCGGCGGTTCAATACTAAATATTGTTACAACGTATGCATGGACAGGCTCCGGATATGTTGTTCCATCAGCAGCAGCAAAAGCTGGTGTTTTGGCGATTACACGATCTTTAGCTGTTGAATGGGCGAAATACGGTATTCGATCAAATGCCATTGCACCTGGACCTTTTCCAACTAAAGGAGCGTGGAGTCGATTGGCGCCCCCGGGACTTGGAATTGAAAAGAAAATGAAAAATCGAATTCCACTAAAACGATTTGGCGAACATATTGAACTGGCAAATCTTGCAGCATATTTGCTCAGCGATGAAGCAGGTTATATCAATGGAGAAGTTGTTACGATTGATGGCGGTGAATGGCTTAAAGGTGCCGGTCAATTCAACGAACTTGAAAAAATGCCGAAAATAGCATGGAAAGCCATGGATGCCATGCGAAAAAAATCTAAAAAGTAGACTTCAGAAGTTCCGTTAGAAATAGTCCAAAAATCCTGTATAGAATTATCGTATACGGAATAGCAATCACAGATAATATAAGAGGGCTGGAGCGAAATTCCTGCGCATAGGGATTTTGGTTTGTTCTTTCTACAAGTTTCCTAAAACCGTTCATTGTTAAGTGAGCTAACCAAAAAGAGATTGAAAAAAATAATAAAATAATGACATGATCAATAAAAGTTAAAGAATTCAACCAACGCCCGAACTTCATTCTTTTTCTCCCAACAAAGCTGCACCAAATACACCTGCAGAATCACCAAGTTTGTTCCTTAAAATTGGAGTGATTACATGTGTGCTGAATGTTTCATTATAGACAGAATCTTTTCCTTCTGAATAAAGTAAATCAATCTTTGACAGACCACCACCGAGCACGATGCAGTCAGGATCTAATATATCGATAATATGACTTAATGCACGTCCAAAGTTGAGGATAAAATTATTTTTCCATTCTGGGTGTTTTTTATAAAGCTTTTTTTCAATGATGTCAGTAACCATATGTGTTTGCCCGGTTAATTCTTCCCATTCTTTTTCAAGTGCAGACCCACTGATGTAAGACTCTGTGCAGCCTTTATTTCCACAGTAACAATCGCGTCCATCGGGGTAAAGAACATGATGACCCCATTCACCGGCAATATGATTCGGGCCTCTGTGTATATTGCCATTAATGATAATTCCACCTCCGACACCAGTACCCATAATAACACCAAAAACTACACCATAACCATTTGCTGCTCCTATCACTGCTTCAGCTAATGCAAAGCAGTTTGCATCATTTTCCATGAAGACTGGGAGGTCAAAACTATTTTCTAAATCTTTCTGCAATGGTTCCCCGATAAGACATAATGTATTGCTGTTTTTCATAACTCCTTCTGATGGATCTACGGAACCGGGAGTGCAAATACCTATACGTTCTACTCCAGAAGATTTTTCCAACAACTCATGTCCCAGTATTGATATCCTGCTGATAATTGCCTTATATCCATCTTCCCGATGTGTTGGTACTCTTTTCCGATCGATTGTTTCATTATTTTGATCCAGTAGAATTCCTTCAATTTTGGTTCCGCCAAGATCAATACCTATCCTATGCATCATAAACCTCTTTTAAAACTGTTTTAAATTCTGATAATATCATTGCAGTAGCGCCCCAAACTTTATGTTTTGATAATAAAAAATAAGGTATATCCATGTCATAACCACGAAGATTTCTTCTTTCCTCAAGTTCATTTTCATCATGTATAAGTTCATCAACATCAACTGAAAAAATATGTGCTACTTCTTCAGGAGCGGGACATAGTTCAAATTTCTTATTTATAGCACCAACAAACGGATGAATGATAAAACCTGTAACAGGAACAAATAAAGGAGAAAGTGCGCCTAAAACATCTATATCATCCGAATTGATGCCAATTTCTTCGTGAGTTTCACGTGTAGCTGTAGAGGAAAGCTTTTCATTAATTTCTCTTGAACCGCCAGGTAAAGAAATTTGTCCCCGATGACGATCGACTGTTTCTGTTCGTTCAGTTAACATAAAATATATTTTGCCATTTTTTTCATAAAGAAGGATTAATACAGCTGATTGAATGGCATCTTCTTCAGTCGTGTTGAAATTAAAAATTTTATCTGTCTTAACGCGCATTTTCCACTGACTACCTTGACCGGGTAGATTGCTTTTTAATCTAAATTGCAGCTTTTGGGATAATTTATTTAATTCCATAACAAGTAAAAGTTATCGTTTTTTTGAATAAACTACCTGATATTTACTGGAGTATATGAAAATAAAACACATCATTTGGGATTGGAACGGTACGTTGCTTAACGATCGGTGGTTGTGCGTTGAAGCAATGAATAAAGCGCTTCGTAAACGGAACTTACCGGAAATGTCAGAAGAAAAGTATTTAGATATTTTTACATTCCCCGTGGAAGATTATTATATAAAACTAGGATTTGACTTCGAAAAGGAACCCTTCACCGTTTCGGGTACTGAATTTATCGAAAACTATAATTCAAAATTTCATGAACCTGCTCTTCAAGATGGTGTTGTAGACCTACTTGAATTTGTACAATCTAAAGGTTTGACACAATCAATCCTATCTGCCGGAAAACACGATTATGTTCAGGATTGGGTTGCCTTTCATGGTTTAGAAAAATATTTTATTAAAGTCCTGGGAATAAACAATCATTATGCCAGCGGGAAAACAGACATTGGTAAGGCATGGATCAACGAAATGCATTATGATCCTCATGAAGTATTGATGATAGGGGACACGCTCCATGATTTGGATGTTGCCAATAATATGGGTGTGGAATGTATTTTAATTGCACAAGGACATACAAGTAAGTCCCGTCTACTAGAAACGGGTGCAACTATTTATAGTGATTTATTTGAGTTTAAGAAAATGTATTTGCAGAATCTATTACCAGTCAACTGAAGCATTAGCACCTAATCCTGGGCCATAAAATATCGCATTAAGAAGTAAGCGTTCGGATCCTCTGAAATAACCTCTGAAATTTGGCTGTGTGGCAAAAAGAATTACTTGGCCATTACCCAATCGTTCCCGTGTAGCCCAAGAACCTTTTGCGATTCGCTCTTTTGCTTCCGGCCATAATAATCCGCCGAGACGTAAATCTTCTTTTGAAGCAAATCGAGCAGGAGTTGCAGAAGGATTTTTTGTCATTAATACTGTAGAAGAATTAAACAGAACAGGAACCATGTCACCACAGCCAAAATTAAGCCAGTGTTCCTGATCCAGATTGACACGAAGAATTGTTCCTTGAGGACTCAATTTTCGTCCCAGCTCATCACGATCTTTTAATTCCTTAAAACCGGGTTTTTCCTGATCTCCTTCAGTTTTGTCATCAGTCGTAGTTTTTCCTTCCCACAATTCCAAACTATCCACCCTTATTTCTGCTGTTGACTGGTATTGTGTCAAGTTGTAATTATAACTATTTAATTCTTTAAGTATATTTCTTTTTTTACGAACGCTGCTTAAACCGGATGATGAATCAGCAAGGAAATTTGCAGCCCCTGCCAAGGCAATAAGAGTACCACCATCCTTGACCCAGTCTTTCAGTTTTTTAATGCCGCTTTTTCCTAATACCTGTTTATAAGATCCTCCCCAGGCAGAGGGTAAGACTAATACATTATATTTTCTTAAATCTGACCTGCCTACACTCATGAAATTCAATAAGGTGGTTCTTCTTTTAATACGCGTATCGAGTAAATGCCAAACTGAACCAAAACTGTATGCACTTGTAGAGGGGCCGCCGATTAAAGCAATTCGTGATTCCTGGAGTAAATTGACTTCATTTCCTCCAAGATCAGGACCTTTTTCAGCTAATGCCGTTCCAATTCCTACAAAATTAATTTTACTCTCAACTGCTATAGATTTGAGTACATTTTTATCCAATTGAGGATTGGACTGTTTACGTATTAGTATACTTCCTGGGGGATAACTATTTCCCTCGATTTGAACAGTTTTTTCAATGGCATACATCTGAATACTTTGATCCATCAAACGGGACATGGCAATATATATGCCGTCTTTTGTGCCGTCCAGGATAAAACCATAGTCAGCGTCTGGGTTCAATAATCGTCCGCTACTGGATAATTTTGTATAGGGACTCAAACCCTCACGGGGTAAAGAAGTTGTATAATAGCCTTCTATTCCAAAAGCTAATGGTAATGACCAGGCAGTGACATCATATAAAGTTGAACCTTCATTTTTCAATACTTTTTGGCGTTCTTTTTCCATGGATTCGGTGTCAAGGCGAATATCGAATTGCAGAATATTTTGAATCAGCGCTTTCAATGGTTGATTCACTTTTATAACAAGAGCACCTCCCTCAATCACAATATTTTTTACTTTTTTATTCTCATGTGATTTTGCTGATGAAAGGCGTAAATCCTTTGCCGTCACCTGGACTTCAATTGTTTGTCTCTGTAATGTTTCTACAAAAGCGTCCAAGCGATCCAAGTTGTTATGCAAGGGAAATACAAATGCTTCATTGGGGCTCGACTCAACGCTATTTTTGCGAATTTCATAATAATCATTCAGCAATTCTTCACGATTGGTTGCTACTGTAGACAAGTTAGCTATGGAACTTATAAACTGGTGGTGGACTGCTTCTCTAAAGGTTGTTTCCGAACCATCGGGTCTTTTCACAAGTTGACCTGAAGTACGTGATTGTTCGTATAAAATGCCCACTACACCAGCATAAATACCCCAGGAACTTCCATAGCCGGGATAAATTTCTTCATTCCAATCGCGGGTATAATAACTCCACCCATATTGATCAAAAGCGGTTGCCTGATCATCCGCGAAATTGGCCCACCATTTATGGATTACTTTATGGTAATAAGGATTGAACGGTTTACGGGGGGGATTGAATAAATAAGTATCGTATGCACCCATTTCATGTGAATCCACAAGGAATTGGGGTTTCCAATCCAAAATTGCCTGGACTTTTCCCCGAGTTTCTGGATGAACAGTTGCAAACCAGTCCCTGTTTAAATCAAATAGATAGTGATTGGTTCTCCCCCAGGGCCACATGCCGCTATGGTTCAAACTTTGCAGGTCGGAATTGGGAATAACCCCGCGCCATTGTTGATATTGTGATAAGATTCGTTCTCTGCCGTCAGGATTTTCAATCGGGTCAATACCTACGACTACATTATCCCTGATAAATTGAGATTGTTTATCGGTTCCGGCAGCCAATTGGTAGGCAACTTGCAGAGC
>CEPZ01088388.1_pt1 | contig 12049 bp, 15 predicted proteins | sample 530461 | NCBI WGS metagenome assembly CEPZ01 (sample SAMEA2620106, study PRJEB7988) | marine metagenome | isolation source: saline water (ENVO:00002010), including | reverse complement strand
AAGAGCGTACCCATCGGCCGTTCTGATAAAGAAAATGTTGTCAATCAAGTTATTGGCACCCCAACAAAACCAAAACATGAAATAATTAATCACGCAGAACTCGCAGAAAAATTACAGGTAGCAGATTTTGATACCTCCGCTAAAACTTCAGGAAACGGCTTTTACTACCTAAGGGGGGATCTCGCCCTATTAAATCAAGCTCTAATTAACTATGCGCGTGATTTCATGGTATCTGAAGGCTATGAATATCTAGAACCTCCGTTAATGATTCGCAAAGACATACTAGATGGTGTTTACTCCAAAGAAGAAATAGATGCAATGGCTTACAAAATAGATGGAGAAGACTTATACCTCATCGCTACAAGTGAGCACCCAACCATTGGCATGTTCATAAACAAAACGTTAAATCATAAACAGCTTCCAATAAAGTTAACAGCATACTCTATGTGCTTCAGAAAGGAAATAGGAAGCCATGGAATAGATGAGAAGGGACTATGGCGTACTCACCAGTTCAATAAACAGGAAATGGTCGTGCTTTGTCATCCAAAAGATTCCTATAAGTATTATGATGAACTTCTTCTCTTATCTAAAAAGCTGTTCAAAAAGCTAAAACTGCCAATAAGAGAGCTAGAATCATGCTCCGGCGATCTATCAGATCTAAAGGCAAAAGGCGCTGATCTTGAAGCCTGGAGCCCCAGACAAAAAAAGTATTTTGAAATAACTTCTGTAACAAACATGGAGGAAGCTCAAGCTCGCCGTCTTAATATAAAGTTCACAGACTCTGACGGACAAAGGAAATTTGTACACACTTTAAACAATACAGCTATAGCAACAAGTAGAGCACTCGTAGCCATATTAGAAAACTTCCAAAATGCCGACGGCTCTGTTAACATTCCTACCGTTCTCCAGCCTTATATGAATAGTAAGAAAAAGATAGAAATAAAGAAAACTTCCAAAAAGGTTTCTAAGGAAAAATAATTAAGTAGCACAAAGCTTTTCCTGAAGTTCTAAATACCTATCACTAAGAGGAACTTCTTGACAGCCCGCTTCCAAAACATATAATCCGGAAGTAACTGTGCCATTATAGATTATATCTACTGGATGTTCTGGTAATGAAAATCCTCCGTATCCTGCATACCTTGGGGGATCTTTATAAAAAGTTTTAGATAGTCTGAGAAAATCAGAATCAGCGGTAAGAATTTTAACTGGCATTTCATAAGATAAGGTTAGGGCTCTTGCAAAATTTCCAGCATCATTTTTTTCATTTCTTGTTAAAACTCTCTGGCCAAATTCATCATAATCTTCATGACCTCTAATAACTCCCTCCATCTTAGCTATTTTTGTAACGCCCTTTAAAACCTTAACAAATTTCTGCTCTTGTGAAAATCCAAAATAATTTTTCTGGCCAAATTTACCAAGCCATTCATCTAATAATTTAACCTTTGAGTTTCCCAGTTTAATAGAAAGATCTCCTAACTCCTTATATGAGCCCTTATATTGGGTAGAATCTCTTTTCTTCCTTAAATGTCTGCCCAACTTCTTTAGCCCTCTTGCATCCTCCCTCATCTCAGATTCAGTTTCTTCACTAATAAAAATATCACAAAAATCTTGCCCCCTAATAGAATCAACAAATTCTTGTCCCACCTTCAACCCATCAATTTTAGAGGTCAAATTAGCTTCTCTTTCTAATAAATTATTAGTTGAAGTCACAAAAGACAGATCTATCAATTTTAATCCTGGTAAAATTAATCCCTGACAGGAAAAATCAAGATATTTTTTCATTCCCTCTACTGTCCTAGTTCCCGGCATCAAAATCACAAAAAATCAGTGCTTAAAAACCTATCCCTTACCACTTTAAAATAACAATGAAATGAATTATACCCTATATCTAGATTGTCCTATTTTTGGCGACCATCTTGAATTTGGACCTCGTATACTCACTTAACGATACTTCCCCAAAATCCAACGCTCAATCCCACCCTTTAGCAGCGCAGGCAAAATCCCCGTAAACACAAAATCCTTTCCCTCATAAATAGCATTCCACTTTCCTAAGCTTATAACAAGCGCACGCTTTTGCGCCTTGTAAGGAACCATTGGTTCTTTTTTTTCAAGGGCTTCAATATTATTAACACAAGTCTCTGCATGAAGCTCAGCATTTTGTGCAGTTTTTTCTTCGCGAATGCCAGTCACGTCTCCTATTGCGAATATATTATCTTGCCCAACAACTTGAAAGTGTTCATTCACATTTACATGCCCTCTTTCTCCGACAGCTTTTTTTAACTGTCCATTAATAAAACTTGAATTAGTCCTTATCCCAGTACATACAAAACAAAGGTCTGCTTCTATCTTCTTACCACTTTTTGTCTTGTACACGCCTTTTTTCCCTTCAGAAACACGCTCTCCAAACATTAATTCAACGCCTTTCTTTTCTAAAAACTTTTTACTATATTCTTGGCTCTTTTCTTTATTTCTTGGAATAAGTGTGTCAGGACTCTGAACTAAGATTAGCTCCTTTTCTTTTTTTCTACAATTATAATGTGTAGCAATCTCAGCAGCAAGTTCTACTCCTACAAGCCCACCGCCAATAATTAAGATCCTTTTAGCAGCTTCTAAATCAGTATGTGCAGCAGCCAAATGCTTTGCCCTTGTAGCCACAACAGTTCCCTGTTCTTTAATAGGCAGCGTATAACTAGAGCCAGAAGCAATAACAAGATAATCATACCCTATCTTCTTGTCACCACATACTACATTATTTGCAGAAATAGAATCAACCTTACAATTTAGAACCTTAGCTTTCTTCAAATAGCCATCATGTATTGCCTGCAGTTTATTGGCATGCGCAGGCTCAACAATCGCCCTTAACACGCCAGGAGTATATTCAAAATAATCTTTATCATCTATCAGAGTAACATTGAAATCAGATTGCAGCTTCATAGCCACTGTACTTCCAGCAAAACCCCCTCCAATAATTACAACACGTTTCATACTCTAAAGAAATAGAATCAATATATAAATCCTGTTTTTACTCTGTTAATCTAATCTTATGAACAGACAAATATCTTCTCATAAAATAATTGAGAAAATCTTCCTCCTTTTTTGTAAAAGCCTTATAATAGCTCTTCCGGCCCTTATATTCAATTATCAACATTGGCCAGCCTGCATGCCAAAGTATATGATTCATTAATAATCGGCCAATACGCCCATTTCCGTCTCCAAAAGGGTGAATCTTCTCAAACCTATAATGTGCCTTGCCTGCAAGTTCTATAGGGTTCATCTTCTCTCTTTCTGCCTTCCTGACAAAAGAAAAAAGTTTCTTCATTTCCTTTTCGACTTCCTGCCAATCAATAGCTAAATAAGATCCAACACTCACTAAATAATCTCTATATTTCCCAGCCAAATCTTTTTTTGTTTCTCCAAAAATCTCTTTATGCCATTCCAATATTAAAGAATCATCAATCTCTCTTCTTTTCTGTAACATTCCCAAAAAAACCTTACTATGCTCCTCTGTCTCTCTAACATCATACAAAGATTTATTAGGAGAAATTTTATCATGGATTATCTCCCTAGTTTCTTCCAAAGTTATTGTAGACCCTTCTATAGCATTTGTGTTGTATGTAAAAGCAATAGAAATTTCTTCCAACTCCTTTTTCTTAACACTTGCAGGTATTTTTTTCCATTCTTTCTGAAAATTTATCTTAATTCTCTTCAGTTTATCATACAAATCAGATCTTAATTCCTTCAAAAATTCAGCCCTTACAGTCTCAATATCTTTAGGAATCTCCTTTCCAAGATATTTCTCTTCTTTCACAACCTTGCCATTTCTTCTTAAGCTATGTTCCAAATAATAATAATCTTCCTTGCCTCTTTTCCTTTTCCTTAACCTAACCATAAGATAAATTACCCCTACAACTATATATATTTTTCTATTACAGGAGAAAAGTAGGGGCAAGGCTATTTACCAAACTTGCCAATCAATCCAAGAACAATTCCAATAACTGTTAGCACCACAACAACCCATCCTGCTCCAACAGTAACCACATCAGGAACATACCATATGCTCAATATTGGAACTCCATTCTGGCCAATCATTCCAAATCCTACTGCTAAGCTTACTAAAACGCCAACTAGCCAAATAACAAAACCCCACAATATTGATAATGGGCTCCTCACAGGCATTTGCTTACTAGGATTCTTCTTAACACTTCTCTCTACCTGCACACTCTTTTTTTTAACTGCCATATCTTATAAAATATATTTTATTATTTAAATCTGTCTATTTAATTCTTAAATCTGGATTAGAATCTCTAGAGGTTCTTTCCCATTCATACAACTCTCTAATCTTAGCTCTTTCCCAAGCATTAGGCCTTAAATCTTCCTCTCTAAGTGGATTGATTATTCTCAAATTAGTTACAGGCTCAACATTATATTTTTATCCCATCATCCCCTCTCAACAGCAACACTTTTTCTAGCACTGTCAATTACAACTCTGTTGGGAACATTTTTCCTAACACCGGCATCTATACTAGCGATATAGACTCCTTCCTTTCCTTTTTTAATCAAACCTTCATCTACTATCCTTTCGCCAAGAGTAATCTTCTTTATTTTCTCTTTTTCAAACATTTCAAGTGCAAGATTAATAGCTATTCTATCACTTTGTGAAACTTTACTCTCTTTCTTTAAATCTTTAAGCTCATGAAACACCTCTCTTGGTACAACTATCTTAAATCCCAGCGTCTTAAGCTGATCAATAAAGTCAATCTTCTTCCTAATACAAGAAATAACAAAATTCGTATCTAGAACCACTTCCATTACTTTTATCAAGGCCTAGATATATATAAATCTACTGTAAACCCTGTTTCACATAAGCTTAAATAATAATTTTCCCCATACCTAAAATGGGAAATAGTCTAGAAGGCAAGGTAATAACAATAATCGGAGCCTCCAAAGGCATTGGAGAAGGAATGGCTCAGGCAGTAGCTCAAGAGTCTCCAAAGGGATTAGTATTGGCAGCTCGTTCAGTAGAAAGGATTAACGAACTAGCAAAACATCTTAACTTTAAGTATAAGGTAGATTGCCTAGCAATACCTACAGATGTTACCTCATCCGATTCATTAAGAAATCTAGTAGCTGAAACAGTCGAACGATATGGCGCAATAGATGTAGTATTCAATAGCGCTGGAATAATACAAAAAGAAACTCCTATTGAAGAAATGGGGCCAGACAGAATAGACTCAATAATCTCAACCAACCTATCTCAAGTGATAAAAGTTGGTTCATTAATTACACCCCATTTCCTTGAACAAGGTTCTGGAAACTATATAGTAATCTCCTCTCAAGCAGGATTAGAACAAGTCGCATTCCCTAATGAAGAAACATACAATGCGAGCAAGGCAGGAGTAAACCATTTCGTTAGAACACTAAATGCAAGATTCAAACCCCTAAGAGAACAAGGCCAAGAACTATACGTATACTCATTAGCCCCAGGTTTCATTAAAACTCCAGAAGCTAGAAGACAATTCCCTGATGTTCTCGAAAAAGTATGGGAAAAGGCCCCATCTCCTGAAGAATTTGCAGAATCACTAATACCTTATCTAACAAATCCCAAAGAACAATACCAGAATGAGCCTGTGAAATATCTAAAAACGGCCAGATCCGATTAACCCTAACTTTATATAACTCCTTGTCTTCAAAGAAGAATGATAGATAAAAAAGAGGCAGCCCATCAAATACAAGTTCTAATAGAAGCAAAGGAAGCTCTAAAACAACAAAATTCAATTGCTCTAAAAGCGCTGTCAAATAAAACGATACACACTTCCTGCTCGCATCAAAACACTGGAAGCATAACAATATCTGTCGTTCTCTATGCTTTGTCTAAACTTATAGAAAGACATGACCCAAAAAGAATTAAATCTTGGCCCACATTTGTTAAGAAAACTTGTTCCTTGTTTGACTTAACAAAATCTGCGCTAGAAAAAGGAAACGAAAAAGCATATGAGGCTTATTTGCTCAAAGCACGCCAATCTTTAGAAAGCGTTTCCCCCTCACTAAAAAATTATATTAAAGAAACTGTAAAAAAAGCCTGTATAAACCGTGGCTCTCGTATCTATGAACATGGCATCTCTTTAGAAAGAGCTTCTCAAATTTTAGGAGTAAGCCAATGGGAGCTAGCCTCTTATGCCGGCCAGCGTGGCTCACATGATTCTCCACATAATAAAACTACAACAACTAAATCTAGGGCGCAACTTGCACTCCAATTCTTCAAATGAAAGTTCTAATATTTGATTCTGGCACCCTAATAAATCTGTCAATGAACGGCTTGCTATATGTACTAGAATCTTTAAAGAAACATAGGCCTGAAATCAAATTCATAATAACAGAGCGTGTTAAATATGAAACTGTTGATCGCCCGTTAAAGGTGCCAAGGTTTGAACTAGGAGCACTTAGAGTAAAGCGCCTTCTTAATAATAAAACTTTAGAACTGCCTCAATCCTTGAAAATTGGCCAATCTAGTATTAAAACTCGCACACAAAAGCTAATGAAAGAGGCTAACAATTTAATTGAATCTCGTGGTAAAAAGATAGAAATAGTAAGCGATGCGGAAGTTTCCTGCCTTGCCCTTTCCTCCATCTTATCAGAGAAAAATATTGAAAACCTCATTGCCATTGATGAGCGCACCACACGAATCTTGTCAGAAAATCCTAGAAATCTAGAAAAAATTATGAGCCGCAAACTCCATTCCACCGCCAAGCTTAGAAGCAAAGACTTTTCTTCTTTTAAAAATTTTAAGTTTATACGCTCATCTGAACTTGTTTATGTTGCCCATAAACTAGGCCTATTAAGAGTAAAAGCTCCGAAAGCGCTTGAAGCTGTTTTATACGCAACTAAATTTAAAGGTTCTTCAATTTCGTGGGATGAAATAAAAGCCTTGAGGAAGATGTAATGGCAAAAGAAAAAACACACATCTCAGACCTTATTCCCTTAACGCTAATCTCTCTTTTTACGGGCACAGTCTTCTACAGATTCATAGAAAACTGGACTTGGATAGATTCATTCTACTTTACCGTTATCACACTCACAACTGTAGGCTATGGTGACCTTGCCCCCACAACCCCTTTAAGTAAATTGTTCACAACTGTCTTCGTCTTTCTAGGACTTGGAATTATATTTGCTCTAATAAACGCAATAGCAAGAAGGCGTATCTTTAGAAGAAGAAAAAAGAAGTAATTTTATAAACAAACTTACCTTTTATCAATAATGGCAAAAAAGAGTGATTCTAAAGCCCTCATAACAATTGGTGGTTGGTATCAACGTACAACATTACACTTATCAGAAGTACACGGCTTCCTATCATCAGGAAAAACCAAAATATCTTCTCTTTCCTCACACACCTTAGCAATCCATAAGAAAAAGCTAAACCTTTCTTCTGTTTCCAGAGAAATAGGAGAGCTTGAATATGTAAAAGCACTGTCAAAAGATGGAATTGAGATCAAATATTACGAAGATGGGTTATTTACACTTCAAACTCAAGCTTCCTTAAACAAAATTAGCGAAGTTCAAGCACATTTAACAAAATATTTTGAAAAAAGCTTTCTTCCAGCCATTACATATTTATTCTCTGTTGGAGCTCCTACGCCAAAAGAGCTTGCAAACATAAAAATAAATCACCCAAAAGTTATCGGCCTTGTTGATAGAAATCATTCTACTTTTGCACCTCAGGACAAATACGGTCAAGTTTACAATAAGATAACTTCAAACAATGTAACCGTACACAAAACAAAAAGCCATATTTTCGTAGTAGCTTCTCCCTCACAGAAAAAGAACCTGCCACGTCTTATTGAGATGCAAATCTTTTTCCGTGAATTTAAGGATCAACTTGAACGTTACCTATCTATACATAGAACGATCTGGCAGCAAATCTCTGAGATTAAAGAACAACACTCTATCAAAGGCAAGGACATATCAAAATACAGGGCCCAACTTGAAAGCTACAAGAAAAGTATTCAACTTATATCTTCTCGTATAAATCAGATGAGCACATATGCCCACACGCGTGCATCTATTTCTAGGAATTTAAAGCTACAATCATCCCTATTATCACTATTTCAGTATCGTTTTGAAGATTTATTTAACACCCTCTCTTATATCAAAGACATTTGGAGCATGACTTCCAACTATGTAAATTCAGCAATACAAACAGTACAAGAAACACAAAACAAAGTCATGAGCCATGGTATCCGTTCAATACAGATACTAGCAGGAATTGGTGTTATCGCAGGAATTCTAGGTTATCTAACCCGTGATTCTTTGCCAACCCTATCAAGCACAGGCTTCATCTACCTAATAGGTCTTGGCATTATCGCCCTAATTGTAGACTTTGTCATAAAATCAATTTACAAAAACAAGAAATATAACTTAGTTTTTACAGAGAGAGCTAAGCAAATATAAATGGGCACGGAGGGAATCGAACCCCCAACGCTGGTTAACTCACATATTATTGGAGACCAGAATGATAACCGTTTCAACACGCACCCTAATCAATCAAATTTGGAAGCTCCCTAATCTCAGAATCATCCAATATAAATATTCTATTTTCTCCCATTAAAAACCTATCCTTTCTAGGCTTATTCCTACAAATTAGTATACCCGTATCACATTCCAAATCCTGCAAATATTTATTTAGTTGCTTTATTTGCGAAATAGAAATCTCTTTAGCTTGGTAATCCTTAACTTCAACCACATATTTTTTCCCTTTTCTCTCTAAAATTATATCTGCAAATCCTCTTTTGGTCTTTACTAATCTATTAACATTACCAAACCCTGATAATTTAGATGCCACTTCTTGCTCAAACTTTTCTGCCCTATCTTTTATCTCTTTTCTGGCTGTTCCATAAAGTTTCAACCTCTCAAATGGATAATTAACTCCAGCCTTTTCATAAGCTTCAAATATACCTTTAGCAAAAATTCTTTGAACATGAGTATTGCAATTAATATTAATCTCTCTCTGGGTTGCAGTTGGATTTTCTTTTATAAAATCAACCACAATATTTTTCTTTTTCTCAGCCCACTTGCCAGTTTTCACTATTGGATCAAGCCCTGCAGCTTCATAAATCTCAGAAAAAGTATCAAAAATCTTATAAGGGCTTATTCTAGTTTCCTTCATTAATTCAGTTATCGTGATTAAAGGGTTTTCCCTAACCAATTTAATTATCTCTGCTCTTCGGTCAGCATCTTTTCTAAGAATTAATTTTCTTCTTTCATCTCTAGGGTAGAGAATTCCTGCAGCAAGAAAAAGATTTTTTGTACTCTTAAATAATCTTAAGAAATTTATTTTAGTGTCCTTACTTATTTTTTGTCCCCCAGCTCTTGGATTTTTCCTTACATAATCAATTAAGATTTTCTTCTTCTCATCTATTGATTTTGTAGTAAATGTCCTAGGAGGTTTTATTCCTGCTTCTTCAAACGCTTCAGCCATGCCCTTTTCAAATAGCCTTTCAGGATGCAACTTTGTTTCTTTTCTTATATCTTTATAAGTTGCCTTGGGATTCTTCCTTATAAAACTTAAGACCAATTTTCTCTTTTTTTGAACATCCTCATAATTCATCAAATAAACAAGGTACGCTAGTATTTATATTTTACCACTATCCTACGCACCCACACACAATCTACCCTATAACCCTTTAAAAACATTTATACCTGAAACTTTACAAAGTGAAGGTTAAAGATTTACAAAGGAAATCTTTATAAAATAACTATGCTAAATACTATCATGCCAAAAAAAAGAGGATCATCTGGTTCTAGCAATAAAACCAAAAAAAGTGTAGACGATTCTATTACAAAAAACCTAGCTAAAAACATTATAGAACTACAAAAAGTTCATCTAGATATGGCTGAAAAGTTTGACTCTTTGTCAAAACAACTGTCTACTCTGTTAAAGTTATTCGAATCTGCGGCTAAGAGCTTTGCTCAAAACCCAATTGTCCAAGCTTCTGAGAAAGATCGTGAATTCCTAGATAAAATTGATAAACTTCTTGATCAAAATAAAACTATAGCTCGTGGCCTAACTCTAATGGAAGACCGTGTCCGTGAAAAGATACACCACGACTCTCCACCACCATACCAAGCTCCAGGACAAGCACCAATGCAAGCCTCACAACAAGCACATACTATGGAATCTGGCCAATATGGTGAGGACCACTTTAGGCCTTCATCAACTGGCAAACCGCTTCCTCGCTTCTAAGATGCCAGGCAAACAAAAGTCTAGAACCATTAGAGAACTATTCCTAGTAGACTTTGTAAAAGAAGTAATTAAGCACTATCCGCTAGATCCAAATTTCACACCTGAACCAACCACAATTATAAAACCAGAGCCACAAATCCAACCCTCAATACAAATGCCTTCCTATCAGGCACCAATTACACCAATCAATGCACAAGCCTTAGAATCAATCCCTGGGCCTAAACCAATTGTAAAACAACAAATGGCTCTTGGTGTTACCCCTATAAAACAAAATAAAGACTTACAGCCCTCAATGATGGCTGTTCCTAGCCCATCCGCACCACATATAGCACGCCCCAGGAGAAAACTTAGAGTAAGAAAACCTTCTAGATCAACCAAAAGAGCAATTACACTTCCTAAATCTCATCCCTCTATGACAGAAGTAGGAGGCCCAATACAACGCCCCAATATTCCCACATACGAAGTTAGCAACCAACCAATCTCGCCACAATACCTACAAGAAATTGGCCTTTCACGTTTCTCCTTCCTAATCTCTGATCCTGCTGTTCTTAGCGCAGAATGCACTGGCCCCGGACATCCAATTTTAGTAAACAAATCAGGCTCTATCCAAGCAACAAACATTGTTCTCTCAAAAAGTGAAATAAATCACATAGTAGATCTTGTTTCTAAGAAAACTAAGGTTCCAGTAATCTCAGGAATGTTTAAAGCAGCCTTGCAAAACTTCATCTTTACAGCAGTAAACTCAGAACATGCCGGCTCCTCTTTTGTTATCCAGAAAAAAAGACCTTACTAAACTAAAGAGATTCATGAACTGCACTAATTACCGGTTGAATAGCAGAATGATATAGGGCCATAAACAACTTGTCCCTATTCTGAACCCTTCCTTGTGAGTTATTTACCTTAACAACTTCAGCCTCTAATGAAAGTCCATTAACCTTACTAACATTAACATCTTTCAAAACACCTTGATATTTTTTAGGAATATGGGCTTTTTCCTTCAATGCTTCTACAAGGTTTTCAACACCCCCTTCATTTGAATCAAGATCTAGCCTTATCTTAGAGCCCATATCCAAAATGCTTATTCTATATCCTCCCCAAAGCTGAATCTGATTAGAATGATTAGAATCATACTCAAAAACCCTCTTAGCAAAACTTGCACCACCAACTTTCTCAGAGATATGCTTACAAGTAGCCTCAGCAAGATAATTACTTTGATCTCTAAATCTCATATAAACTCATAAAAACTTAGCTTAAAAACCATTTAGGTTCTCAATGATATAATAACTTTTACTACTTTTATGAATAAATAATCAAGTTTATAACCTCTCTTAAATTAAGTACAATATGAAAAAGATCATGGTGATTAGCCTCGGCGGCTCTTTAATAGTGCCGGATAAAGTTGATTTTCAATATCTTGACAATTTTAAGGCCACTCTAAAAAAACATTACAAAACGCATAAATTTGTCGTTGTCTGCGGAGGCGGTTCAATAGCCCGTAAATATATAAATGCTCTAAAAAAAGAGGGCCGCTCTCATCGCCAATTATCAATTGCAGGCATCAGAGCTACTAGAATGAACGCAAAATTCATGATGCAATTCTTTGGCAAGGAAGCAAACGATACTCTTCCAATTTCCATGAAATCAGTTAAATCCAATCTATCTAGAAACAACATAGTATTCTGTGGTGCCCTATATTATGATGTAAATTCAACAACTGATGGAAATGCTGCAAAACTTGCACGCTACCTTAAATCTGATTTTATAAACTTAACAAACGTTCCCGGACTTTACACATCGAACCCTAAGAAAAAT
>CEPZ01088263.1_pt1 | contig 12051 bp, 4 predicted proteins | sample 530461 | NCBI WGS metagenome assembly CEPZ01 (sample SAMEA2620106, study PRJEB7988) | marine metagenome | isolation source: saline water (ENVO:00002010), including | reverse complement strand
GGTTGCGGGTTTGGCAGTGGAAGAAGTCAGAAGAAGTCCATACTCGCCGGCGGGGGAATTAACTTTGTAGCTTGTGGCCGCGCCATGATCTTGTATGGTCAAACTACCGTGCGGCGTCGCGGCTAGAGATCCAGTGTAGAAGGTTACACTAAATGACCCTTTCTTGATTTCATCTTTGACCAAAAGACGAGAAAAGGTAAGGAAGAAAACCTCCTTAAGCTTTGCGCCGCCTGTGCCGCTAAGATCACCGTTTCTATCAAATGGCAAAATACGACCGAACTCGTCATAGCCGTTCAAAACTTTAGCCATGCTAGCGTACATATTCGCTTTCTTGGCATTTTGCTGACTTATGGAGGAGGACAGATTCGACAGATACGGATTATCTCCGGTTAGACCCAAAGCTGCAGCAGAAGCAGTCAGAGCACTATACCCCATTGACACATCAAAAATATGGTTTGCTGAGGAGCTTAAATAAGGGTAATCATAAACCGACTGGAACATGCCGTGGCCATAATCTTTAATGTTGGTTTCGGTGTCGGCGCTTATGTACGTTCCAGAGACTATCGTACCGGTAATTGGTATCGCCTCGTGCAGTAATGTTCTGGTTGCTGTCTTGTCGTTATTTAAGAAAGTTTTATAAACTGTTGCCATTTTGTTACCTTATTTCTTCTTTTTTATGAACCGTACGGGTACATCCATGCTGTAACCAGTAGTGGCACCAACCACTCTGATGTTTGTATCTAAATAATGCAAAGCAGCAGGCGAGGGGGCAGAAGCAACGGCGCCGGCAAGATCTTTACCGGTTTTGTTTGCACCAAGTTCGACGTCGGCGCCGAGGGCTGTTGACAACACCGTGGAGCCCAACTTTGTAAACAAGTAAGTGCTGCTGTTCAATTCCAAAGAAGCTTGAACTTTAAACTGGAAGAATGTTCCTCTTGGGCCGGCAATGACTTGCTGTTCACCACCAGATTCGCCTAACGGAACATGTGTCTCAATGGGGCTCACAAAAGCCGCATCCTGACCTTGTACAAAATGATATGTTGCGATGTTATCGTCATCAATGAAAGATGGGGCGGCGGGGTTACCGTTTCGCGAAACTATGGAGCCAAACCGATTGTCGATTTCAACGAGATAGGATGTTTCCACAAGATCTCCGGGAATTGCAAATCTAGAGGAAACCTCGGTCGTATGCAAGCCTTGGTCCAATCTGATGTAGTTCTGCCCTTTTTCACTGGGGGTAGTCTGGAACCCGTTTATGACGCCGGCGGTATTATATATATTTCCAGCGCCTCCAATGGTTGTAAAGTCGTCTTGCGTATCTTGATCGACGAGCACAACAAACATATTTAATAGAGCGTTCTTTTCAGTCTGTGTATCACGTTTCTCATTGAACAACAACATGGGAAGATACAATAGGTTGTTTTTTGGAATTGAAAGAAGTTTATTCTTAAGCATCGAAGCATTATTGGTGAAAGCCTCTAAAACAGGAGTTTGCAAAATCTCGATATCATAATATGCGCTTCCGCTGGGGTGCACACCACTGGGGTGGTTCCCATTACGGAATAACTCATAGTTAATCTCGTCATCCCCAAAAGCGAATTTTGCAATTCTGAAGCTTCCATCGCCGCGGGCTAGGCGCATGCGGCCTGTGTCAGTTAAAACTGCGTCGAGAATTATATCCCCAGAGTTATCTAAAAATGCCATTGTTGTTCCTCTTCACTAAATAAGTAGTAATTTATTATAATTAGTACTGAAAAAATCATTTCTCCTATTCATCATTTCTTGATACGGCGTGTATGTGCTTCGTCTTAAATTCGATGTTGTGATCAATCTTTCTTCCAGTATCTTTTGATGTCACTCTAATTTTAAACTTCTTCCCCCAAAGTCCCTCGTTCGCCATGCCTAGCCGGACGGCGCCATCCTGCATACGTTCGTAATCAGGGAGGCCGACGGCGGTGCGAGGGATAGATGAACCCTCGGCATCATACGTCGTGTGGGCTGGGGCCGGCATCACTTGTATTATCTGCCGTGCCTGCTTTGTGTATTTCTGGGGTGGTGCAGGTGCGTCGAAATCAATGATTTGTGTGTTCAGGTAGAATATACCAGTTTCGTCCGACACCAACTCAATTTGGAAAACAGCAGTTGGATTAGAGATCTGAGCTAAATGGCTGAGTTTGTCTTTTGTTTTGACCCTTGCCATATAATAGTATTTCTTATTTGGTTCTATGCTGTCAACAAAACCGACTGCGCTGGCTTTTGTCTTCTCCTCTGAGATGCCGGGAGCATATTCAATCTCCCCATCTTGAATAGCATGCAGTTTCCCACTAAAATCCCTATAACCACTGGGGCGTCTTTCCGTTCGATATACCTCAAATACTCCGCGGTAATCATCGGTTCTATATAATATCGGTCCCTGTTGCGGGGGAGCATCTGGCGGCGTGTTGACACCAACATTGCCTGCAGCGTCCCTCATGGCCTCGATGAATATCTCGTCCGGACTAACTAATGTACGGGCGGCATCTGGATATATGTGGTTATCTTCTTGTACGACAATTGGATCCATATATGCCTCGCCCGTGTTATGATTGAGCTTGATTAGAACCTTCTCTTTTTCGCCGATGTACGGAACGAACTCAATGTCCGGAGGCATTGGAGGGCGATCAGCTACGCGTACATTAATTGATTTAGCTTCACCCTCTTCGTTGACCACATATGGTACCCTGATGATCTGCGGTGATGACTTAGCCACAACACGGGCGGTGGCGGAGGATGGAGCACCGAGGTCGTCGGGGGGGGCGATGACCTCGACGTCCTCAAAAACATATTCAGTACCCAAAACAAATTGCCATGCATATATTTTATATTCATACTTTTGTGCGTATTTTACTTGTGTATCAACAAAACTAACAACATCGACATCAGGGTGATTCGGGAACATAAACCTCTGGAACTCTTCAGGTTGTGGCGTCGTACTAGCAACTCCAGTATTAGTAATGTGCGGGATCTTCACTACCTCATAAAATAAGGTTTCACTGTATGCTTTTCCACCCTGTAAGATCTCCTCGTAAGATCTCACCCATTCGTGTTCGAATTTTTCTAACTCAGCCCTCAAAGCTCTGAGCCCGATGGCGCCGGCGCCGCGTACAATTCCGCGGGTCGTTGGCCATGGCAGCTGGCGTACTACAACAGGCCTTTGGTGGTGATTCCCCCATGCGGCTTCGGCGGGGATCCAGTGGCCGGGGTTTCTGCCCCACCGGCCCGGTTGGCGGTCGCCGTCAAGCTCCAAATTAGAGTTCAGCCAAGCGTCAACAGAAAAATATGTATAATACTTTCCGACGGTTTTTGTTAACGGAGAAGCAGAAAAAGCATTGCCGCGGTTCGAAGCTATGGATCCATGGCCAGCAATCTGTGAATATTGACCCGCTGATGAATTGAACATCAGTTCCTCATCCATCCACCACCCCCCTCTTCGATCAAGGGAATGGCCGGGAGTACCATCAATATCAACATTGTTGGCTACATCGTACATGAGAAGTTCCGTCAGGCCCGGGTTCATCATAAGCATACTAGCAAATCCACCATGCTTGTTTCTTGTCATGGAAATATTAATGTCAACATACATCGGAAATATGTTCTTTCTCTCCTCAGCATCTTCAAGTAACGAAACATCCACCACCCCCCTAGAACCTTTGCGTTGGGAAGGGTGCTCAACTTCGGCTGCAGCGTCTAAAGACATGATATAAGTTCTGTAGGTGTTTGAAGCGTTTCTTATAGATTCTCTTCCGCTTTCCGAACCAAGCAGTGTTTTAATATAGGCAGAATACTGTTTAAAGAAGCCGCCTCGCGAGGTGCGTTGTTCCTGTAAGATCTGCTGCTCACCTTGGAAGTGCGGGTGCTCTCTTTCGTGAGCCCTCATGAACATCCCCTTTGTCATCATTCGGGCCGCGGCCTCGGCGTCGGGAGATAAGCGGCGCCCAAAGTCTGTTAGTGTTTCTTCATTTGGAACCGTCAGAAACTGTCTAGCCAATTTTTCTGTCCTTGAATAAACTAAGTCTCTTCCCAGTGTTACGATTGGGCGGCGGCCACGTAAACTCCAAGAGCGCTGGCCACCGTGAAGTATGAGGCCGGCCTCGTTGTCATGATCAAGCATGTTCATAACATAAATATTTGGCAAGATACTACAAGGAAGATAGTCGGTGCCGGCAGGAACAGCAGCTTGATCAAGAGCAGGATCTTTATCGGATCGACCACCACCAGCAGTTAACTTCGCTGTGGCTAGCCGATGCAACGCTTCGTACTCTTCATGTCTATAATTGTAAACTGGATTTATTGATACTAACAGTGGTTCTATGTCGGCGTTTTTACCAACAGATGACTGCAGATACTCCTGTTCTTCATACGCTAGGCTCATTTCAAACACATGATCTGTATAGTACGGCTCGTTATCAGGTGGCGGATTATTAGGATCAGAGAGTACTGGCATACTAGTGGTGCCGTCATGGGGGCTGCGGCCTCCTATTATATAAGGTACCCATTGTTCCCAATCCAACTCCTCTGCTTTGGAGGGCTCAATTGTGAAATCCGTTGTCCATCTAGAGCCGGGCAGCATGGTCGACTTGTCGACGCTGTGGAAAGATGTCTCTATATCCACCCAGCGTATCTCAAGCGCTACGCCGATTGCGCTGGCGTTAGTGGGCCATGGAGTATCGGTGATCGCAGACCACTCTATTGGTAACATTCCCATTGGGCCGGCGCCGTCGAAGAGGCGAAGCTGCTCGGGCTGACCTTGTGCGAGTCGAGAGGAGACACCACCAATGGCGAAGACCGGCATCGAGGTGTAATAACGAGCAGAAGCTATCCTGAAAGTGTCAATAGCGTTGGAGATAGCATTTGGAGGGTGTGGACGATCTCCAAAATCTGGTCTCGCGGGCCAATCCGCCAAACCAGATTTCACACGGGAGCCGGCAAAAAAACCATCTGGAAGGGGGGCGCCGGGATATCTGTGAACTGGGAGATTTGCCCAGAGTGTCTCATCTGCTGTGCCGCGTTGGGTCATTAACGGACCCCAGTTGCTATACGGCACAAACACTAAAAGTTTTCCTATCGACATTTAATACCCTCCTGAACCCTTTCCTTTCTTGGAGGCCCTCACGCCCTTCGATCTAAGTCTGGGCTTTGAGATGACCATTCTCTTTTTTGCTTTCTTTTTCTTTGTTGGCGGTACCGGCTTGAGTTTTTCAGTGGCGCGCCCAATGGCTTTAATGGGAAGGTACACGTTTGCATAGGTGCTCTTTGTAGAGGCAGCACTCGGACGATCCCAAGAATCACACAAGTAGCCATGCTTGACATAGGCATCCCAAAGAGAGCAAAAGTGGCCGGCCTTCATATACGAACAGTTTCCACAATTCTGCTCATCAAGTTCTGATTCTCTGTAATCAATGGGAAGGCTTTTGGGTATCGCCTTAGGCACTTTACCCGGATAAGTCCTCTTCACCAACAAGCCGTCACCTGATAATATGAACTTTTCTGGGGTCGAGACTGCTTCATTCCCCATAAACTGAGTTTTAATTATGTTCTTATCTCGCGCGGCTAATATTGGAGATGACGACAGAGCAAGATTTCTATATTCTTGACTGCTAACGCGCATGGCGTCTATTTGCTTCTTTGACAGTTTAGAACTAACGTGAGCTAAAGGATCTTTGGGACTATATCTCCTAGCCTTTACCTTCTTCCCAATCTTAAGTTGGTTGGCCGTAGTTTTTACTTTACCAGCAGAGACTTTGCCATATTTAAGTTTTCTCATAACGGCAATCCCTAGAGCCTTCTTATCTAACTCCATGTTTGTCTTTACTTTTTTTCTAAAATCTAAACTTATCATCCGACTAGCTGATGGCCTAGATCTGGAGTGCTTCTTTTTCATCTTTGTTTTAGTTTTAAGACTAGGGCGTCGGGGGGCGGCGTCGCGGTATGCTCTGACCAATTTGTCAACTTCCACTCCTCTAAGCGCGTAAAGATGTCCCAAATCTTCATCAAATCTGGCTTTTGTTGTCAAGAAAAAGTGCTCATTATAAACTGGTATATCGAATTCTGGACCTAGCTCATCCAGACCCCATTTGCTTGCCGCGGCGGTGTTCTGGATACTCTTGACACGGCATAGTATTTTACCGTCCTTCCCGAGAAGCCCCGGACTCAATGAACGGATCGGAGCCCACATGGGGGCCTGAAGATCTCCATTGCGATATCCCACAAATCTCTCAACTTTACCAAGCATCAAGTAATCGATTTCAAAAATACTTCTCAATTTGGGATTCGAGTATATGTCTGCTTTGTTGTTGCGCCATGAAACAGCCAAGTTTCTACTGCGCTGGGCTGGCGTCATGGTGGTCTCCGGAGAAGCGTCAATCATTAACGACTTGAGCTGAACTGGGGCGTTCATCCGGACCTCGCTGGCGGCCGTGGCAGGGCCGACCTCAGAGCCAGCAACCCATGAAATATAATCTTGCACTGTAGATATCACGTTTTCATAAGAAAACTTCTCCAAAAACTCAGAGTCGCCAGTCTTGGGCGCCATTAAGGACAACAATGTAAAATTCGGATTGACAGTGTCGTTAATACGTCGAGCCTCACGAAATTCGTCCTTTATATCATCTGGATCCTTGATACCAGAATCGCCCAACGCATCAACAAGTTCCTTGTGTCCAGTGACACCCTGTTCAGCCAGAGAATCTATAATGGTCTCTTCTCTCTCTACCAAACACCCCCTAGCCGCTAACGAAGCTTCTAGTCGTTTTCTCAAGAAAAGTTTGGATCCCTTCATAACTTTACGACCTTTGCCGCGAGAAGGCTTGGCGTCCAACTCATCATGAGGATCCACTACAACGCTTTCACGTAGATGGTTTCTAACCATTGACGCTTTGAATATATTATACTTGTCTCTTTCGATTCCATTGTTTAACTGCTTTTTTCTGGAGGCGGCCGCAAGGGGCGTGGGAGAAGAAACTCCCGTAACCAAGTTATGCGCGCCGTCCAACGTGGGCAAGAGTATAGAGGCTGGGGAGAAAAAGGTTAGCGACTCAGCGTTGGGGCCCGGAGCAGGGTTACCATATTCATTATAAGCACGGGAACGGCCGGCTTTTGTAAAGTATTTTGCTATTTCTTTCTTGCAACGATTACGATACCTCCCCACGGTTATAGTCTTAAACCCTAATATTTCACCCTCGCCGCTAGCGAAACTTGGTCTTGGGTTGTCTTTCCCTGTCCATGTAGTCAAGTAGTCGCATCCGTACAACTTAGAGATATTAACATCATAAGTTGAATAGAAGAAATTTTGCATCTCAATAGTCTTTTTAACATTTGTCGAGGGCTGCTCCATAAATGAGACCCCTTCCCCGATAGTCTGGCCATGGTCTCTTCTATATTTTAAAGAAGATTTCCCATAGTTGCTCAATTTTTCCAACTCAATCAGTGTCTCGCCAATCATCCCTATAAAATATGATATACCTTCAGGAGTGCCAGTTTCAGGAGAAACTATTGATATTAGCCTCTCTTGGAGTTGGTCGGCAGGGAGGGATGCGCCCAGCTTAAAGTTCTTCAAGACATCAAAGTATGTTTGGAAACTTTTAGCCATATGACCGTCACTCCATGCGGAGGACTGCGCACTTACAAACCTATCTGTAAAACCATTCGTACCTTCATCATAGTTGCCGGGTGTCACCTTGGTCTTACGTGAGCCACGTATGGTACTCACCACTTCTTTCTTCTCGGGAATCTTAGCCATCTCATAATAGTTGTTAAAGTGCTTTAAAACCTTGCGAAGCCTAATGATGTCATTCTGAATGAGCTTAGCACTGTTATCCTCCAATACAATTTCCACACCATACTGATAGTGACCATCGCTCATTTCAGAGACTTCGTAATCTTCCACGCAAAAATGTCTAACCCCAGAGCGGCTTGGGCGACGCAAGAGGGAGGGAGTCGTCAACTCTTCCTCATAAAACAGTGCTCTCCTCTTAAGACCAACCTCTGCATTGCCAGTTGAAGATTGAGCCATCGAGAGCGTGGACACCTCGTTGCCAATATGTTCTTTGGACACAACTATTGTCTCAACGGGTAGTTCTGAGTCGAAGTCCTTCCAGTCTGACTTGTTCGGTAAGTTACTATTAAGACTTGTTGGATCTACCCTCTTTCTCAATATCTTAAGAGATCTAATCCTTACATGTTTCTCCAGTGCTTCCACTTGAAATATTTTACCAAACGTTGCCTTTTCTTCAATTATTCTTCGGTGATCCATAGAAAACATAAAACGGCAGTTATTAACACTATCGCGAGAGATCATGATATCAGAAAAAAAGGCCGGCTCCTTCCCTGAGATGGCCCGTACGGCAGAGCGGGCTTGGCCGGGCACGTTCTTCAAGCTGCTTAACTTGCGAAATGCCTCCTGTTGATCAAGATGAATATCTATACTCGTTGCGTCAAACCTTCTCTTTTCAATCTCTTCCCGTACTCTGAAATCTTGAATTTTGTTATTGTTTATGATTTCCCGATTAAGTTTTACCTCTTTGCCGGCGGGGCCTTGTCCAACCCAACCAACATTCCCAGCAGGACTTGGGGCGCCGGCGGAGTAAAAAGAAGCTGCACCAGTCCAAATATATGACGGATTTGTCTCCGTGAAATACACAACCGCCCTTGAATTAAGTTGACCATGGTTTATATAATTCTCAATTGTAACCTGCTCTCCCTTGTTTGCCCCCATTGAACCATATGCCATCCCCATATCCTCGGCTGCACCATCATAGTCAACGAAGGGGCAGGCAAGCAGTGTCAAGTGATCCGGGTTAGCAGATTGAATTTCGAACTCTTTCGTAAATGGTATCCGATAAGTCACCGAACCGTTCGGATTGGTGGTCTTATCTGGCACATGATCGCCGGGGCCCGTACCAGCAAAATTTGGAACCAACATGTTCTCGCTTATATCAATAATTTTAACAACATGGTTGCTGGAATTTGGAGTACTGCTCATCAAAGAAGACATCAAATCTCCAACAAGTTGGTCCGGTGTGGTTTTATGCTGGGCGCCGACCATGGCGAAGAGCTTGTCGCCAACTGCCTGATCTGTGATCAACAACATCCCTATTTTCAAATACTTATTTTGCGCTTCATCCCACAACCACCCGTTGGATTGGGGAGACATAGTCTCTGTCAATATAAAATCAACTCTGACTTTAAGGCCTCGGGCGGTGGCTGCATCGTCGCCCTGTCCGATCTTCACCTGACGTACGGCGGGTGACGGGCCCCCAATGTGTGCGCGCAAGCGGGAGGAGTCGGAGCGGCGGGCAGTTGAAGGCATAGAGTGGCCGCTTGAAAAAAGACTGACCTTACGTATTCCGATTGTTGGCAAAGAAGCCATTAATCACACTCCTCAACTGGGTTATCCGCTATTACGTAATTGTTACTGGTACTTGGAAGCACATCTGTAATTACTTCCTCGTCGACAAATAAATCAAAATAGTATTCAACATGGCTAGGTGTAATTTCTGTGAATTCGCTTTCGGCAAACTTGAGAGGTATCAAAGTCTCATCATACTGGCCGGCCTCATTTATTAACCGTTCTTCTATCTCAAATACCTCTATATCAAAATTCTTATTTTTAAACAGTACGTTCTCTTCCAGAAGACTAACCAACATATTTTCTTTAGTCAAGTGTAAGTAAGTATCAGAAGGGCCCCACTCCTCGCTTATCTGACCAGATTGCACAATTCCTCGCTCCCCTAGGGCGCGCTGTGTAGAGTCTTCTATGTTCAGTTTCTTAACGCTCGTCTCGTACGTCATCTTTAAATTAATTTGCGGAATTTGCATCTTGTACGTCTCATTTCTGCGGCCGCTGCGGACGGTATACGTCGGCGTCATGGCCGAAGACGAACCCTCAATAATATTGACTTGCCAAGCGGGTCTGTGAGAAGAGCCGGGATCCGATCTACCCAAGGGATCATGAAGGGAGAATTCTTTTTCAGAATATGGCTTTACGGTGGGGTTGGCTCCTCTTCCCGTGCGCACTTTCCGGGCGTCGCGTTCAGGTGTCGAGCCGATGATGCGCTGGAACCTGCCCTCGCGCCACACTAGCTCGGCTTCCTCGGGGACGGCGCCTAGGCCTTGGTCGAAGTCGTCGGGGACGGGGACGTCCTGCTCGCCAAAAACTGGGGCATCCCATGTTTTAATTTGATCTTCAATCTCCCACATCCTATTGTATTCAGTCTCCACGCCTTTAAAATTATATTGTGTCTTGAGTCTTGGAGTACTGCCGGTTATTCTCGCCACCGTTTGGTTCTGTCCTTCAACAAGTCCTATATAACTTGAATCATAAACAATATCATCATCATAGAACGCGTAGTATACTGGAGAAAACTCACCTTTTGATAATAGAAACTTACCATACTGGGTCAACTGAATTTCTAACACCTCTTCTTGCTGATTGAAGTATTCCATTTAGTATAGTTTTCCCTTTTTGTCCTTGAATTCAGGGCCGCTAACAGCGGCTTTGGCAGCCGAAGATTTTTTAACGCCCGGTGAAACAGGGGAGGCTGCCACCTGAACCTCTGAAGATGGAGTTGGTATTGCTTTTTTGGATGGTGGCGGATCTTCACGAAGGTCCTCAGGATCCTCGGGTGACTCGGAGGATCTAAACTCCGTTTCCGCTTCAATCTTTACCAACTCGGCCAATGAAAAGAAATCATATGGCCAGTTGTAGCTATATTTAAGCTCACCATCGCCGACACGTTGAGCTTGTCGACCACCGGTTTCAAAGCTAAATTGAAATTTGGCATCATCAGCGTTTGTTGCTGTCTTGGCAAAGTAGTTATTTTTAGCGCGTTGTTTAATCTTAAACACCATCCAGCGTAGCCCCTTCATCGCACCATATTGCTGAGCCGGCTGGCGGCGACGGCCGCGAATTTGCTTAAACTCTGATAGATCGATCGTCATAGGTTCAGCTATTTGCTCTTCAAATTCTGCTGCGCAGTCGGGGGGCAGATTCTGCCATATATCTAGAACATCCTTCTTGGAAAGAGTTTTCGAAAACTCAAAGGTCAAAAATAAATACGGTCTCTTCCAAGCGTTGGGGTTTGCATGGTAATCCAACATTGGTGGGTAAATATACTCATCATTTTTTAATATGTCCAAGCTTTTTTTGATCGACGGTGCCGAGTTTGGATATTTTCCAACAAGTCTTTCGTCGTCGCCCTGAGCTAGGTAACTCACTACGGGCTTTTTAAGTAATGGAATAAACTTGCGAGAACCATCTACATATCTGTATGGTATCGCAACCAAGCATTCCTTGACGGTCTTCGATTGCCTTGACGGGCCAAGCTTTTTGGCTTCTCGGGCGAAGCCGACCAAGTCGGCCAGCGATCCAACATCTGCAGAACCAGTTGTGGGGTCTGGGAGTAGAAACCTACTCCCATCTTCAAAAGTGCCGTTCCACCTCACCTTCTTGGCGTTCCTAAGTTCCAGAAAGATACCGGCATCAAAAGCCTTGTTTGTCTTTGTTTGAGACGAGGACGCGGCTAAACTAGCAGTGACACCATACTGGTGCCACATCCCGTATGAGACATTCTTGGCCCCCGATACGGGCATCGTAGGAAGGCGGCCGGCAACATTAAGAGACGCAGAAGAGAAGTCTAATATGGGAGTCTCCCACTTCGTTTGTACTGTCCATACCTTCTGCGTATGATCATCAATAACTCGGTCAGGCACCCAGTCTTGGCCACCGTGGTGAGCTAATCTATTGACCCACTCAACTCGCGGTTGCGACGTCAATCCCTTATAGTTTATACTAGCGGTAAGCTGCATGGAGTTCCACATAGAAAGGTTCCCTGCCAGCCGGCCGAAGCCATACTTATAGGCTTGCCTATGTGATGCTGTCAATTCAGGGATAATCTCATCTAACGTGAACTTGCGTGTATCCGGGGCCTCCCATGTAAGTCTAATAAACGAAGGGGAGGACGCATACGGAGGAGCCCATGGATGTGCACCAACGGAAACAGAATCCTCAGTATC
>CEPZ01088403.1_pt1 | contig 12057 bp, 12 predicted proteins | sample 530461 | NCBI WGS metagenome assembly CEPZ01 (sample SAMEA2620106, study PRJEB7988) | marine metagenome | isolation source: saline water (ENVO:00002010), including | reverse complement strand
CCTTGGAGAGTCTTCCTCGATCTTTGTTACTTTGAAAGATCGCAAGCCTCTGCCGAAAGCTCCTGCATCTTTCTTACGCTTCTTACTAGTTCCTGGGGTGAATCCCATTGTTTTATCCTCTGTTGTTGCTCGATTGGCGAGGGTTGAAGTCTGGATTTGTTCTAAGATGATATCTGCGATTTGCAATGTTCATCAAGTGCATCCCTCGATCTGTGATAACTCGTTCTAGTCTGTTGAATTTGCTTGCAAGTGATTCTAATTGGTCTATCTCTTGCAACCTCCTTTCATGTTCTTCAGACAGGTCTTCGTTGATGTTGAATGCGTTGTCTACTTCTCTGTCTGTCGCAGAGTAAGCAGTAGATGTGGGATTTGGTCTACCCAAATCGACTTGTTCTTGTATTTTCTGTTTGATAACAGTCTTTCTGACTTTGCTTGTGTTCAATCCTTTCCAGACAGAGAGTTGTCTTTGGCAGTGTTTTAATTGTAGTTTGATTTCCTCTGCTGCCAGTATAAGTGCAGATCGGTCAATCGCGCAATAGTGAAGTCCTTGGTTGATCGCCTCATCTGTCAAATCGTGTAGATTCCCTTCTATCGCTAGGGCTCTAGCCAGGTTGAGTAGGTGCTTTCTTGTTCCTATTTGTATCTCAATCTGCAAGAAGTCTGAAAGACCTTTTGTGCCTTCCGTTATTTTAGTGATGTCTTTGCTCTCATAGGCTTCTTCCAATTTTTTTACAGCTTCTTGCTCTTCTGGCTCTAGTTGTATTCTTCGTCTATTACTTGTACCTGGTTTGATCATTAAACTGTCTCCACTTTGCTTTGATCATAGGGTGTAAGCCTGAACTTAGAAAACCTCAGGTCTCCACCAACAGGATCGTCGTCTTTGTTGTCCCACCTAGTAAAGATCTTACCGTCGGCGACTAACTCAACGCTTAGAGGTATTGGCGGCGTTTCCATGAACTCTTTGATTTTTGGATAGACAATTTCAACTTCTTCTTCTGGTGATTCAAAATAAAGAGCGTCGTGCATCTCCATAACTGGGACTGTGTGCATATTGTTTTCTCTAAGCCATTTGTCAATCTTGATCAAAGAGAAATGTACAATGTCAACGCCTAGAGATTGAACAAGGAAATTCACAGCTTGTCTCTTGGCTTCTTCTCTATCCATGAAACTGTCGCTGTAAATTGCAGGTAGTCTTCTGATTCTACCTAATCTAGTCCTAACTTGACCAGTCCTCTTCAGTTCTGTGTGAACTTGCTTAGCCCAGTCTTTCATTCCAGGATACATAGAGAAGAATGCTTTGATGAAGGGGGTACACTGCTCTTCAAGCATTCGCTCATCTTCAGGCCCAAAGTATTTGTTGATGGCTCTAGCTACGGCTTGAGGACCGCCGCCATATCCAGCACTGAAATTAGTTCCTTTCCCGATTTGTCTTTGCAAGTCCGTGACTTCTCCTGGAACTGCCCCAAAAATTCGACACGCCATCTCTGTATGTAAATCAACTTGATTTTTGAAGTGTTTGAGCATTGCCTCATCTTCAGACAACTCAGCTTGAATTCTAAGCTCTAGCTGGCTCATATCGAACGTGATTAGTCTAGAACCTTCTGGTGCTCTGTAGCATCCTCTAATGTCTTTTCGTCTAGGAGTCGTGTTCAGCGCTGGACCTGACATTGCCCAGCGACCTGAGATTGTGCCACAAACTTTGATGTCAGGATGTACTCGACCGTCTTTTTCGATCAAGTCTGGAAGTGTGTCTACAAAAGCTGTCTTCATTTTTCTGTGTTCTCTATGAGTTAACAGCTTCTTAGCAATCCCATCTCCACGCAATGATAGAGTTAGAAGAACTTCTTTGTCAGTGCTAGGTCCAGTCTTTCCAAACTTTACTGGTTGTTGTCTCTCGAATCCGCGAGCAACTTTCTTCTTGGCTTGTTCTTTTGTAGCTTTAGCTAACGGAATATGCCCGACGACAATACCATCCTTTATGACTTCTACTTCCCATATAGGTTTGAATAGAATTTCTGCAACTTGCTTAGTAGAGTTTAAGTTTAACTCTTTACCTGCTATTTCGTAGATGTCTTCTTCGAGTTCTTCAATCTCATCGTTCAGGTTTTTAGCTGTAGTAGCTTGCCAAGGCAAGTCAACGAGCACGCCTGTTCTTTTCATTCTTCTGGCAACGTCTTGCAAAGGCATTTCTAGATTAGTGAACAGTCCCCACAAGTCTTGTTTTTTCAGTTCTTTCTCTTGGTCTTCGTCTAATCTATAAGTTCCGTCAGCATCAGCGCAACTGTAAACACCTAGAATTTTTGCGGGGACTTTTCCAAAACAGTCCGGGTCTTCTTTTTCTTCTGCTATACTATTTTTCAGTTCCGTATCATAACCAGCCATCTCAGGATATTCGTCGGCAGTGACTGTTTTCAACCCGATTGGTAAGTCTTCATGTAACAGGTGTCGTCCTATCATAGTGTCAGAGCAAGCGTTTATTACTTCAATGCTGTTCTCGCGTAAATAACCCTGATCAAACATCAAGTTGTGCGCGCTTTTTTCCGTGCTGCTTTTTAGGAAATCAATAATGATTTCCATTACGGTGCTATTGTCACTCCAAAAGTCTTGAAAGACTTGTTTTTTACGACTCCACTTTAAGATGGGTATGTAGATACCTTGCCCGCGCCGCCAAGCAAAAGAAATTCCGACTATTCTGCCTTTGAAGTAGTTGAGCTGACTAGTTTCAATATCGAAGGAGATTCTTCTATCTTTCGCATAAGAGTTGAACAGCATCGAGTCTGCCCAATCCAAGAGTTCTGGATTGTCTATTACCGTGTAGTCAGGCTTTGGCGCGTCAGCTATAGGCTTGCCAGCAAGAACTTTGGATATCCTACCTAGATCCATAATCCATTGTGGATACACCGAAGGATTGTACAGAGTGTATTGTGGATGAAATGTCGGGAACACGTTCAGATTGATGTAAGCACGTTTTTTCAACCACCTTCTGAGAGTGTAAGTAACCTCTCTCGCGTGTCCTCTTCTTGCTGTAATACCACCAACACCAGGTTCAATAGCTTTCAGCGCTGACGCGCCTACAGGAACTACAAGTGTTGGGTCACAATGCAATAAGACTTTCTCAAGGTTGGGTCTGCAAGAGTTAACTGCACTTACTTTAGGTGTTTCATTTTCTGGTGGTCTGCACAGGACGGTGTTGGTGACAGAAAACGTGTTGATAGAAACTTCTTTCAAAGCTTTTCTGAGATGTCGTCCTGATTTTCCAACAAACGGCTGCTTCAAAATGACTTCATTAGCCCCCGGACCTTCACCGACGAATAGCACTTTAGCACCTTCGTCTATAGAAGGAGGTACGAATTGGTCCTCTTTCAGCTCAAAGTATGGACATTCACTGCATCTGGATAGGGGCAGTTGAATCATCAAAACTCTACGCCAAAGAATTGTAGTTTATCCATGTGAATAATTTCAGGCATTTCAGGTCTCTTGTCTAAAGCGAAGAGCTTGACTGTTTTTGCAAAGACTATTTCTGGAGAGGAGTTCAACAAGGCACATACATCGTACTGCATTGCAATAGCATCGCAATGTTTTAGCACTGGAAGATATCTGTACAACGATTCTGAAGGACCTTCTGCTTTTAGTACGGGCGGTGGCGGAGCAATGATAGGTATACCATCAGGCATCTGAGACTTAATCACAAAACAAGTGTGGTCTAGATAATCAAGAATGTTATACAGAACATGCCCGTATAGATCAGATTCTCTAACATCTACTAGAGGACTTCTGCCTAGCAACACCCCTTTTATGTGCTCTGCTCTGAACACTTCTTGCACTAGGTCTAAAGCAATCATGAGCTGCTGTGTGCCTGTTGGCCCATCCATAATCCCTTGCATAGACATATCACATGCCGTAGAAAGATCTATTAAAGCAGGAGGTTTTCTGTCTTGTCCTTTGTTTTTCTTCCAAGTATAGCAGTTAGGTTTTAGTGTGGTGATCTTAGTCTTTGAATCAGGATTCTGTACGCAAAGCATGTCTTACTACTCCAACGTCACTGTGTCATCAGCGTGGACTGTGACCTCACCTTGAGTGTGAAGTCTGCCGACCGTTGCTTTCACTGACGACATAGAAAGCCCCGTGGATTTTGCCAGCTCTTCTATTGATAGGCCAGCTTCAGATTCCTTCAGGGCTTTCCTAATCGTGTCAGTCACTCCACCTTTCACAGCAGGTTTGGCCGGTTTAGCTTTTTCTTTGGCAGCCTTTCTAGTCCTGATTCTTTTCTTGTCTGACTCTACTAAGCTGATTATTCTATTCAAGACTTTGGTTGCTATAGAGTCCACCGAGTCTTTGCTCGAAATATCTACCACAGCGGAAAAGCCTAAAGAATCTAACAACATTTGCCCAACATCTGCATCAGACAAAACATCGGACTCTTTGTGGCCTTGAGAGTTGTTGCGGACCTTTTCCATCCACGTAACTAAATCTTCTTTATTGATTTGAACTTCAGGCACTCCAACCGTCCTCTTTAGGGTAAGCGTACTGGAACATTGTGTTACCGTGTAGGATGTAAGTGCTGTCGCTCTTAGTCTTTCTGCTGGTGAAAGCAACAAGACCAATTTGCGTCACAGTACTATGCACGTTCTTGAAGATTACACCCTCTTCCGTTCTCGGCGTGTGTGTACGGTCCAACACGCTTTGAATACAGTCCTCCAGAACCAGTCGAACACTAGGTTCTAGATCAGCAGCCTTGGCAAGACCAGAGAAAATCTGCATCGAAGTACTCGCTGGGTTGCTGATGACGCCCTTTAGAGTTACTATGGGAGCAAACCCTCCAATATCCCAATACCCGGCAGCACAATAGAGATTGGTCACCAACGCTGCAATGTAGAGCAAGTGCTCTTCTTCCTCTTGGTAAAATGGGTCTGCCATATTCTCTATAGCAGTCATTAAGTCTGCTGTGTGAGTTGCCAGACTCCCTTGGAATATGTGTGCATCTGAAAATCCTGGGGATTCATAGAAGCCTTCATCAAACCATGTGTTGACCCATTTGACGATTGATTTTAACGACTCGTGTTCAATCTTTCCTAGACACTTCGAGATAACCCCACGAGCTTCGTGCATAGTTTCTTGCGGGACGATCGGCCTTGGATCAGCATTTGCGGAAACAGGCGGGTCTGGATCTAACGCAGCGACTTTAACGTGAAGCCAGCCTTTGTAGTCATCTACAATACCTTTGACCCCTACCATCCGACCTTTTTCTAACTTCTCCCAAACCAAGTGAGTCGTTTGGCTATCGGAAAACATTTGAATAGGTAGTTCCCCAGTAGCATCAACAACTTTACCTTTCAAGTAAGGATTCCCGTTTCTGTCCTCTACGATCACTACGTCTGAAAGGCCGTAGATTCCGTCTACGCCAACCCCTTTTTCAACACAATCTTCTAGCTTTGTCATGTTATTACTCGTCCTTCTCTTTTCAGCACGGGGTTGTCTTCCCGCCTCTGTTGTTTTAGCTCTCTAAAGAATTGCAGATTCTCTTCGAGCCATTTTCTGATTTTCGTTGACTGGATTGATGCACTCTCATTGAAAAACGAGTTTCGGTGTATCTTGTCCAGAGTGACAGGTTCAGGCCAACTGTTGGGGAGGTTTTTAATCCTCCTATGAGCCCAATATATCATCCAATTCGGAGTGTGCATGGAGTTAGCAATAACACTCAAACCGCTGTGAAAGCCAATTTGAGCATCAACCATATTGAGTATTTCGAGAACTTCGTGGAACTCTGTTTTTCCTCTTAGGTCTAAGTCAAAGACTGTTACAGGTAGATCGTCGTATGTCGATCCGATAGCTATAACGTAGTATGGAACTCTTATTGTTAGATGTCTTACAAGAGAATCCCAATCCTGAGCTTTCCATGTTGTTTCAGGGCAGATCAAAGAGCCTTTTGTGCTTCCAGAGTATATCGCTAGAACTGGTCTACCGCAAGCTTTTTTCTCTATGTCCTTGGCCCAAGACTCTGCATAAGTAGAAGAGTTTAACGGTATTTGCCAATTGGTTTCATAAGAAGGTAACCAGTCTTCAATCCTTTTTCCTGCCTCTAACCAAGAGTTGGGCTCTAATGGAATATAAGGTTCTGGAACATAACCCAGTCTCAGTTTAGAGTAGGGGATATCAACATAGCTCCAGTGATCTACTAGCGGACAAGCCTCTAGGATTTGATGCCCTCTCCTCCTGTCTTCGTCTGCAATATCAACAGTTAAGTGTGTGATATTATTCTTTTCTTTGTAGGATTCAATCTTAGTTAACATCCAGTGTAAATCGCCGATGCCAGAACAACTAAGAACCTTCACAGGATTGCCTTTGGAAATAGGTCTTGTCATCAGTCAGCCATCCTTACTTCCTCAGCTCAGCGTCTTTCAATGGAAAAGCGATGTTTTCGTGGGTTAGTCTGCAACAGCATTGACTGCAATAAGCAGAGATTTTGATCTTCATACAAAAAGAATCTTCTGGATTAGAAGGAGCTTTAGTGTTGACGATTGTTTTCATCAGCTCAATAGGAAACATTGCATCACAATGATTACAGTAAGCGAAGATCCAGTTCTCGTTAAAGACGGAATCACGATTACTAAATTTAGCTGTTTTCTCCAACGTCTGTGAGACACCAGTTGTCGTCGAATTCTGGCTCTCCTCGACTTCCGATCCAGCCTCTTTCTTCAACGGTGTCGATGATGCTTTGGGGGTTGCTTTTTCCGTAGATTTGTGGCGCATATCTCTTGTTCTCCAAAGACCAGGGCGGTGCCCAGGCCGAAGCCATTGTTTCGTCAAATGAAATGTAAACTGTAGGACTGATACTGTCTTTGTAGGGTCTCCACCAACAAACGGCTGGAACACCTAAGTAGACAGAAAAGATCGGAATACCGCTTTGATATCCCATACACATTTCAGAATACAAAATGTAACTATAGGTAAGACCTATTTCAGTCTGACCAACTAGATCTGTAATGTAATCCCTATCTCCCATACGCATCATAAAACCATCGCTGTACGATTTGTCGTAGGGAGCCCCGACCAAGACTATGTGCAGTCCGTAATTAGAGTGCAGCGAGTCAGCAAGAATCATCCAATCTCTCAGACTCCAGATAGGCCCCCTGTTGTGACCGTCTTTGGTGTTACCGTTAAAGGGGCCTAAATAAAGAACGGCGTACTGTCCTTTTTCTTTCTTGAAGTTTTGGGCTTCGAGCAAGTAAGAAGGGTTGAACTGCCATTGTTTGCCTATAGAGAAATCTGTTTCAAACTCTGGCAACCAATCCTCTAGTCTTAGACCTCTCTCTAAGTGGCCGTTGCTTATCAACAAGAAATCGTAAATCTCTCGTCTTTCAGGTGGCTGCCAGTACTCTTGACTTTCAATGTAGATGTAAGGACCTTCTTTACTGTATTGAATTCCTAGAGGGTGGATAACAAAATCAGCGTATCTGACCGAATCAACAAAGGTAAAAGACTTCAAGAAATCATGGCTTCTATTTAAGTCTGTGTTTTGTACTACCAGTTCTACGCAATCTATTTCCTTCTGTTTTCTTATGTTACTGATCTTTGTTAAACTCCAGAGAGAGTCCCCGATGCCAGGCGGAACGGCTATAGTTATTTTTTTCATGATTACTTAGCGCCTTTCAATTAAACTCTACGCGAAACCGAGACTTTTCCCTGCGTCTTTTCCTGGCCTTGGCGGTGGTGCTTTCCTCCCCAAATACCCAAGCCCACGACCTTCTGGACTTAATATCTCTGATAGTCTCTACATTAACGTTGTAAGAATCTCCTATGTCTTTTATAGACAATCCCTTGTTAAGTAGTTTGTCGATTTCTATAACCTCTTCCTTTGTAAGTTTAGCCGCTTGACCCATTCTACCTTTCGAGACTTTATCTCTAATGTTGTCATCATTCGTCCTCAGAAATAAGTGATCAGGTCTGACGCAGGGCGGATTATCGCATTTATGAAGTACTTGAAGTCCTTCAGGAATTTCTCCCGCGAAATACTTCCAAGCTCGCCTATGTGCTTTAATGCAGGAACGATCACCGCTTTTGTTTGCTTCTGTTATTTGTCCATATCCTTTGCCGTGTCTATTAGCCGTCCAAATCCAACAAGATTCAGTGAAATCTATGTTACTCAAAAACTTAGACCTCGGATTTGATATACTAAAGTGTTCTGGGTTTACACAATCCCTAATTCCGCAAGCCATTTTTATACAGCAGTTTTGTTCAAGATTCAACAAGATCAGCATCTTCAGTACGTGTCTCGGATCAGTCCTTTTCTTTCTCATACCATAAGCCATGTGTTCAAATCTCAGCAGATGTGAAGGGCTATCTGTTCTGAATCCAGGAATCCAGTACCAACATGTATTTGTTTTTTCAATTTTAGAGAAGAAATTTTGTAAATCATCTTGGCTCATAGAACTTATCAATTCTTCAGGCGGAACTGTTATGGTTATTTTTTTCACTTCAAATACTCCAATCCCAAGAATTATGGGCACCACTTCTTTAAGACTCTGAACGAGATAACATTACCTACTTCGCAAGTATCAGGGGGGTTAGTGAATGATTGAAAGTGCTTTGGGTTGTTAAGAATTAACTCTCTTACAGCACCTTCAGGCCCTTTACTACCGCCCCAACAACCGAAATCGTCGAATGTCACTATACCGCCTGGAACGATTCTAGGCACCCAAGATAAAACATCTTCCAGCACATTTTCATAGTAGTAACAAGCATCTACAAACAGATAATCAATATCGCAGTCTATTATACCTGCGGCTTTTCGAGTTGTAGTCGGAATTGGAATTACCCATTCTTTTAGACCACATTTTTCGATGTAATCAACAAATTCTGCTAAGCTCTGTGAGGCTGATTTACCCACGTAACCTTCTAGCTTCTTTTGCTCTTCCTGCTCCGCTCCTTCCCAAGTATCCACGCAAATCACCGGTTTTTTGTTGTTCAGTTTACAGACAGTAGCTAAACGAGTCGAAACAGCTCCCTTAAAAGCTCCTAATTCAACCACGTAGTTATTGTTCAGTGCCTGCAAACACCTTTTAGTTATTAGATCTCTAGCCTTTGAAGATGCCAAGCCTCGTGTTTTAGGATAGCCAGAACTAACTTCTTCCACTCTCTTATACAGCACTGCTAAATCTTCATGCAGCTCTATTAAATTCACTGTCTTATTCTTTCCGTGGTAAGGTTCAAGGTTTGCACCTGGTTTTTGTTTATCGCCAGTCATTACTGACTGCCCCTCTCAGCTTTTGGCCCACTGTTCGGCTTCTTCTAGTGTATAGCCAAATGTTTCCATGATGCGCCTCTCTGAAGCTGCTAAACTTAGCATGAGCTTTCTGTCGTACAGAGCTAGATTCTTCCTTTCGTGGTTACTCTGATTTTTGGGCGGAAAAGTTTTTATTTTTTGAATGAGTTTTTCTTTGGGGTCTATTCCCGATAAGACTATTGCGGTTACCAAGTCAGTGCGTAAGTTCTCTAGCTTTCCAACGAAATCTACACTCTTGTTTTTGTGGGGGGAGTTGCATCCCGTGTAAAGACTGTAGAGATGTGTCAACAATCTTGGTTGTAGCTTCAGGCATTTTTCTATGTAGTCGTTAAAATCAGACGAAGCGCATAGCCTGTCCACTTGCCAAGTCGGATGCCACAAACTTTTTTCTTCAAAAGGCTTCCAGTTGTTTCCGTTTCTAAACGCCCAATAAGACCTGTACCAGTCTAAGGGGTGCCTGACAAATGTTACGGCATATAGGTTGTCTAGACGCAACATCCCTGCGTGAGCATGCTTTGCCCCTATGTGCGTAAACTCTAAACCCGAAGATTTGAATAGTTCGCTTACCCACGTCCCCCCACACTTCTCGTTGTGGATAAACGCAAAAGTCTGATATTTCCAGGCCATTTTCTAGATCCCGTAGAATTCTGGGTTTTGGTAGTTACTGAAAACGAACTCATATCGGTTTTGCAGAGACTCTAAGCTTAAACTTTCTTCCCTGATCTTCGCCAAGTTTCTACCGAAGAGAATTCCCTTTGAATTTCGTATTCCAATTGTTGCTTTATAGCATTTTCCTTTTTGCATACTTTCTTTCATTACCTCAAAGTGAGGATGGCTTTGTTTATGAAAGACACCCCCGCAGATCAAACACTCAAACCAGGCTTGACCGTTCTTGACTGTCACTAGTCGAGTCTTTTTGGTGTCGTAGCTCGTGTCATTGTTCAGAGCTTCAAAACTGTCCCTGCAATTTTGACAGTTAGCTGTCCAACCATCAATATCCAAACGTCTGAACTTGTAGGCTCCGTGAAACCGCCCGCGCTTACTGATAGATTGTGTTCCTCTAGAGAAGATTTTTTTAAGTTTGTCTTCTTCCCCAGCTTCCGGCGCAAGTCGCGTTCTACCCGTGTCGTGAACTCTAATCATCACACCCCCAATGCAATTGACTTGTGAAACTATTTTATGATCAAGCGCTATTTGCCATCTTATCTCAAAATCAATATCCTCATAATGACACATTGCAGTGCTTACTTCGTCAATACCGTTTACTGCAACGAAGTCTCTTGCGGTTAGGCACCAGTCACCATAAACAGCGTAAGGAAACGGTTTCAACTCTGCTCTCGTTGGTCGTCGCTCTAAGCACCAAGGACTGTTGAAATTCGCTTCCGATAAGTCACGAATTTCTTCTCGAACAAATCCGACGTTACCGTCAGTACTTTGAATCAATTCGATCAAGTTATTCGGGATTAAACGCCACTGTTGATATCTGAAAATACGTTCACTGTCAGATATAAGAAATGGTAAATTCCAGATAGTCCAATCATACTTTCTCGGCATTGCTGGGAGCTCGTAAGGAATATAATTAGCCTCAAAAGACCAGTTATATTCCTCAACAGCTTTTCTTGTAGCAGCATTTTTGTATGGGTCTAAAACTAAAACGTCAAAGTCTTCACTCGTTTGGTTTTCTAAGGCGTCTAACATAAATAAAGTGTGATCAGGATCGTGCATGTAAGTTGCAATAGCTACAGTGAGAGACACTACAAAACACTCCTTTTTAGGAAAGAGGCAATGTTCTCAGCAGGTCTGATTGCGTAAATCTCTGCCGCTGGTGAATCAGTTATTGACGCTAACAAATTAGTTTTTGAGTCAAACTCTCTAATGAAACAGTTTCCAGGAAACTTGGAGTGTCTACCGCAACTGAATCCGCAGTATGTCATACCATCATAGAAGAGTAATCCTCTGGCGTATTCTTTCTCGATAGACCCATCGGTTTCAAATCTGCTGTGCTCCCCAACTGTGATTGTGTTTCTTTGTCCAGTACTCAAGTCAAAAGAAACGATAGAACTGTTTACACTATCAGTCAGCCAAATCTTTCCATCGTGATAAGTCACGTCATGTGGTTGCCATAATTTGTCAAGTAATATCTCATAGTCAGTGTAATTGTTGTTCTCGATACACTGAGTAATGTTCAACAATCTCCCCGTATTAGCTTGCTTATCTTCTTCAACAGACAGTCTATGAACAGTAGCTATCCATTGACCGTTCAGATTGATGATCGAGTTCAAGTGAGTCTTGTTCAGCCCAAAGCCGAAGATTCTCACCGTTTCAAAGTTCTTCTTGTCAATGAAGAAGACAGACTCGCCTAAATCTCCGTCGCTAGAGACTAAGACAAGATTACTGCCATCGACAAACAAATCATGCGGACAAGTTGCGCTCGACATTATCTCTCGAACTCGACTGAAGTAGCGAACTTCATAGACAACGATCCTACTACCCATTCCGTCTGGAAGCTCCGCTGCGGCGTATAGGTAGTTTCCTTCTAGTGCTATACTCCTGAACTGCCCTCGATCCAACAAGATCCAACGATCTTTTTCTGGATTGACAAGGTATAACCCACCGTTTTCTCCGAAACAAGTTACATATAATAATCTACTGCTCATGAGCCTTTCTCCAGTCTTTGCCCTTCTAAGCCACGCACTAAAATATAGCTCTCGCCGCAATGAGGACAATTCAGGTGCCAATGTTCAACCTCGAAATCAATGCTACAAGTTTTTCCC
>CEPZ01036530.1_pt1 | contig 12063 bp, 22 predicted proteins | sample 530461 | NCBI WGS metagenome assembly CEPZ01 (sample SAMEA2620106, study PRJEB7988) | marine metagenome | isolation source: saline water (ENVO:00002010), including | reverse complement strand
AAAGTTAAGTGTTGTTTTATATACAAAGTTACCTATATAATGATGTGAAACTGATTTCACACAACCCCTTGTGTTGGGTGTGTGTTTTCAGTTTCATTTTTTTATTATAATATCTATAGAAAACGTTTCCCTCTCGTGTACTTCAGTTTCTGCTTATTGTTAGGGCAATTATGTCCACTATATGCTTTTATTTTCTGAGATTTTTTGTTCAACGGGTTCTCGTCACTCAGTTAAGAGCTGTCTACCCTGTTCTCAGGTTTTATTAAACATCTAAGCTTATCACTAAAATACCTTAGTTAATTCATGGTGGTGATACAATTCTACTTCCACTCTTTACTATGGTGGTTAAAGTATGATGTTAGACTTTGATGGATTTGAGTGTCCATACACTTACAAGAGGTCTAACAACCCTATTAAATTATATCTTATATATAAAACTTTCGTAATAAAAAAGTACCAATTAAAACTACATATAATATTGTATATTAAATATCACTAAACCAAACATTTAAATATGAGTTATACTTTAAAAAAAAGCGATGCTTAAAAAAGTTGATTGGAAAAAGGAAACAGAAAAGAAACCTTTAGTTGATTTTGGTGGTTTAAGTGTTAATGAAAAAACAATCTTATTGATTGCTGGTCAATCTCTTGCTGGAAAAACAATCACTTGTTTACATTTTACAGATTCTGCAATTTTAAATAAAAAGAAAGTAGCTTACTTTGATATTGATGAAAAAACAATCATTGATAGACCAGACCCAAACCTATTCAACGAAATATCCAACAAGAACCAAGAAAAATATGATTCTCTTTTTTCTTATTACCAAAGTTTTGATGAGGGTTCTTTCTTTACAGAAATGGAAAAATTAAAACCCAACCTAATTGTTATGGATGGATTGTATCATTCCTTTTGTGCAAAGTTTCCAGATAAGACTTCTAAAGCAAGAGCAAAAATAATAAAGGATTTCCTATTGAAGTTGAGGGGATTTCTCAGAGAAAATAATATAGGCATGATACTTACAACTCCTATTGGAAGAGTTACAAAAGAAGGAAAGACGGAAGCAGTTATGCTTGGTGGAGAAGGAATCAAATATTTATCAGATGTTAAAGTTATGATTCAATTCACAGAAGAGGAAGATAAAGATAATAAAAATTCTTTTAAAAGAATATTTTTTGTGGATAGACAAAACCAATTTGGTTTTCATATAGAATACGGAGGACACTTAGTTCCAATATGATAAAGAAATCAAATATGGATTGTGATGACTGTGGATATATGTTATTGATAGATGTAGAATCTGCAAAAGTATTCTGCCAGAATTGTAAAACAACTGAAGGTGGTTTCAAACAAATAGAACCCAAATACAGAAGGTACACACCAGAATGAGAATAATATCAAGAGTATTAAATAAAGGTCAAATGGTAATGACTGTCTCAGATAAGAACAATAAAACATTAGGGGTTTTTATTGCAATAGAAAAGGGATTAGTCAATTCATTAAGGCAAACAAAAACAGAACACATTAAATTAAACTTTGAATATACAAGATGAAACCAGAGAAGATAAAAAAAACTATGAAGGATAAAGATTGTCAAGGGTGTGATAAGATAATTGAGAAAGGTGTGTCTTGTTTATACTACACTGTTTTTTGGAAAGGATTCCAAAAGAAAGCATACTTCCATAACAAGATTTGTTTTAATAAATATGGGGGTGGCAGAAAATGAATAACTTAGATGAGCTAAGAACTGTACAAAAAAGAAACAATAAAGAACCAGAATACTGTACAGTAAACAACTGCAATAAATTTAAACATCAAGGAGATATATTGTTTTGTTTTACTTGTAGAAATGATTGGATTGATGGTTGTATAGCAAAAGGAATACATGAGAAAATTATTCCCGAGTTTCAATTGAAGGGTTTTTTACATTTCTTCCAACAAAACAGATTCAAAAATGCTCCATAAAATATCTGCTTGTTGTAATAGATGTAACAAGAGGATGAGAAAGAAAGTAATCAATAAGGAAACCACTCTCGTTTGTAGGAACTCCAATTGCAAGAATTATTGGATAACAAGTGGCTTCCACTTTACAATTACGGTCAATAAGGTAACTAATTAAAAATCCTAATATAGATATATGGGTAGTAGTATATGAAAAATTGATGGTAGAACAATCTTCAAAATTTGAGTGGGGAGAGACAAACTCTTTCCCGATAATAAATTTTGTAAGACTATAATCACAATGGAATACCAACTCAAATGTAGATATTGTAGAAAAATATCAGAAGTTTCATTAACAGGATTTGATAGTAAGCAAGAACAAGATTATCAAATACCTTGCGAACATTGTGGCAAAACAAATGAGAAAAAATTTCCAAAGGAATTGTATCTTGAGAAATTCTATAACACCTTGAATGATGAAGCTAAGTTATACTTCCAAAGCTACTTCTGGGAAAGAAAATCATTAATAGAAACTGCTAAAGAGTTTAATACCTACAAGTCAAGAGTAGAATGGGTTTTAAAAAAACATGGACTTGGATTGAGAACATTGAGAGAAGGTTTAAGAAACTACAATAAAAAGAAGAGGATGAAGAAATGAATTATTTAATCACTCTTTAGTCTGTTAATCTTTTCTTCTCTTAACATCCTTTTTCTCTTTCTCTTCTTGTCATACTCTACTTTCCCACAAAGGACAGAAAGATTATACAATATTTGTTTTTTAGTTAAGGGTTTATTTTTTTTATAGATATACTCTCGTTTTCTTTTATGGATTGAATAACATTTCTGGCACATCCTCTTTGCATAATGTGCCTTGTCTTCTCTACAGTTCTTACAAATACTCATTCTTTTTTTAGGCTTGGGTGAGATTTAAAAAGGAGGTGAAGCCTTGAGAAAAGTGTTACCCAAACTTTCTAAAAATTTATATCTTCTGGTAATATTGTTTCACCTGCTAATATTTTATCTTTCACTCTTGAAGCAGATGCTGTTGTGATTGTAACTCCTGAAGGAGATATAGGTGACTTTAATTTTGAAGGTGGTAAATCAAACAAAGAAATATCTCTTTGTACATTTTCATTTATACTATCAATTATTAATTGAATTTTTTTATCGTTTGTTTTTTCAATAACATCATCTTGTAACCTTGGCTCTAAATCCCTTATTCTTTTATTTACTCTATTTAATCTATCCACACTATCTGTTGTATCAACATCATCTATTATTTTTTGAGATATGTTTGGTTGTAAAGAATCAGATTTATTAAAATAATCTTTTACACTATTTAATAAATTTTGTTTAGATGGGTCACTAAGAGGGACAGGATTGCCATCTTTATCTGGTAGTTTTTCAAATGCCTTCCTTAAATCATCTTCAGTTTCTACATCAGTTAAATCTAATTGGTAGTCATCTCTTAGTTCTCCTATTGATTCATCATAGACATTAACCATTTTCAATCCGCAAAAGCCATAAGGATAAACATTAATGCAATATAAAATAAAGGTTCACTAAACAGTATTGCTAACGCATCACCCATAGTTTTATGTTCTACCATTTTAGACATTCATCCCAGTGGGATAATCTACTATTCTAATCTTTTCCAAACCGTCAGAATTTGTTAATTTGTTTTTTTTAATGTTTGGATACAACAGACTAAAATATTTCCAATGAGCATTACTTTGCTTTCTATGAGTCTTGGCATAAATAGTATTTAAATATTTCGGTCTTTGTTTTTTACCTTTAGGAAAATTCCTTAGAACCCAATTCCTATATGAAACAAATCTTGGAGTGTATGCAAATGCTTGGTCACACATTGAACCTTCTAAAATATCCATATAATCTCTTGCATGAAGTTTTGCAAATGATACTGCATGGAATCCTTTTTCAGAACTTTGGAATAAATGAATGTCTCCCAAATCAAATAAGGTTTGTAGATGTTTTAATTCTCCTTCAATATAATCTAATTTCATATAATCATAATCCAAAAAGAAAATATACTTACCATCATCAGTTCCATTGAAAACTCCTCTTGTCCATTCAGTAGCTTTGTTTATTATTGTAAAGTTTACTATCAAGGTTTTGTCATCTTGGTTTATTCTATGCTTCACACTTATGTTATTCTCTATCTTTAAGTCTTGAAACTCTTTACAATATTCCTTTACTTTCTTTTTGAATTTATCTATTGTTTTCATTTCTCTTGTTCCTCTTTAATTTGTTTCAAAACTTTCAAATCTTTCTCTACACTTTCAGAGAAATATTCAGAGATTCTTTTTCTTACATCCTGCCTATCATTTCCATAGCCCTCACATATTTGAAAGAGATAAAATAATCTTTGTTGTTTTACTAATGTTCCAAAGTTCCAGTTTATCTGTTCTAACTTTTTCAAAACATCCTGCATTAGATTTGTTTCCTTTACCTTGTTTATACATTTCAAACAATAGTCATATTGTTCTGCTACTTCAGTTCCACACACTTTACATTTTTTCATTTGTTTTCCTCCATAAATATTGAGGGGAGTTAGGTTTTGAGGTGAGGGCTAATTGGTGATAGAGAATTAGCTTTTGACCTGAACTTAGTTTCCCATCGTTCTACCCTATCCTTTCCTCACTCCAATAATAACTTCTTCATTTCCTTCAATTGCTCTTTAGGAATACGTTTAATCAAAACCTCATCCTTTCCAAAATCATTGAACCTTATTTTTCTTCCAACTATCTCTCCATCCTCTTCATAGATTTCATCAATACTATCTTTGAATAAAGTTAGTTCAGCTTTCCTATACAATATTTTTTTAGCCATGTTCTGCCCTCCAAGTTTCATTTTATTTTAAAACACTACTCATTTATAAACTTTGTGTTTTTCTACCCAAAGCTTTAAATATGCTTACTCATATAAAAATATATAATTTACTATACTAACATACTTTATTAGATTGGGTGACTAAACTGAAACTTATACTAACAATATTATTATTAATTCTTTTAACAGGTTGTGATGTTATAGATGATTTTTTTGGAAAGAATAAAGAAACAGAAACCAATCCAGAAAACATCACAACACCTTCTATTATTAATTTAACCAATTCCACGGAAGAGAACACTACTCAAGTATCTGTTTTAGTTGTTGAGGAAAACGTATTTGTTCCGCCAAGGGGTTCTAACTTATCTCTTTATGTTCTTGATGTTGATGGTTACTCTTCAATAGTTCTTAAACAACAAGCATCGTTATTAATAGATTCTGGATTAGAAGCAGATGCACAAATCATACTCAAAAGGTTGAGGAACATTGGTATTGACGAATTAGACCATGTTATTGCCTCCAATGTTCAAGAAGAAAATATAGGGGGGATGCCATACATCATAATCCAAACCAGTCCTGCCCAGATATATGAAAGTGGCATCTCATCCCCTTCTTCCAATTACCAGTTATTCAAGGAATTATATCCAAATACCACTAAGATAGAATCTGATAAGTTGTTTTCCATGAAAGGTTCTTTTATTAAACTTTTAGTTATTTATGATGATGGGAGTGGTTTCTCTTCATCTAATGAAGATAATTCTATAGTGACTAAAGTTAGTTATGAAGAGAACCAATTTTTGTTCATGTCTAATTGTGGTTTTGATTGTTTGGAAAGAATCGCAGACCATGAAATTAATGCAGATGTAATAATTATTGATGGCAGTTGTGATTCAACTACTTTAACATTCTTACAAAGAGTAACTCCAGATGTTGCCATTATTACTGGAGAAGTTTGTGAAGAAATAAAAAGCAGGTTTAATTTTTTAGATGTGCCTATGTTCACATCAGTTGAACATGGAGATATAAAAATAGAATCTGATGGGGAAAACTTCAATTTAAAATATTTGAAGATGAGAGAATGATATTTCAATGTTTAAATCCGAAGTGTAAAAAGAAAGAAAGAAACCCAGATATTTTAAAAGGGTGCGGTAAATGTAACCGTAACTTATTCCAAGTAATATTAAAATGCAAGAAATAGAGATTAATAAAAATACATGGATTATCCTTGCAGTACTTGTTTTGTTTGTCGGTTCTCTTTTTGCGGTTGCTTTTGTCGTTAAAAAGAAAACCAATGATGAAATATTGGGGAAGCTAACAGTTGGATTGCAACAATGTGATAGTTTTTGCAAAGAGGGTGCTGGTACTCAGTCCATAGGAGTATTTCAAAGTTTTAACAAGGATGGAACTGCGGAATGCTTTTGTATAGAAATGGTGGTTAATGATGATACCCAACATAAAAATCAGCTACAAGCTAAAGATAATTGAGGTAATTGAAGATGGATTTAGAGCAATTTCACCAGACACAAGCGGACTGTGTATAGTTAGGGATAATGTCAGTTTAAAGAATCATAGTTTTAAAAAAAAAGATTTAGTTAAAATAAATTTAGAATTGGTAGAAACAGTAAGTGAAGATGAAACACACCCAATGAGTTTTTGTGTAGTGGTTTTTCAAATCGCTTCAAACGGAATATACACAAAAACTTTTGTTGATGGAGAAAACCCATTAAAAAGTATTTTGTTTTATCAATCAAGGGGGATGGTCACGTCTAAAGTATTAGAACAAAACCCATTTGAAATAGGAGACTTGATTAAAGTAACAATTGAAAAATGCCAATAATGAAACATAAGCATAGTTATGCTACACAAAGATTAATGGAAAATGGTTTTTCATTTTATCACAATCGGAAAAAAATTCTTCAGTATCCATTTACTGAAGCAGAACATTGGGTAATTCTACCAATAGAAACAAAAATACAATTGGGAATCCCCTTTTTAATTGGAGAAAGTTCTGTCACAAAAAAAATAACAGATTATGATGATTTGTTAAGATATGGTGTGATGGTTTCAAAAAGAAAACCAAAGATACAAAGGTTCTTTGCACAGAAGATAGAATACTTCCTCTCAAAAATGTCTTCATTTAAAGTAGATGTAGGAGACATACCTGAAGGACATCATGTTGAAATAAATCCTCGCACAAGGGAATTTAAGTTGATTGGAAGGAGTTCAGATGGGAAGTGGTTCAATCCCAATCCTAAAAGGAGTGGAGAGTTTCAACAAAGAAAAAATATATTTGACCAAAGAGGAAGCTCAAGCTATTTTGACACAATCAAAAAACATTTACCAATCAAAGATGAAGCACCAGAATATTCCGATATAATCTCAGAAATAGTTTTGGGAATAACCGAAGATGGAAAGTTAGTTTGCTTACAAGAAGAGAGAGAAAATCCTGTTATAGGAATCATAGGAAAGAAAAGAAATGCAAAGAGTCTTATCAAGCATAGGATAGAAGACCAGATGTATCATAAATGGAAGAAGAAAGGTATTGAATTGAATGATGTGATGATGGAAACCGATTCTTATTGCCAGAGATGGATTCCAAAACCCATAACCAAATTTTCAAATATGGATTTCCTTAATGAACCAACAATCCCTTTACCAATGGTTTATTTACATCCAAAAACCACTACACTAAGAAACTTAATAGCTAAAGACGAAACTGGTTTTGAAGTATATTTTTCTTACCAAGAGTTTATAAAAAACTTTAATAATAATCTCAAGGGAAGAGAAGAGTTAAAATTTAAAGGAAGTAACATCTACTTTGAAAATTTATTATTTGACATTGATGGTAAGTTTGACAAAGAAGGATTGTATTACTGTAAAAATTATGCAGATATGGAAAAAGTTATAAACACCAAATTTAATAATTCAAAACTCAAAATCCCTGATGGAGTACCACCAAGAATAAAGAATGTTTTGAAGAATATTGATAATTCAAAGATATGGGATATAAGCAATAAGACAAAAGCAAAATGGAAAGTAGAGTACCCAGATGGTCATACAGAAGAACACTTTCCTTGGATTGCTTGTATCATTGCAGATTTGTTTCCATCAATAGTTACAAACAATTTAAAAAATAATCATCCAGAATCGCATCCAATATATATGAATTTTATTTTACAGTCTTTATACAACAACCAAAATGAAAACGATTATTTCAGAAAGAACAAGATTGAACTATTCATGTTCTTTGATGAAATTCTATCTGTAACTCACTCTCCTTCCGTGGTAGAAACATTTGAAACCATTGTAAGAGAATCTGGTCATTCATTAATTGGATTTACTTATTGCTCTCAATATTGGGATAAGATTCCAGAGTTCATTCGTTCACAAACAGATTATGTAATTTCTTTCCAACAGAAAAAGAATCAGGCTAAAGCAATAGTTCAAGATTTTGACGCATTCAAACATAGAGAGAAGGATTTAATAAATTTGAAAAAAGGAGAGTTTATTATTTTTTCTTCTAATCCTCTGGTACTTATAGATGAATATGGTAAAAAAGAATATGTGGAAGATGCAGCAATTAAAGCTACAGTGTTTCCACCAAATTCAGCACACAAAGCACCAAAGAACTTAGGAGCATAAAATGGAGAAATCTATAAATTGGACATTAAAAAGAATAATCTATAAATTTGAAACTAAAGATGAGTTGCAAAGATTTATTGATAAAATGAACATAATAGAAAACATGAAGGGGTAAAACAAAAATGAAAAGAACAATGTGGATAATGTTTTTGATATTGGCATTACCATTTGCATTTGCAAGTAATGAAGAAGGGAAGATAATTTCTGGAGGAAACCTATTAATAACTGATATGGATGTGAAGGTAGATGAAAATTCAGATAGAAATTTAGAATATGGGGAAGAGATTGACGATGAAGCTGAACCAGATTCCATAGTGGAATTTGCACTAAGGATTAAAAATAATCATACTGGTATTGATATGGATGAAGTTTTTGTAACAGTAGCCATCCAAGATATTGATGATGGAGATGATTTAGAAGAATCAACTGATGAATTTGATATAAACGAAAATGATGATAAAAAATTTACAGTAGAACTTACAATACCTTCTGATGTGGAACAGGATACTTATACTGTGAAGATTAATGCAGAGGGGAGACAGAACGCAACAATACATGAAGTAGAATATGAATTGGATTTGGTTGTTGATGTAGATGATGGTTCATCACCAAGTTCAAGTTCTTTAACAGATTCCATTGCAGAACTTAACAAGACCATTACTGAATTGACAAAAAAAACAAATTACTATGACCCTTACACAAAATGTAATACGGATTTAACTACTTGCAATGCTGAAAAAGAATCAAAAACATCTGAAATAGCAACTCTTAATGAAGTTAAAACAAAACTTGAAACCTGTACAAACGAAAAGACAACATTACAGAGTTCATTAACTGAAGCAGCTAATTCACTCTCTGACCAAAAATTGAACATCAGTAAACTACAAACAGATATTGAAGATACAAAAGACAATAGAACTTACTGGATACTTGGTTTAATTGTTCTTGCTATAGCAGGTGGAGTGTTCGCCAGAAAAAAACTTTTCCCAGAAAGAGGAGTAGATGAAGAGGCTCATCAATAATGGCAGCAAAAGGAAAAGTAATTGAAAAACCAAATACAATAAGCAACCTTATCGTTTTTGGTAATTTTGTAGAAGGAGTTCTTATTAGTTTCAAACAAAATGTTTATGACAAGGAAGAAAAAAAGAATTTCTTAGAAGTAGAGTATAAACCCACTGGTTTCATGAGATGGATAGAGCAGATTGATTATGCAACCGCAAAAGATTTTGATAGAGTAACTTTTTCTTTCAAATCAAGGTTTCCAATGGATTTTGTTGGTCATGTAGAACCAAGAACCGAAGGGTTATGGATATTCATGCTTTGCGATTATCTTGGCAATAAATGTGATGTGTTTGAAAAAATAGACAGCAACTTGTTTGAACAAAATAAAAAACTACAAAATAAAGTAAATACTTTACAATCAATAATAATTGGAATGGATGCAGACTTTGATGAGATGATAAAACACCCTCAAGAATTTAAAAAGAAATTATACAAGGAAGCAGAGTTTTTGAAAAAAGCATTAGCACCAGCAGTGATAAACACAACAGGAGAAGGAGTACCCCCAGAATAAAATGACAGAAGAGGCAATTACTGAAAAGAGCATCTTAGATTATCTTGGTAGATTTGAAAGACTTCAGTTGCAGAAGAAAGAAACAAAAGAAGTGCAGAAAAGAATAATTGATAAACTTAATGTATTAACATTTTCATTAGGGAATGTTATGAATAAAATAGGCAACAACCAAGAAAAGATTGAAGACCACTGGAAACAGTATGGTGCTAATTATAATTCAATTCCAGTTCTATATGGTTCTGTTCCGAATTTCATAGAAGGGTTTGGTGAATTTATATCACTCTCTCATAAAGAGAAAACTATATTGGTAGAAGAGATGATAGTATTGTTAAAACTTGCAGATAAGACAAAACAAGAGGTGAAGCCAGTTGTTAAAAAATGAGTGATTGTGTTTACTGTGAAGCAGATGCAGGAAAGAACTATGATGTATGTATGGATTGCAGAAACAAGAGAAATGTAGTAACTCTTGGAAACAAGCCAGTTGGAATCTATATCAAAAAGATTCTTGAGCTTGGAATGGAACATAACACCATTATTGTAAAGACTTTAGCAAGTAATGTTAATGTTTTTAATTATCATCTTAAACCATTATTTGAATATTGGGGATTGGAAGAATATAAAAGAAAGTGGGTTAAGGAACAAGGAACTAATGGAGTTTTAGACTCTTTACATATAACAATGGAACTAATCCCTTCTTTAAGAGGAATTAAGACAGATAAGAAAAGATGATTGATTTCACAAAATTCAATAATGTATCCATTATTGTTGGGTTGATATTAGTTGCAACAATATGGTATGCTGGAACTTCTACAGGTTTAGTTCCAAACTTAGATGAAGAAACAAAAGAGTTTAGATATACTGATGAATCTTTAGTTCCAAAAGGTTCTATAAGCAATGAAATAATTTTTGTTCAGATAATATTAGTTGCAATATTATTGTTTTCTAATCAAATGAAGGGAACTGAAGGTGTAAGAATCACTGAAAGAGAATTTAAAGAAAGGATAGCCAAGGAGATAATAAAAAAACAAAACATCGCATTGCCAGATGGAAAGCTTGAATTAAAAAGAGGTGATTTTAGAATAGACCCTCATGTGGTAACAAGATATATCACTGAAGGGGGCAAGAGAACTTTATTCAAATATATTTGTCAAGTTACAATTACTAATAGTAAGGGTAATGATTTTTATTATATAGTTTCTGGTCACCCTATGACTGGAATGATAGATGACTTTGTTCCAGTAGATGAACAACTATCTATAACTGATAAATGCCAAGACTGTGGCAGATTCTTTGATGAAAAGTATATTTTACCTGAAGAATTAAAACAATTAAAAGATTTAAAGTATTTAACACAATGAATAAATATAAACAATTCATCAGAGATACTGGAATTTTATTTGAATACTTACCATACCACATAAGAAACAAAATAAATTATGAGATAGAAAAGTTCAAAAGAAATAGGAGAACTTTTTTTAAAATTTCCAGAAGTCCTAAACTATCTATGAATGCTTCATTAATCCTTTCAATAATCTCCATTGTTTTAGATGCATGGTATTTTGCACTATTCTTTTTCGTGTTGTATCTTATTTTTGCTCTATATAAAATATGGATTTCTGGAGAGCCTATGGTTTGGTATAAAGACAAATATATGGTAAAAGATAATTGTCGTCTATAAAATTTAAATTTACAGACGAGAACAAAAAACAGAAAAGTTTATATATCATTTACATTTTAACAATGTTAGCATCTTAATAGGCTTTACTTTATTCCCACTTGTGACTTAGTAAACTCATTCTGTGACTCCATTAGTAGTGTCTAAACGGGTGACTAAATTTTTGTATGGAGGTACAAAAAAGATGGGATTTAAAAATAAAAAAGGTGCAATGGATGCAACAAATCTTATTCTTGTGGGAGCAGTGGTTCTTTTGGTAGCACTTCAAATCAACCCTAATTTATTTGCTGCAACAGGAGAAGATGGTGTTCCAACAGCACAGGTAATAAAAGTAGAAACAGACAAAGCGTGTGGTTCTACAACGATGACAGTAGACTTTGAAGT
>CEPZ01009152.1_pt1 | contig 12073 bp, 9 predicted proteins | sample 530461 | NCBI WGS metagenome assembly CEPZ01 (sample SAMEA2620106, study PRJEB7988) | marine metagenome | isolation source: saline water (ENVO:00002010), including | reverse complement strand
ACAACCACGCCACCACTTGCCTCTTTGACGAGTTCAGCCGGTTCACCACCGGCTATCAGCGCCACCGGCTTTCTGCAGCTCCACGCCTCCATCAGCTTGGAGGGAACAGCATCAATGAGTTTACTGCTCACAAGGGGGACCAGAACCAGGTCGGAAGCAGCAAGAATGGCCGGCACCGTTTCCCGCGGCTGACTGGGAACAAAGGTTACGTTTTCCAGAGCCAATTCAGCGGCTCTCTTAATTAATGCGTTGCGCTCCACACCGTCGCCAACGATAAGGAAATGAATGTCACCGTTATGACGGAGTCTATCGGCCGCCGCCACTATTACACCTACCCCCTGGGCGATACCGATGAGTCCCGTGTATGCCGCCACGAAGCACCCCTCCAGATTGAACTTTCTTCTCCAATCTGTCGCTCTCCGCGTATTAATCATGTCAAGATCGACGCCGTTGGAAACTAGAGTAATCTTCTCGCGATCTACCCCTTCAAGAGCAACCTTTTGACACTTGCTCCGTGTCACCGGCGTCAGATGGCTTGCCTTCCGGTAGAGCAGGTGTGCCACTTTACGGGCGATTCTGACGAAGAGATCGGTTGATCTAAATGCACCTGAATCAACTGCAACATCGGGCCAGAGATCACGGATATCAAAGACAAAAGGGATCCGCCTGATGCGTGAGAGGATGAGTCCGGAAACTCCGGTGAATAAGGGTGGTGATGAAGCCAGAATAACGTCATAACGACGTTGAAGAGTGATACCAGTCAAGATCGATGAAACAGCAAACGAAAGATAGTTGGACAGGCGACCGAAACTGTTCCGGTGTGAAGAGGCGTGCACCCAGGTTCTGATAACTGTCACCGCCTCCATCTCCTCCCTCAGTCTAACTTTTCTTCTATAGGCACTGGCCATGACGCCGGCCGGATAGTTGGGAAAGCCGGTGATGACGGTCACGTGGTGCCCGTAGTTTACCAGCCATCGACTAAGACCGTGAATCCTCGCCGCGGCACCACCCATTTCAGGAGGATAATAGTGGGTCAGAACCAGAATTGTGAGCTTTTCCTGATGCACGTCGTCATCCGAATGTGTGGCGTGAAATTTTTCACTTTACGAGTCTCACCGGGTTGCAACCATCTTTGCGGCAGAATTGAGACAGAACTTATCCCTGAGCGGAAATTCCCGCCAGAGAAATTATGCCATTGATTACAGTTAACATGTTAATGAAGGGGGCGTTTTCGCCTAGAGTATCAGCGTGCACATGGCCCGCACACCCGTATGCGCCGAATCAAATGAGATGGCCGTCCCCTCTCTGTTCCAGCGCGGATGAAGGTCACAGCGGACATCATGACGGTATGCGAAGGGTGACCGCAGCCGGACCAGGTCAGACCGTTTCGCCTCAGTTATGTCATATAGAATCAACCGTTGTGACCGCGTCCGATCAGGATAGGTATCAGTTACAAAGCTTGCGCCGTCGGGAGAGAACTGCGGATGACCATCGGAACGGAACTGGTCTTGTCCAACAATTGTGTATTCATCACTCTGATCACGAAACAGATAGTAGTGGCTACCGTCCCGCTCGGTGAATGCATACGCCATGATCTTCTGGTCATCTTTCCAGGCGACGTGTGTAACGGTACCGTCAGTGGGAAATACAAAAAGGTCATGGCCGTCACAATCCGAAGTGAACATCCTTGTGTAGGTGACTCCCAGCGGCGTCAACCACCTGTGGTAGAAGGCAAATCGTTTCCCTGAGGGAGAAAAGAGACAGTGAGAAAAGTAGTGATAGGCACCCTCCATACTGGGAAGCGGATCCGTGGCGGCCAATTCGCCCAGCGTGAACAGTCTTACAGCTTCGCCTGTCTGAGTGTCCATCAGAAAGAGTCCATCCTCATCCGGCGCAAGGTGATTAGCGTGAAGATCTTCGCCGTTGGCATAACAGTACGCAGGAGCACTCTGCTGAAGCCTGACAAAACTAAAACTGAGGGCTCGCGTTCCGTCAGGAGTGAGAGCCGCCACCGGACGGGAAAGTACGCGCACCGGCGCACCCTGCATATCCACAATGCGGGCTGTATGAAAACCGTCTTGCAGATTATTGAAGAGGATGGTATCAGAATTGCCGAACCACTGCAGCATCGACCCCTGCTGCCAGTTCCACGTTCGCGTCCGGCCAACCTTCTGGAAATCCGTCTGATCGCTGCCTGAAAAATAGCCTACCTCCACGCTGTCATCGGGCCCCGGCATCCTGAGCGGATCTTCAAATCTATGCGCCAGCAGTGCGCTGTCGTCATGCGACCATGGACACTTATCGTGGAAGCCGTAATAGAATCCTTCACGAACCACTATTTCATAATCCGTCTCAAGAGATTGTACCGGGAAAAGAGCAAACAGTCGCTGGTAACTATCAACGAGAACTCTTTTCAGGCGCGGGTGATATTTTACCCGATTGTATATGAAACGCTCAAGACTGTTCATTCCAGGCGTCCGTTATCTCTTGGCCACTGTAGATCAAGACGTTCTGTCCAGCGTCCACACTCCTGGTGGAGAAGTAGTAAGTATCCTGACTGTAATCCGGTTCGTAAGACGGAATCTTGATAACAGGATAGCGGAAGTATTTGACAGGCAAGCGATCTTTCCTGAACGAGGTTAGCAGTTGCCAGCGCGATCCACTCCTGGAATACCACAGGTCAGCACGTTTGAGACGGTTCACCTGACTCGGTTCATACGCTGTGGTGACAAACATCCACTCGTTAACCTGACCTGCATAGAGAGCGCTGCCGGTCAACGGATGCACCTGTTGAACCTCCTTAGACTCATGAGAATAGAACTGAATGAAGTTCGGTTCAAGTTCACTGTCTGTCGGGATGATCAAACCTTCCGCTGTAGGGATAACAGAAACGGCCCGGTATGCCTGCCTGCCGTGCAAAACGGGGATCACGCTGGACAAATCTCCCGATGCCCAGATACCCGATTCGGCATCTGAATCGCCCGTGAGAATCCAGTAGTGATTTCTGAATTCATCGAAAACGATGTTATGAATATGACGCACTTGCCCGACATCGAAAGTAAAGGACTGTCGCCACGATTTCCCCTGGTCGTCAGATTGATAGATATGTGCACATCCAGCCTCTCGCGGCCTCACGTAGTCACCCCACGCAACACCTCTTGACGGATCATGGAAAACGTTGAGCGGCGTCCGGCAAGTCTTAATCAAATAGTCGACCATAATATGCCCGTCTCTCACTTTCAGGATGCGACCGTCAAAGAAGATCAGCATCGACCCATCATCCAGTGCAAGGATATGACTGACCTCCAGCCTCAGCAGACGTTCGAATGGGCCCCTGTTCAACAACCGCTGGGATACGCTTTTGTGTTTCAGAGAGAAGAGTTCTTCAATGGTGGAAGATCGGTGGCTGTAGAGGTAGACTCTGTTCCGCCGCGAAAGAATCGCATCTCCATTTATAGTGACATAATGCACTGAATAGTTGTGCAACACCTTCATGGGTTACGGGAACTCCACCACACATAGATAGATGAAGCGACGGCAACGACTATGCTTACTCCGCCAGCCAGCACCCGCTTTACCAGACCGATCGACGGATTACTCACACTGTAGTCGTAATGACTGAAGGCGGCACACACATTTTTCTCCACAAGCGCCACTTCCCACGCCGTCAAATCCTTCTCCCACCGTCCCACACTCGACCCCGTCAAAGGAGCGAGAGTCTCTTTCTTCCACTGCATCTCATCCGCCGAAACAAGCTTCCGCGCCGACTCGGTAAAATCGAGCATACCGCTTTCGTAGTCGACGTTGAGCAAGGTACAGATGCTCCGCAGCACTTCCTCAGTGGAAGTGGTCAACTGTTCATACGCTACTTCTATCGCGCGGCAGCCAAATATTTTTATCTGCCTGTGCGCCAGCTTCAGCTGAACCGTGTTCACAAAAAGATGATTGTAGATCGATCGGTTTTTCGACCACTGAGCTTTTTTCCTGGAAAGGAGAACATCTCTTGGGTCTCTGTAGAGATGAATAACTGAAGCTTCTGGAAACAGGCGGTGCAACTGCGGCAGAAATTCAATGCTGCGCGGGTCCTTGTCCCCTATGATCACTTTTTTCTCTTTCGCCAGCCAAGTTCGCAGAATCTTGCTATAAATGGCGAGCGAAACGGGTTGACCGTCAAACTCGATCTTCCCGAGAATTTCACTCAGATCCAGGCCCAGCCGCGTCAGCCAGCGGTCAGACAGGAGAAGCTGTTTGAGCGCCTGCTCACCTTTGCCTTTTCTCAGGACTTCCAGTGCATTTGTCATCAGAAAGCGGCGTAAGAAGTTTATCTCGGGAAGGAAGGCGATTTTTGAGTGCGTATTCAGCATCGCCTGAAGCAGAGAGGTACCCGACCGGCCAACACCGACAATAAAGACCAAGTTGTTGAAATCTGACTGTTGTTCGGAGGATTTATCCACGGGAAACGATCCTTAAGCTTTTAGCGTTAAGTTGTCTGTTGCGGTCCGGCTACCAATCTCCCACAAGAGGGTTGCCGCTCTCTCTTGCCATGTATGATGATTAAGCTGTTCTTCCCGGGCACACTCACCCACTGTCTTTCGCTCCGCGCGATTATCGACTGTGCTCGCCATAAGAGATACCAGCGAATCGAGATCGTGAGGATTATACAGATAGGCTGTCTTGCCGTGTTCAAGGATTTCCGGTATTTGACCAACCTCAGCCGCTAGAACAGGCACACCGTATGACATGTATTCGAAAAGTTTGATGGGGGAGGTGATCTCAGCCGCGCTTCCGGGTCGGGAGGGGAGCACAAAAATGTCGCTGGCAGGGTTAAAGCGACCTTGCAGGTTATTCTCGTTAAACCTACCGTGGAGCCGGATGGCGTCATCTTTTTTGGCAAGGCTTTCGATAGTATCTGCAAGCTTGCCCCCGCCCCATAAATGTAGCTCTGTATCTGGTTTCGTCTCTTTAAGTCTCAGGAAAGCTGAAACTAGAAAATCAAAATCGTAATAATTATGAAACTGACCCAAATAGATGAAGCGGACAGGAGCGTTATCCACGTTGTCAGCGAGCATGTCCAACCGTGAGGCATCTGAAGCGTTGGGAACAACAACAGCAGGGACTGTCAATCCCCCTGCCAATAGATCACCTCGGAGATTCTCGGATACCGCATAAACAACATCAAAACGGTTGAGAAGACCAATCTCAATCTTGAGGATCAATGCTCTGATCAGCTGCGGCAGGGCAGCGTATTGATGGAAGGCGAGACTGTTCACCTCAAGGACCAGGGTGTGATTATCAAGCAAGCCCCGCGTCATCAAAAGCTGCAACAGTATGTTGCCGACAGCATATCTCGTGATAATCAATTTACCATCGCTGTTTTCAAGATGCTTTCTGAGGCGACGGTACAGTTTCAGTGGCCAGACGAGTCTTGAGATAATTCTCGCTTTCCGATTTGGTGCCCCGACCTCAACGATCTTGATCTCACGCTCCAGTCGAAGCTGAAACTGTGCCAGCCCCGGCCCCGATATCATTGTCACCCTCAGGTTGTTGCGCACCAGACCATTGCCGAGGCCGATGGCGTGCGTCACTCGCCCTCTACCGCCCTGACTGAAAAAATCAATCTTGGGTAATAGATAGACAGCTGATTTGAATCTATCCACCGTTGTGTCCATTTTAAGCACGCACTCGAGGCCCAGTATTCGAGAATCGATTTTCGGCCGACGCCTCATCCGCCTTTGCCGAAGTCATTGCCATGGCAAGCAACAGAAGGAAGCCACGATTGTTATTAAGATCACCAGAAAATTGCGCCGCAAAGAACATCACCAGCAGTGCAACCAGCCAAAGTGACGTCTGGATCGAAAAGCCCTGGTGCGGTCTCGAATTCAGGATCGTCCTCGCTGCCAGAAGAAGAAATGTGAAATATGAAATCAGACCAAACAGACCCAGTTCAGCCGTCACTTCCATGAACATATTGTGGGGATACCACTTGAAATCGCGCCAGATGAAAAGGGAACTGAATCCACCTGATCCTATGCCGAACAACATGTGTCGAATATCCGCAAGAAACGATGCTATGGACATCTGCCAGAACTCCAGCCGCATGGCGATTGTACTCATCCGTTTTACGCCGCCGGTAACCACGACAACGTCACCTTCAAGCACCTGAAGGTATCGCATCGTGAGGCTCTCAGGTAGTAACAGCAATAATACCAGAACTACCCCGAAAGCGAGAAGAGAATATAATAGTAGTTTCAATCTTCTTTGGGGTTCAAAAAAAACAGTGTACACCACTACACCCAGAAAGAGGCTCAGCAGCGGCCCCCGTGAACCGGTTGAGACGAGTCCTAAAAGAGTAATTAGAAGCAAGGGAATCCATGATAACTGAGATAGACCACCCTGGCGCAAAACAAGAACGATCAGCATGGAGGCAAGAATGGCCAGATTGCGGCTGATGGGAATCGGGTTGGCTCCCAAAACACTGACGCGGATGAGATATGTTTTAAGCCCCCCCTGTAGGAAAAGATAGAGAAGAGCACCAGCCAGTCCAAACGCCACAATCAGCAACAAAACCTTGTAGTAGTTCAACACTCTCACTGAATCACGGCACGTTTTCACCAGCACAATGGGGACCAGGAAAAGGGTCATACCGAAGACGCAGTAGCTGGCGATTTTTATCCAGCCGTAAAGTGGCGATGGTGTATAGAAACCTGAGAATGCAAGCAGGAGACAAAAAACGGAAAATGAGTACAGAACTTTACGGCTCCAATGCGGGACTTTCCACCTGCCTTCTATAACGGCTTTTGTAGCGCCCAGCCAGACAACGCCAGTCAACAGGAGTGTATAATCGACAAGCGCGAGAATGGGCACACTCTCCTCCAGAAACCCTTTGATGATTCCCGTGAGAGTCATGAGGATAAGGCTGAACTCAGGATGGGAAACGGCCCACCAGAACAAGAAGATTGCCAGCGGGATTCCCAGAATCAGCAGCGGATGGATTGAGACACCCAGATAAACTATAGCGGCCTGCAGCAGTAACAGGCAAAGAATGGTGACCGGATGGAATGCGGTCGTGTTAGAGCGATCTAAGGCGTGATCTGATCTCACGCGTACGGTATTCGATTATGACGAAAGATGAGGACAGCATGAAGGCCATGAGTGTCGCGGCAATTACGATCAAACCCCTGCGCGGTTTTGTCTTGTTGAGAGCGATCTGCGGTTCATCGATGATTTGCAGCGAAGGGACATTCTTGCTCTCTTCCATGCGCGCCTGTTCATATTGAGGAAGGATGATCTGCATGATCTGGTTCTGGATTTCCACTTCCCGAAGCAGACGGGCATATCTCAGGCTGAGATCAGGAACATCTTCAAAGGCGAGTAGAACTGATTTTTCATCTGAACCGGACATCATGCTTTCCAGCCGACTATTCAGTTCTTTGAGAAGAATTTCAAGCTGTTTTGTCTTCGGATCATTGAAAGGTAACGTCGATTGAGCAACTTTAAACTGAACCTCAGTTTCCACTTTCTGGGCATAGAGCTGGGAATAGGCTTCGATCCCCGCTAGCACCTGGCCCGGGATCTCTACGGCGCCGTACCGCTTCTGGAATTGCCGCAACGACTCTTCATTACGCGCTAGATCATCTCTGTTCTGTTTTAGTCTTTCTTCAAGGAACTGTCGATTGAACTTCCCTTTCTGCGTAGCCAGGTAATGATTCATGATTTCGAGCTCTTGTAGCATGATGTTCACCATGTTGCGAGCTGTTTCAGGCTCCTTATCCAGCACACTGATTATCAGCGCACCCTCTTCAGTAGCTTCCAGTTCTACATTTTTTGTCCAGGCTTCCAGTGCAAATTCCACATCTTTTACATCGTATCTTTCCACCAGATCAAACCGTTGCACCATATGTTCATTCACTGTCCTGCTCTCGAGGATGGCGACATAGTTAGTGATATCCTCATTCAGAGCGCTCAGACCGAAATTACCCATGGGGAGGCCTGAAAGGGCTGAAAGGAAATCTGGCGTCTGACCCACGCCAGCTGAGATGATCACAGCCTGCGACTTGTACCATTTTGGGAGGAGAAACGCCACCGCTACGGAAACCAGAGCAAAAAATAACGTATTGAAGATAACCAGCTTTTTCCGTCGCCATAGGGCTTCGATGTTAGTTGCGAGTTTTTCGTCGCCAGGCGAACCGTCTCTGCTAATGCCGTTTACGCTGATCACCCCGTATCGCTTCAGGTCGGCCAGCCGATTCCGAAGCGTCTTCTCGGTCATCCCGTGAGCTTGAGCTACTTTTTCTCTCTCTGCTCTGTCCTGAATAATCTGCGGATACTTCCGAACAATGGCAAGTACGCGTTCTTCGTGCGGGGTCAGATCCTTCACTCTAAGAAACCTTTCTTACGGATCGAAATTCGAGAGTGTCCTGTGTAACGCATCACTTCACTACTGAGTAAGTCTGTCATAGGTCAGCAGCATGGCTGCAGTTGCCGAGATGATCTGAATCATACTCCCTTTACCGAAGAAGATATATTTAATATTTGACGGGATGTAAATCGTATCACCTGGCCTGACAAAGTCTGCAAAACCGAGATTCATCGGTTTATCAGAGCGGAATACCTCCACTTTTCTAACGGTTCCCGTTTCAAGGACGCCGCCAGCCATGCCGATATAGTCACGAACGGTGTAACCCGGGAAATAGCGGAAGGCGCCCGGGCGCTTCACGAATCCAGTTACCAGTATTGCACTTTCGTTGTAGGTAGTAAACTCCTCTGAACCGGGACGATAATCCTCGAGAAACGGCACCTCCACCCAGTCCCCCTCCCGTAAAGTTGGATTCTGCTCCAGATCGCCCGACAACAAGAACGTTTTCAGGGAAATGGGTTGAACTGAACTATCAGGCCGGATCACCTTTATAGACTCCTCATCAGCGTATTTGTGCAGGCCGCCTGCTTCTGTAATCACCTCCGTTACGCGATCTGCCGCCGTCACCAGTACAAAACCCGGATCCTGAACAGCACCCACTACTAGTACCCGCAAAGTGCGAACGTTCACCAGTGTCACGTCCACAATAGAGTTCCGGTAGGCATTCTTAATGACGAACTCCCGGATAGAATTGATTGCATCGCTCAAAGTAAGACCGGCGACCCTTACAATGCCTACCGTAGGAATCAGAAGATCTCCGGTAGGATTGACCCTCAGGGTAAAGAGGAGATTTTCAGCGGTTACAATGTTGACCCCCAGCACGTCACCGGGACCCAAAACGTACTCATCTGGATTGATAGGACGTTCCACCGGTGTGAACTCTCCCAACTTAAGCAGCGCTTCCTCTTCAATGCGTGGTTCTTCGAATTTGGTGTCCATCTCGCCGAATGGGCGAAAGAAGCCGGAAGTCTGTCCAGTTGCCGCGCCGTTGATGCAAACCGCCAATAGCAAAAATAGTATGAATCTCTTCCGCCGCTCCGTAAAGCACCGTTCAGTATCTGGTCGCTGCTTCATCTTGACCTCGCTTTCAAAATATCAGAAACCGTCATGTCAGTTCGAGGCCATAGTAACTTTTGTAGAATTCGAGGAACTCCCCCGACTTAAGTCTTTTCCACCACGCCTCGTTATTTTTATACCATACGACAGTTTCCTCAAGGGCTGCCTCAAAACTATGTTGCGGCTCCCACCCCATCGATTTGATCTTGTCGCAGTTGAGTGAGTATCTCTGGTCGTGACCCTTACGGTCATTAACGTACCGGATGAGGCTTGCAGGTTTATCCAGATGCTCCAGGATCAAACGGGTAATCTCAACATTTTGTCTTTCATTACCGCCACCGACGTTATAAGTCTCACCCGGCTCTCCCTTTTTCAGTAGAAAATCGATTGCGCTGCAGTGATCGATAACATAAATCCAATCGCGGACGTTATCGCCTTTACCGTAGAGTGGAAGCAGTTCATTTTCCAGTGCGTTGGTTACAAATAGCGGGATAAGTTTTTCCGGGTACTGGTAAGGACCGAAGTTGTTGCTGGCCCGCGTCACGATCACCGGGATCTTGTAGGTCACAAAATACGAGTAAGCCAATCGATCACCACCAGCCTTGCTGGCCGAGTAGGGACTACTGGGCATCAGAGAGTCTGTTTCCCTGAAACTACCGTCCTCGATGCTACCGTAGACTTCATCGGTACTGATCTGCAAGAACAGATCGATACCGTGGTCTTTTGCCGCTCCGAGCAGGACAAAGACGCCGAAGACGTCCGTCCGAATAAAATCGTCAGGTTTACCGATAGAGCGATCAACGTGACTCTCTGCTGCAAAATTGATCACCACGTCCGGCGAAAAATCGTTGAAGACACCTTCTATCAATGCACTATCGCAGATATCGCCGTGGACGAAGTGATACCTCGAGTTGTCTTCCAGATCCTTCAGATTCTCCGGGTTGCCAGCGTACGTCAGCTTATCAAGATTGACAATCCGCGATGATCTGTCAGATGCCATTAGATAGCGAATAAAATTACTGCCTATAAAGCCGCAGCCGCCTGTAATCAGGTAAGTCGTCACGAGACAGCCTCCCAATCGAAAGCGATAGATGCATCATCCGAGGCGATTCTTTCCTCGTCGGGATCCTGTGGATCATAACTTTCAGTTGTGTGATAGAACAACAAAACAGGCTCTCGGCTGACAACTTTGTAGCCGTGAGCGACACCCTCGGGAATCAGAATCAGCTTATAGTCATCGACGCCAGCCGTTAAAGTCTGTGTCACGCCGTGCGTTGGAGAGTCGCGGCGCAGATCGTACAACACTATGACAGCCTTCCCCGAAGCTACAAACCAGAGATCGTCTTGCTTCTTATGCCAGTGGAACGCCTTGATCGTGTCAGTATACGCCACGGTGAAAGTGGTCTGCCCGAACCTTCGCAACAGTCCGTCATCATCGCGCAAGACTTCCATCAAAAACCCTTCTTTCGCGACTCCATCATCTGTATCAGGGATATCCTGATGAAGAGTCATCTGCTTCACTCTTACGCCTTCAATATTCACCTTACACTTGATCTCCCTATGTTATCGAATCTAAAACCTATTCGATTCAACTCTTTTGGGCTGAGTAGGTTTCTTGCATCGAGCAGAACCTTTTCGTTCATTTGCTTGCCGACTCTCTCCAGATCCATCCCCCTGAATTCGTGCCACTCGGTCATCACGACAGCCGCATCCGCACCCGCTACCGTATCTTCCATTGATGAACAGTAGTTCACATCAGGAAACAGTTTTGCCATATTTTTACTTGCTTCCGGATCATACGCCTTCACCGCGCACCCTTTTCCACTCAGAAAAGCCAGCAGAGGAATGGCAGGTGACTGCCTAACATCATCCGTATTCGCCTTGAATGCCAGACCGAGGACAGCAACTGTTTTACAGTCAAAATTGTTGTTCATCAACCGTTCAAGTTTTTCAATCACCTTGCCCTGCTGCAACTCATTGGCTTTTATAGCAGCCGCGACTACCTGAAGATTGACCCCTTTATCTTTTGCCTGGTGAACCAAAGCCTGTGTATCCTTTGGAAAACACGATCCGCCAAAACCGGGACCCGGGTGCAAAAATTTTGGGCTGATACGCCCGTCCAGTGCCATGGCCCGCGTCACGGTATGAATGTCAGCATCATTCTCATCACATAAATTGGCCAACTCATTGACGTACGATATCTTCACCGCCAAGAACGCGTTTGCGGCATATTTGATTGTCTCAGCGGTCTTAATATCGGTGATAACCATGGGAGTCTCGTTGATGAAAAGAGGCCGGTATACATCTTTTATCAGCGTTAAAGCTCTTTCGGAATCCGTACCGATTACAACCCTGTTGGGTATCATAAAATCTCTTATCGCTGCCCCCTCCCTTAAAAATTCCGGATTGGATATAATATCAAATTCAGCATCCTTCTTTGCACTCTTACTGATAATACTACGAATCAACTCTCCTGTACCAATAGGTACAGTACTCTTTGTAGAGACAACTTTATAACCTGTCAGATTTTCGCCGATAACACCACTAGCATTTTCAACAGCCGACAGATCTGCTTCACCATCATCCCCCATGGGCGTCCAG
>CEPZ01086617.1_pt1 | contig 12094 bp, 12 predicted proteins | sample 530461 | NCBI WGS metagenome assembly CEPZ01 (sample SAMEA2620106, study PRJEB7988) | marine metagenome | isolation source: saline water (ENVO:00002010), including | reverse complement strand
AGCAGCAACTCCAAAATACATGCCCTCAAATCTTGCTGCTTCCGTTGGATACGCTCAATTCCAAAGACTTCCAGAGCTAATAGATAGAAAGAGAGAAATCTTCCTTGCATATAAAGAACGTTTGTCTGATGTCCCTGATCTACAATTCAATCAAGATGATGAAAGAGTATACAACGGAGTCTGGGCAACATCTGTTGTTTTTGGAAAATCTCTTGGATTAAGGAAACCAAGAATTTTAGAGTCTTTGAAAGAAATGGGACTCCCTTCAAGACCTTTCTTTTATCCTTTATCAGTACTTAATGCATACAACTATTATGGCACTGGCTCCATGGAAGAAAATCCAAATGCCTATGACATTTCTGACAGAGGAATTACTCTCCCAGGATCCTATAGTTTAACAAATGGAGAAATAGACAGAATCACTGATGGAATAAGAAAGATAGTAAGAAAATGAAAACTCTAACAGCATCTGTTATAATCCCAGTTTATAATCCAGATCCAAATTTACTAAAAGAAATTGTTTCAAGATTAAAAAAACAGACCGTCAAGCCTGAAATATTACTAATTGATCAAGGCTTGCCTGAATTCATTCAAACTAACATTGGTTTAAAAAAAGCATCTGGTGATGTTTTAATAACATTAAGTCAAGACTGCTTGCCCGAAAATGAAACCTGGCTTGAATCTTTAATAGCTCCCTTCAAAGATAAAGAAGTTGTTGCAACAACTTCTGATTTGGAACTCCCACACAAAACATGGAAAAAATTTGATTTACTTGCAAAGATATTAACAATAAAGGAACAGACAATAATAACTCCAGCTCTTGATGGAAGAGCAACAGCATACCGTTCTTCTGCTCTAAAAAAGATTGGATATATGAACGAATCCCGTGTTACAGTCGCAGGAGATGATGATACTTATCTAAAAATAAAAAAGCTAGGAAAAATAGCTTATCCTCATGCCAAAGTCTTTCACATACACAAATCAACTGGTAAGGAAAGACTGCTTTTAGAATATAGATATGCAAAAGGTTCTGGAACCTCTTTAAGATTATTCTCATTCAATCTTCCAGGAAGATGGAAAACTTTTCTAAGAATTTTTCCTTTCTTCGGAATCTTCGGTTTCCTAGCAAGATTCCCCATAAAAAGATCCTTGAAGCTCTTCACTCTTTATGCTTTAATCTCTCCTTTGCTCCACGTAATTTACACAGTCGGTTTCTGGAAAGGTTTCTTATTTATAGAAAACTAATCAAAAGGAAAAGCAACACCTTCTTCAGAATTCCAAAGGTCTTCTCCAAAATGATCAGGATCTATTTCTTCAGTATCGGGTCTATTTGCATCATAAGGTTTGTCCATTGTATAAAGAACTATAGCTGTGTCTCCCCATAAAGGCACATATCCATGCCAAATTCCTGGAGGTGTTTTTATTAATTTTCTATCCAGTATTCCAATAATATGTTTTTCTATCTCTAACTCATTTTGTCCCGGAACCTCTCTCACAGCAACATACAATATATTCCCTGCCAAACAAGTAGTATACTCTGTCTGATCCCAATGCAAATGCAATCCCTTTCTAATTCCAGGTTTTACAAAAGAAACTAAATTCTGTCCAAACTGTCCCTCAAACATCTCATCATCAGCCCTAAGTGCCTCAAATAAGTATCCTTCTTCTCCTAGAGCAATTTGTTCAAGTTGTTTAATCTCTAATCCAGTCATGGGACAATCCTCGCTTCAGGAATATGAACAATAAATCTTCCTCCTCTATCTATAAAATCTTTTTCCTTAGCAATTATTTCATCAGCATGATTCCAAGCAAAAAGTAATGCATAATCAGCATCTTTATCTGAATGGAACATTTCTGGACTAACAATTGGAATATGCATTCCTGGAGTCAGCAAGCCTTGCTTAAATGAAGTATTATCAGAAACATAAGTAATCATTTCTGGAGTGATTCCACAATAATTTTGAACAATTGTTCCTTTAGAAGCAGCAGCATATCCAACGATCTTCTTCCCATCTGCTCTTAAACTTTCTAACAAACCAGCCAAGGCAAATTTAGATTGATGAACAGAGTTTGCAAATTCCATATAAGGCTCAATGGTGTGAAGTCCTTGTCTCTTTTCATCTTGTAAAGCGGCTTCAAATCCTTCTGTCTTCTCATATTCTCCTATTCTTCCAGCATAAACCCTCATACTTCCCCCATGAGTCCATTGTCTTTCCGCATCAAATATTTCAAAACCATGTCTTTTATATAAATTATCCAACGAAGTTAAAGAAAAATACCAAGCATGCTCATCATAGATCTGATCATACGCTGTTTTCTCTACTATCTCTCCAATATAAGGATCTTCAGTTACAAAAACTCCTTTGTCATCTAATAAGGTATCTGCTCCTCGCATAACTTCATCCAAATCATAAATATTCAATAATACATTAGCAGAAGAAACAACTCTAAATCTTCCTTTATCTCTCTCAATTCTTTTAGCAAGATCTTCAGTAAAAAATTCAACAACTGTTTCTATTCCATCCCCTTTAGCAACTTCGGCAACATTCCAACTCGGCTCTACACCTAAGACACTAGATATATCCGAAAATCCAGAAAGCATAATCCCATCATTACTTCCTATCTCCAAAACTCTCTTATTGCCCCCTGTCAAAAATCTTTGCTCTAAAGTCTGTGCAAAACTTCTAAAATGCTTTTTCATAAAGTCAGAGGTGCCTGAAAAAAAGGCATAATGTGTCTTCCCTTCTTCATCTGGAACAATATATTGATCATAAGGCACAGTCTCCTTTAACTGAACCATCTTACAATCTCCGCAAAAATTCAATCCAAGATTAAACTTAAATTCCTCTTTTCCTGCATCTTCAGGCCTAACATAAGCATTAGCTACAGGCATCTTCCCAAGATTAAGGAAATTAGTAACATTTTTACTATCACACAATTTACATTCCATATCTTCTTTCTCCATAATATCTTTAAATAGTTTATTGTGATGCTGAATGATAATAATCTTTATTAAGCACATTCTTACAATCTATTCAGGTGTAAAAAGATGAATCTACTTGTTACAGGCGGTTTAGGGCATATAGGATCTAAACTAATAAGACATTATTCTTCAAGAGAAGATGTTGAATTGATAAGAATATTTGATAATTTATCAACTCAAAGATATTGTTCCCTTTTTGATCTTCCTAGATCAAAGAGATATGAATTTATTGAAGGAGATGTGAGAGATCCTAAAGGGTTTGCTCCAGCATTTGAGGGAATAGACACGGTAATACATTTAGCTGCAATCACAGATGCTCCTGCAACAATAGATAACGAAACGGAAACTTCCAATGTAAATTTCGAAGGAACTATAAACGCTCTTAGAGCAGCAGAGTCAGCAGGAGTAAAAAAATTCTTATTTCCCTCAACAACATCAGTCTATGGGGAAGCTGAAGGCTTAGTTGATGAACTTTCTCCAAACCTAAAGCCAGCAACACCTTACGCGATATCAAAATTAGAAGCAGAAAAAACGGTTTCTTCCTTTCCATTCTCTACAACAAGTGATTTAGAAACAGTCATTTTGCGAAAAGGAACAATTTTTGGAAATTCAATTGGAATGAGATTCCACACAGCAGTAAACAAATTTGCTTATTTAGCTGCTTTGGGATTGCCTTTAACACTTTGGGAAGATGCTCTAGATCAGAAGCGCCCTTATCTTGGTCTAGATGATTCCATCAGAGCTTATGAATTTCTCGAGCTTTCTGGAGAGCCTAGGGAAACATACAATGTCTTAACAGGAAATTATACTGTAAGAGATGTAATTGATACAATAGGAAAATTTGTTCCAAATGTCAATATAGAAATGACAAAATCTCCAATTCTGAATCAAAAATCTTATGAAGTTTCTGATGAAAAGATTAGATCTCTTGGCTTCGTTCCTCAAGACAATTTAGAATCGCAAATAGGAGCAACAATTGAGCTTTTTAGAGGTATAAGGAATGACAGAAGATAATTACAAATCTGCTTTTAAGGGAAAAAATATAATGATTACTGGAGGCCTAGGGTTCATTGGATCTAATCTGGCTCATGCTCTTGCCCCATTATCTCCAGAAAGAATAGTAATAGTAGATTCTTATCTAGAAGGGCATGGAGCAAACAAATACAATTTATCTGGAATAGAAGATATTGTAGAAATCCCTTCCGAGTTTTCAGGAGGAATTGATATAAGAGACAACAAGAATTTTTCTCCCTTGCTCTCTGGAATAGATTATATTTTTAATCTTGCAGGTTCAATTAGTCACATAGGAAGTAAAAAGGACCCTCTCAAAGATTTACAATTAAATCTTGAATCTCATGTATCTTTCTTACAATCTTGCAGAACTTATGTCGAATCTGGTGGAAAGCCTCCTAAAATCATTTTCGGAGGAACAAGAGATCAATATGGAAAATTGCCAGAATCTACGCTTCCTGTAAGAGAAAATACTCTTCATGAAGACCCAGCAGATCCCCAAGGAATTCATAACCAAGCAGCAGAGTTTCACCATTTATGGTATAGAAATTTTGGAATTCAAGCTTCTTCCCTCAGATTAACAAATACCTTTGGCCCAAGACACCCAATGCAAAATCCAAGTCAAGGCTTTCTAAACTGGTTCATTCGCTTGGCTTTAGAAAACAAAGAAATTGAGCTCTGGGGAGGAGGAGAAGCACTACGTGATTTCAATTATGTTGATGATGTAACAGAGGCTTTCCTAAGAACAATGGCTTCTGATGAAACTGATGGAAATGTATACAATTTAGGAAGTTATATAAGAAAATCTGGAAGAGTAAAAGATATGGGGGACAATGCAAGAACCGTTTCTGAAGCAGCACACGCAATAGTTGAGAAAGCTGGCTCTGGATCCTGTCGTGTAATCCCATACCCTGAAGATAAAAAAGCAATAGAGCCAGGACATTTTTGCGCAGATGCGACAAAAATATATGAAGAAGTTGGTTGGCTTCCTCGAACTTCTTTCCAAGAAGGTATAGAAAAAACTCTTGGATTCTACAAATCTGAAAGGGAGAACTATAATTTTTAAAATGATACCAATAGGAGACTTAAAAAGACAATATCAACAAATAAAGTCAGACATAGATTCAGCAATTTCTCGTGTTCTAGACAGTGGATGGTATGTTCTAGGAAAAGAGCTTTCTTTCTTCGAATTAGAATTTGCAAATTATTGCGGGAAAAAATACGGAATTGGTTTAGGAAACGGATTTGACGCTCTCCATCTCACTTTACGTGCTCTCAACATTGGTCCCGGAGATGAAGTAATAACCGTTCCCAACACAGCAATTCCAACAGTAGCTGCAATTACAGCCTCAGGAGCAACTCCAGTATTTGTAGATGTCCGGGAAGACAGCCTAATAGATCCATCAAAAGTAGAAGATGCAATAACAGAAAACACAAAAGCGATAATGCCGGTCCATCTCTATGGGGATGTTTGTGACATAAATTCTCTAAATGTTATATCAAAAATGCACGATGTTCCAATAATAGAAGATTGTGCCCAAGCTCATGGAGCTTTCTACAAAGAACAGACTGTTCCCATCTCAAATATCGGTTGCTTTTCATTTTATCCTTCAAAGAATCTCGGAGCTTTAGGAGATGCAGGAATGGTTGTAACAAATAATAAATCTCTCTCTGAGAAATTAAAATTGCTAAGACATTATGGCCAATCAGATAAATATCATGCTAAAATCTCTGGCTTTAATTCCAGACTTGATGAATTACAAGCAGCCATATTAAGAACAGAACTGCCTTATCTTGACTTTTGGATGAGAGAAAGAAGAGCAAGAGCTGCTGTATATACAACTTCTTTATCAGATATTGTGGACACACCGATAGAAAAATTAGATACAGCACACGCTTACCATCTCTATGTAATTCAAACAGATCAAAGAGATGAATTGAAAGAAGGGTTAAATGAAAGAAATGTAGGTTCCGACATACATTATCCAATTCCATTACATTTACAAGAAGCATATTCTCATTTAGGCTATCATGAAGGAGACTTCCCTGTAGCAGAAAGGCTCTCACAAAGAATACTTTCTCTTCCTATATTTCCCCAATTAGAGGACAAAGAACAAATGAAAGTTATAGAATCGGTTAGATCAGCACTTGAATAATAAAGATTATAAATCCCTCTGCTCCCAATTAATAATGAGAAAAACTCTAAAATCTGATTTATCAAACTTCAAAATAGATTTCATGAACGTTGGGTTCGGCCGTTCAGGAACAAGATGGCTTGCTTACTGCCTCGCCGAACATCCAGAGATAAGCATGTCTCCTTTCTGCATTACAACTGAAATAAACTATTTCCCAGAAGAATATGAATTAATGGGAATCAAAAACTACATAAAAAAATTCGATGGATGCGATTTCAATAAAATAGTTGGAGAAGTTAGCTGTACACCTATAATGAATAAGCGTTCTGCAAAAATAATAAAATCCCTATTCCCCGACGTAAAAATAATTATCTGTCAAAGAGATGAATTAGCAAGAGCAAAATCGGGACAAAAAGCAGCCCAACTAATTGGTCTTCAGAAAAATCCAAAGCTTAAAATGATAAATCAAGAAGAATACATCTCTCCTTTCAGAGATGTCTTTGGGAAGAACCTATTTATTTTTAATATGCAAAATGATAGACAAAAAGAATTAAACAGATTATACAAATTTCTTGGAGTCAAAACCTTTGTCCCCCCATCCCTAAATGCAAGAGTCGGAGAAGCAACAGCACATAAAACTCGTTTAACTTTAGTAAGAAAATTAATTAACACAATTCAGCCAAAATTGAGAAAAAACAAAAAATTATATTTCTTTTTGAAGAGAACTCTTCATCTCGATCGTGGTTTCCAAATATTTTCTTCAAAAGTCTAGTTAGTCAACAAAAACTCTTTCCCCATTCTTTACTCTATCTATTATTATTTTGGATATTTCAGGACGCATAAACCATTCTGGAGGCATCTCTCCTCTTTGAAGCATTTCTCTCGCTTCTGTTCCAGATATATGAAATTTCTGCTCCTCAGGATGTTCTATCAAAGGAGTATCATGAACATATCTCTTCTCAACATCAGAGTAAAAGACATTATCAAACTTTACTGGAATGACTCCCAGCTCTTGCTCTGAAAACCTATCAAAAATATCATGGCTTGCTTTAGGATGATAAAAATCCTTAACTCCTGTATGATCTCTTCCAACTATGAAATGTGAACATCCAAAATTTTTCCTAACTAGTGCAGTAAATATTGCTTCTCTCGGCCCACAATATCTCGAATATGAAGCAAAACTACACAACAAAACCTTTGAATTAGGATAAAAATGCTCAATCATATTCTCATAAGCACCAATTATCACATCTGCTTCAAAATCTCCAGATTTCTTCTTTCCAATAATTGGATGCACAAAAAGACCATCACATAAAGCCCTTTTCATTCCCTCTAATTGAATAAACTCATGGCTTTTATGTATGACATTTCTTGTATGAAATCCAATTACTTTACTCCAACCTCTTTCTCTAAATATCCTTCTTGTTTGTTCTGGAGTTAATTCATAAACTTTGTAAGGCGATCCTCGTCTCTTAATCAACGTTATCTTTCCTCCTAACAAAAAGTTTCCTTTTTCCAATAATTTTCTAACTCCAGGATGTTCCAAACTTTCTGTTCCAAATATTTTCTGAACAGAAGACTCTTTGTTAATCTCATAAACCTCTTCTAAGTGTAGAATCCCATATGTCTCCTTATCTCCCTCATAAACTAATGCTATATCTTCTCCAGGCACAAATTCAGAAACTTTTTGAGCATCCATCATTAACACAACAGGAAGAGGCCAGACAGTCCCATCAGAAAGCTTCATATTATCTAAAACAGATTCAAAATCTTCTTTTTTCATAAAACCTTCAAGAGGACTAAACGCACCGATTCCAATCTGCTCAACATCCATTAATGTCTCCTCATCAATTTCTATCCTTTTGCTAGGAAGTTCCTTGTCTCCCAAATAATCGGGTTTAAATCTATTCACTAATCTGCCTCCATGAGGCTCAACAAGCAATCCTTTCTCATTCTCGGAAGATAAGTAATCTGTTTCTGCAATTCTTCTTATTAAATCATCTTTGTCTTTGGCACCAATTAACTCAACTTGCTTTATCAAATTCTTTAGGACATTTAGGGTTTCAACAGGATATTTTCCAACTGCTGTTTCTTTAGTCAATGCAATTCCAGTAGCTCCATCCAAAATAGTGTTAATAATATCATTAACTTCAGCCCTATTTGGTTTAAGAGAAATAGACATTTGCTCAAGTGTATTTGTAGCAACAAAAACTTCTTTTCCCATTTCTCTAACTTTCTCTATTATATATTTTTGAATAAATGGAATCTTCTCTAAAGGAACTTGCGTGCTCAAATCTCCTCGATCTATTAAAACGCCATCAGAAACTCTAGCAATATCCAAAAAATTATCTAATCCATCTTTAGATTCTATCTTAGAATAAATTCTTGCTTCAGGATAAATCTTTCTAAATTCTTCAACATCATACTTTGATCCCATAAAAGAAAGTGTAAAAGTCCTTATTCCATATTTCTTAGCCAATTCAACAGCTTTCAAGTCTTTTCTACTAAATGCGGGAAGTTTAAAGGTAGGGCTGTCAACATGGGCTGCCTTTTTCCCTCCAATCTTCCCCCCAATCAGCGTTCTACAAGTAATATATCCTTCTCTGTTTATCTCCTTTGTACTAACAACTCTAAACATTAAAGAATCAAAGTCTATTGCAAGCAAATCTCCTTCTCTTAACTTCTCTGTAACTTCTAAGGGCCTTAGAAATATATCTTTAGAACTACATTGAACTCTATCTTTATGAATTCTAACGATACTTCCCTCCTCAAAAGTTATTTCATCAGTATTTCCAGATCTTATTTGACTTCCTTCAGTATCTAAAATTATGGGGATCTCAAAATCCTTTATTTTCAAAATCTTAGATTCTATATCTTCTTCTTCTGTGTGACTAAGGTTAATTCTAAAATAATCGGCCCCTCTATCTCTTAATTTTTCTATTATCTCCTTACTATCTGAATTAGGTCCAATAGTAGCCAACACCTTAACTTTTTCCATACACTTCTTGTAACAAGACAATTTAAAAACTTTTATGTGAAATAAACTACTTTATAAATCCATTATTTCTTGTTTCTTTATGGTAAAACTGTCAATAATCATACCAACGCACAATGAAGAATCAGATATATCTAGTTGTCTCCAATCTCTAGAGAAGCAAAGCTTTTCTGATTTCGAAGTAATTGTAGTAGACGATGGATCAACAGATGATACTCTAAAAATTGTAAAGAATCATAAAGGAAAATTAAAGATAAAAATTATCAAAGGCCAACACAAAGGGCCAGGATTTTCCAGAAATTTAGGAGCAAAATCTGCAAAAGGAGAAATACTCATATTTATCGATGCAGATATGACTTTCCATAAAGATTATCTTAAAAACCTTACAAGTCCTATAATAAAGAATAAAAAGATTATTGGAACATGCCATGATTATGAATTAGTAGAGAACATTTCTAACATTTGGAGTAGATGCTGGGGACGTGTCCGTGTATCTAAGAAAGAAGCTAAGAACATAACAATCTTTAGAGCCATCAGACGTTCCGTGTTTTTAAAACATGGAGGATTCGATTCCAAATATGGTTATGCGGATGATCAAACCCTATTTTTTAAATATAAATTAAAGCCAGTTGTTGCTCCAAATAGTACATGTTATCACAAAAATCCTGAAACTTTAAGAAAAGTCTTTAATCAAAGCCGTTGGATTTCTGCATCTTTTGATCATAAAATTTTAAATCTGCCCTTATTAAAATATCTAATCCCATTAATATTAGTTTTAATCTCTCCAATAGCAATTCCGATATTATCTGTAAAAAAAGCAATCAAAAACCATGATTTGGCAATCATCTTTCCTTGGATGCTTATCTTCATGACTCTACGTTATTTCGGCTCAATATCTGGAATATCAAGAAAAATTTATTTAAACTTGAATTACCGTTAAAACAACATGGAAGACGTTAGACAAAAATCAGACAAGTTAAGGTTCAAACATATTAACAAATATCTTAGAGGAACAGAGATTCTAGACATAGGTTCTTCAGAAGGATTTCTTCATAATTTGTTAAAAGAAAAGAACAAGAAAAAGAAATTTTACACTCTTGATACCTCAGGAAATGTCGATTTTAAAGTTAATCTTGATTCTCCAGAAAAGTCAAAACCCATCAAAAAAAGATTTGATACAATAATTGCAGGAGAAGTAATAGAACATCTTGAATCCCCAATTGCTTTTATTAGATACTGTAAATCTTTACTAAAGAAAAACGGAAGAATAATTCTAACAACACCTAATGCGATTGGTCTTCAGTATTTCTTAAAGCAAGATTGGTGTGTTCATTATAAAGATTATCGGGGGCACACGCAAACATTTACAATGCCAATGCTAAAAAGAATATTTTCAGACTTAGGATTCAAAATAGCAAAAACAGATTACATCAACGCATTCTGGATAAGAAATCCGGCCCAGTATCTCTCTCTTGTAATAAAGAAGATTCGTCCTGACTTACTGGTTGTGGCTGATTTATCGGCTCAGTAATTTGCTCTCCAGTTGAAACTTCAGGAGCCTTTTTCAAGCTAACAATGCTAGGTCCTGGAAAATTATAAGATTCAATTATATCATTTTTTGCTTCTTCCGTTGATTTAGGAAAAAAGAATTTAGTATTTCTAAAAAGAGTAGAAATTGTTTGCCAATCAAGTTCAGCATGAGTTGGACCCATACCAGGATAATCTGCGTATCCTAGTAATGTAACATTTAGATTTTGTTGATCTAAGTCTATTTTTATTTGCTCAAATGGTCTCTCTAATAAAAAGGGAGTAATACTGTATACAATAGGCTTTAATCCTTCTATAGCCATTCCTGCTGCAACTCCAATCATTGTTTGCTCACAAACACCTAGGTTAAAGTATCTATGAGGAAACTTATCTTTAAATGCATTAAACTCAAATCCTAAATCTCCGGTTATGAAAACCATATCTTGATCCTTCAAAGCAAAGTCAATCAATAAATCTTTACATACTTTTCTCATTCTAACTCCTTTTGGGCAATTTTATATTCTATCTCATCAGGCATCATTGTATGCCACTTTGGAACATTCTCCATATATGTTACTCCCTTTCCTTTCACAGTATTCGCAACAATCACCTTTGGCTTGCCCTTTGTTTCTCTTCCAAAGGCCCACACAAGCTCCTTAAAAGAATGTCCGTCAATACTTAAGACATCACATCCAAAAGCCTCAAATTTCTTTCCCAACTCTCCTAAAGATAGAATATCACTAGTCTTTCCTAAAGTCTGAAGATCATTATTATCAACAATTATAACCAAATTATCAAGATTATTATGTGATGCAATCAAAGCACTTTCCCATGTAGTTCCTTCTTGACATTCAGCATCACTCATTAAAACATAAACCTTTCCTTTGCTTCTTCTTAGTTTCTTTCCAAAAGCCATACCAAGCCCCATAGGCAAGCCATGTCCTAAGCTTCCTGTAGTTACATGTATCCCATTTTCAGGATCTCTTTCAGGATGCCCCGAGATTATAGGATTAAATCCCTTCTCCTTCAAAATAAGATAATAAGGCAAACAAGCATGTCCCTTACTTAAGATAAATTTATCTTCTGGAGTCATAACTTCATCATACAATGTAAGCAAAGTCTCGATAATAGAGAAAGCTCCTCCAATATGGCCATGTCCTCTATTGTAGGCCATATCAAGTACCTCTCTCCTAAAACGTTTTGCCTTCCTCTCAAAAGCATCTGAGTCCATATCTTCTATTAAAAAATGTTGTTTAAAAGCTTTTATGTGTTTCAGAACAAAAAACAATAATAATTAAAAAGCTCCATCTATCTCTAAATCGATGTTAACAAAGAGGATTTTACAAGACATAGAAAAAGAAATTTTGCCCGAATTCAAATCTGAAATTTTAAACCTATCTGGAAAAACAATATTATTAACTGGGGGAAATTCCTTGCTCGCAA
>CEPZ01006328.1_pt1 | contig 12096 bp, 8 predicted proteins | sample 530461 | NCBI WGS metagenome assembly CEPZ01 (sample SAMEA2620106, study PRJEB7988) | marine metagenome | isolation source: saline water (ENVO:00002010), including | reverse complement strand
AAAGATCCCAAGAGACAATTTAGGTTTTATGTGGAGTTTCAGGGCATCGCAGCACCCATTGGTGGCGCCACTCTGTGGTATGCTAAAACTGCCGCCAAGCCCAGTTTTCAAATTGCCTCCACCGAGCATAAGTATCTGAATCATACTTTTAAGTATCCCGGTTCCGTGACGTGGCAGGATATTAGTATTACTTTGGTTGATCCCGTTGATCCCGACATGGCTGCTACTCTTTCTGATATTGTGGTGCAATCTGGATATTCTCCCCCCACTGATGCTACGACTGATCAAATGGGAACCATCTCTAAGGCTAAAGCAGCCGGCGCCCTCGGAACAGTTATCGTTACACAGATCGATTCAAATGGCGCAGAACTAGAAAAATGGACGCTATGGAACTCCTTCATCACAGAAGTAAAGTATGGCGACTTGGCGTACGGCACTGATGATTTAACTGAACTCTCACTCACCCTGGCATATGATTGGGCCAGAATTCAAACCTTCGCTAACGGCTCTGTGGCTATCGCGGGAGATGGTGGTAAAGATTTCTTTAACGTATAGACAAAAAATAGACGAGGTGTATATTGTCACGAAATAGAGAACGCTCCGGAGGCGTTCAACAACACGATAGCAGCCCTCCTCCGCAGATGATGCAAAATGAGGGAGCGGCTCCTTTTTCCTTTGTGGTTCCAACAGAGTTTGTAGAACTGCCTTCGCAAGGAAAGTTTTATCCGGAAGGTCACCCACTTACTGGGCAAGATAGCATTGAAATTCGCCAAATGACAGCGAAAGAAGAAGATATGCTTACATCGAGAACACTCCTTAAAAAAGGCGTGGCGCTTGATAGGGTCATTGAAAATGTTATTGTAAACAAAACGATTGATCCCGATTCTCTTTTAATAGGAGATAGAAATGCTATAATCATCGCCCTTCGGGTGTCGGGCTATGGCAACGATTACGAGACGCAGATTACATGCCCTGCCTGCAACGTGAATCAAAATTATTCTTTTGATTTGAACACGGCTGACATTTACCATGGAGAGAGCACGAGTGATAGTATCCAAACCACTTATAACGATGATGGCACTTTTACAACCGTATTGCCCAAAACACAGGTTAACGTGGCATTTAAATTATTAACTGGCAGAGATGAGAGAAAGATGCTAGAAGGAATAGAATCGGATCGCCGTCAGAAAATTCACGAGAGAAGCGTTACTAGACAAATCATTAATATGGTAACTTCGGTTAATGACGACTCCTCAGCAGGGGCAATCAATTACTTAGTGCAGAATATTCCGTCTACGGATTCTCGCCATTTAAGGTTAGCTTATAAACTAGTGGCGCCCAATCTAGATTTGATTGAGTATTTTGAATGTTCCGAGTGTATGCACTCCCAAGACCTGGAGGTTCCGCTCACTGCGGACTTTTTTTGGCCTGACAGATGAGTACATGGAAGGAATTTATGAGCAGTTCTTCTTTCTGAAATATTCGGGTGGCTGGTCATTCTCAGAAGCTTACAACTTGCCGGTAGGCTTGCGTAAATGGTTTGTTGAGAGATTAATCCGACAATTAGAGGCAGAGAAAGACGCCATCGAAAAAGCTACGAGTACAAGCTCTAGCTCACAAACGTTGAGCGCGCACAATCAACCGGCACCTCCTCCACAAATGACGGGCAGAAACAGACAGGGTTAAGTGCCCTGTCTTTTTTTGTGAGAAACTATTTAACTTTAGAAGCTTAAAAGGGGTATTTTAGTGCAGATTAGTAATGACCAATTATTAACAGAGTTACAGAATCTTCTCGGAAGTGGCACTTCGGATGCTATAGCCGATCTTCAGAAACGCGTCGCCAATTTGCGTCAAGATCAAACGGAATATATCCGTGACGCCACCGCTGCCGGTGATAGACTTAATGATATAGCTCTGCAGCACCTAGAACACTTAAAGCGCACTGCTAGCTATCGTCAAGAAGAAATACTGCGGCTTGAGGAAGCTATTCCTCGTTTACAACAACTAGCAGCCCAAGAAGGCGATAGACGATTACAGATTGAGCGTCAAAAGATTCTGCAAGAAGAGCAGGCAAAATTAGATAAGCTAAAATTAGATGATATGGAGCGCGCCCTTCGCTTAGGCAAAGATATCAATGAGGAAGAATACAAAAAATTAAAAGCTAAGGAGCGCCTCAATAAGGTGACTAAGCAAGGAAATGTCTCTCTGGCCGATTCATTTAAATTGCAACAGAAGTCTTATACTGGTCTTCAGAAAATGGCCGAAGCCTCGGCATCCCTGTGGATGGCTTTTAAAGGAGGGCGGGCAGCCGGCTGGGCAAAGTTCTCGCAGATGACACTTGAGGTCATGAAACAGTTAATGGATAATATGATTGACTTGGCAATCAACCTATACGATGTAGAAAATGCTTTTATGAGGGCAACCGGCGCCTCCGAAGACTTTGCCAGCGGAGTTACTGAAACTTACGCCGCCACGCGCCAATATGGGGTAACTGTTGAACAAGCATCCAAAGCCAACGAAGCGCTTTATAGAAACTTCACCGACTTTACTTTAGTTGCTGGCTCTACCCAGAAACAGTTGCGGGAGACCGGAGCAGTTCTAGAAAAATTGGGAGTTTCCTACGACACTTATAGTAAAAGTATTCAAACAGCAACCAAGGCATTGGGCGTAGCCACCGATCAAGGTGATGACATGATGCTGGGGTTAACCGCCCATGCTATGGATCTGGGCATGCCTGTTGATCAATTAACGAATAAATTTGCCGCAATGTCTCCGGAACTGGCAAAACTGGGAGACGCAGGAGTAGATGCATTTAAAGACATGGCTCAAGTCTTCAAGGCAACTGGATTTGAAATGGAAAAGATTTTGCGCTTAACGAACAAGTTTGATACATTCGAAGGGGCCGCCGAAATGGCAGGCAAGCTGAATGCAGCCCTCGGTGGCAACTTTGTGAACGCGATGGAATTAATGACAGAAACGGATCCAGTAGAGCGCTTTAAGATGATGCAAGATGCCATTAAACAAACCGGTCTCTCATTCGATGAAATGGGATATCATCAGAGCCTCTTCTATGCTGAATCTTTAGGGCTAGAAAATGCAGGCGAGCTAGCGCTGCTAATGGCGGGTGACTTTGAATCTCTAGATGGAAATATTGGGAAAACCTCCAAATCCTACGAGGATGCTGCAAAACGCGCCCGAGAACTCGCAACTGTGCAAGAACAATGGCAGATTGTCTTGGCTGAGATGACGCCCCTGTTCACTCCCATTATCGGCGCCATCCGGAATCTTGTTAACTGGATGGTGGAATACAAAACTCAAATAGGATGGGTGCTGAAAATAGCCGCTGGTCTTGCTATAGCGCTGTCACTACCATTTGTAAAGGGCGCCGCCGCTATAGCTGCCGTCACAGCCACACTTACCGCGCTCATTAATCTGCTGTTTGTGGAGCGACATTCGCTACCTCTAGGCCAGCCAGGCGCCTTGCTCCCGATGGCTGAAGGCATAGGCGCTGTGGCCGGCGCGGCCGACACTGCCGGATCCTCGATTAAAAGTATGGGTGAGGCTATCCAATTGGCAGGAAAAGCTAAGGGCGCCCTCACAGGGATAAAGGAAGCAGTGTTTGGTAACGCACCAACGCCAGAAGACCCACAAGCCGTTGTTAAGGCGCGCCAGAGAGGGACAACTGGCGGCGCTCGGCTAGCAAACGCCACCAACGGGGCCCGTGGCGCGCCCGTTTCAGCAGCCCACCGCGCGAACGACGCTATAAGAGCCGAACTGACTGCTCATGTCGCGAAGCCGGCTATGCTGCCCAACCAGAAGGTTGATGTGACATTGAAACTGGATAAAGACGTCATTGCCAAAACATCTATTACCGCAGTAAATGGCGAGTTTGAAGGATTAGCTACCGATGCGCTAATCGCCGCGGTATAAGGAGAATATATAAATGGCAGAAGACGATACTAATCCCGGTTCCAACGAACAAAGCCCTAGTGCTTATTCAATTGGCTCCGATTTCGACTCTCAAAAGTATCCGATCAAAGAAGATTCCAATCTTACAAGCCTTCCGTATGTGAGAGCTTCGGATGAATATGCAAATAAAAAGAAAGCATTCCTTTCTTTTATGCATGTACCGAGCCAAACGCAGATTTACTTTAAAGCTTTTATAACAACATTTACCGAAACTTATAATTCCGATTGGACAGCTGAAAATGTATATGGTCGCGCTGATCCTATTTATTTGTTTAGGAATACCACTCGGAAGATTACGTTGGGATTTGAAGTATTGGCTGAGAGCAAAAGCGAAGCTTACCAAAATTTAGGAAGAGTGCAAAAGCTACTTCAGTTTTTATACCCCAATTACACTACTTTAACTGATCCTGTGACCGGTCAAAACGATGCATTTGCGCAAACTATCTCTCAATCTCCGTTGGTGAGATTGAAAATCATGAACTTGCTGCATAATCAAGCTTCTGAACAAAATGCAGGCGATTATAATGACTATGTTATTACAGGAAGTAGTGCAGGAAAAGGCATTTCCACTGGCGCCTCTAATGGAGTTTTGGGAGCCATCGATAATATAACTGTAAACCATAACTTGGAAAATAGTGATTACGGAGTCTTTAAAGGAGGAGAAGGCATTATATTACCTAAAATAATCGATGTTAATGTTGCATTTTCCCCCATTCACGAGCACCCTGTGGGGTGGCGGCCCAATCCTACAGGAGATTCGGGGAGCCCGTTTCTTACTCCAATATTTCCCTATGGTGTTAATCTTGAAGCTAACGAACCACCCGAGACGGATACGGGCGCCAATGCTATCGCCGGCGCTCCATCCGAGCCCAAATCAGAAGATTCCGAGACAGGATCATACGATGACGAAGAGGCGCCCCCGCGTGTCGATGTTGATCCTCCCAACCAAGCGGCTTTAGATGATCCCTATGCCGCCAGTGATTCAACCACTGGCGAACAATACATTGCTTATGGTGATGATCCCTACGCCACTAGCGATGTATCCGCGGCGGCAGATCAGGCTTACATCGACTCTATTACGAGCCCCACATGTGACCCAGCACTTGACCCGGGATGCGGAGGATAAGGAATTAATTTATGGCAAGATATAACAAATATAGAATCATTCCCTCTGTAAGTGATTACTACAAATTTCTGCGAGAGGAAAGAGGGGTGAATATAATACGCCACTATGAAACTCCTGTTTTAAAAAACCCCACGGTTGCTGATCGGAGACGTCTTATTACCAATTCTCACATTTGGAAATATGGAGATCGGCTATACACACTAGCTCATCAATATTATGGGGATTCTCGGTTTTGGTGGGTTATCGCATGGTGGAACGGAATTCCCTGCGAGGCAGAGATTAAAAACGGTACCGTTCTTCGTATCCCAGTCAATATTGAAAATACACTTAAAACATTAGGAGTGGGATAAGATGGCTCGTGACATTTGTTTTGTTGAAGACGGCCCGTTTGACGCCTATACGGGCATATATGATGCTGCCGTAGATCTATTAAATGTAATCCACAATGCGAGCGATCCCGCCGACTGGGAGTCGGTCGGCCTAGATAAAGCCGAGTACCCAGTGGAGGATATTCAGTCAAAAACGGCGCCCGATGAGCCGTTTACATCGTTAGCGCAATGGCTCAGCAAATTAAAGATAGCTTCGGCATATTTTGACACTCAGGCGCTTAATAACGAAGTGGGTCTATGGGATGCAGACACGGGCTTGATGGATCTTACAAATAATGGCGATTTTCTGATTACTAAACCCCTGGACCAGTTGGGGGTTACATTAGAGGGGACGCCATATAAACAAGACATCATTGAGTGGTTTTTAGATTATCAAAAACACATCAAATACGAACCTAACAGCAGTCAAGAGCTTTTGGGATCGCCTGCATGCGTAGGCGAAAAAGTATTGGAACTCTATGAGTTGGGCATTCGCAACGCTAGCGGGAAAGAACACCATATGGAAGGATGGCTCGAGGATACTAGCCTTTGGGAAGATCACCCCACCCCCGCGGCCCGGGCAGAAGCCATGCTCGATGCTGCCAAAGAACGTCAAGATGCGCGAGAAGAAGAACAAGATGAAGCCGTACAGTCTATTTTGCGTAAGGAAATACATTATCGAGAGCAGTGTTTTTTACTGGCTAAAATATTTGATATTACCGAACACAAAAGAGATATGGAAAGAATGGCTTCCGCGGAAGGTGCCTCTGAAACTAGTTCTGGGGGGATCGCGCCTGCTAATGTGCCATGGCTTAAGAAAATACCCTACTACGGAGCTTCGGGAAATGCCTCGGTATTGATAGATGGAGACCCCTATGGGTTTATGAATTTGTTAACCCAGCACCAGGCACAAAGCGCATTTTTTGACATGAAGACTGAAGAAATTTCCAGCCTGCAGCCGATGATGCGATTTTTTAAATTAGCGCCCGATCCGAAAGATCCTACTTTAGAAGTTCAACGAGAAATTAATTTTGATTCTTATGCTTCGAAGCAAGATGTAGAAAGCCTTTTTGCCGACACCACCAAGCGCGGCTTTGGAGCGGGAATAAAGAATTTTTCTTTCACATATGACGGCAGTAATATATTTTCAGCTAAGAAAAGTATTAAAGCCAAATTAGTAATTTTTGCTAGTAGTTTTGATGAACTCTTGAAAGATAGAGGAGGCTATACGTATGCAGATTTAGCCTTGAAAACAGGCAACACGAAAAAAGCACCCACCGATTTGGCTCAGGTTCCCAAGGGGTGTGTGGATTTAGAAGAGAACCTTTCTAAATTAAACTTTAGATTAAAAGCCGTAGTGGGTTTCGCCCGCCCTTCGGGCGATACCTCTGTTTTTACCACCATGACGCGGGAGGTAGAGTCACGGAATGTATTGGATGCCATTGACGAATCTTATGTTACGCTTAATTTGACTCCCACCACACATGAATTTAATATTGATGATATGGGTCGCACCACGTTTACCATTAATTATTGGGCATATGTGGAAGACTTTTTTGATCAGCCTCAATTCGATATATTTTATGATGAAAAGGCAGCCCTCCGCATAATGGGAAGAAAATATCAATATAAAACTCTCACCCAAAAATGCGACCCCCCACAAGTTGCAGAATGGAAGAAGAAAATAGCTGATGGAGGAGACGTTCGGCGAGATCAATTCTGGAACATGCAATCTCTTTTGAAGAGTTTAACGAAGCTGAAAAAAATAAGATTTATTAGTTTAAGCTATGAGGAGCTATTGAGCTTCCAATCTCAAGGGCCGTTCTTTGAGAAATCCGGCGGTATTAAAATTGATGACTCGCCTAGTAGCCAGGAAAGCCTTCAAAAAAACATGGATGAATCTTTTAAAAGTTTTCGAAGCGAACTTGACTCGACTGCGGCAGTGGAAACAAAAGTTAATCCCAAGGCATCCCTCGAAGTCGCCATGGCAGCAAACGATATACGTCAAAATAATATAAGCTTTTTTTATGTAAGTGATTTGATCGATACTATTTTGGCAGGGATAGAATTGCGCTTGGAAAATTTTTCAAATGCTGCAACATGGGAAAGTGCCGAGTTGGCTGGGGTGAGCGAACTGGATAAATTTAAAGAACTATACACACATCAAACATTCAAGCATCAACTGCACAAGTTTCGAGTATTGCTCGGCCCATTGGAAATTGTAAACCCGCGGAACGATGGCGAGTCCCGTTTTATAAATTTGGGGGATATTCCTGTTTCGGTTAAATATTTTATGGAGTGGTTGAGTGAAAAATTAACAAAAAAGGATCAAACAGAATATAACTTAACTAAATTTTTAAATGATTTCTTCAATAATCTTATAAATAACTTCTTAAATTCAGATCGCTGTTTCGATGGCTTTTCCGTTAAACAAAAGATATATTTAACCGAGGCAGTCGTAACATCTTATAAGCCAGATATAAGATATGAATCTGATGAAATTACTATGTGGCAACTCCAACACCCCAATGAAAGACCTAATATTGCTGTTCTACCTCATCCCGTGTTGAATATTTCGGGCCCTCAAGGGTTACCTATCGCGGAAAGCGGCACGGAAAGTGAGATAAATTATCTAACATTTTTTGCCGGGAGAGTGCAGCCCACCGAAAGAATGAATGGTTCGCGAGCCGAAGATGAAAGCCGCGGCATTTTTCATTACTTGATTGGGCGCCCCCGCGGGATTGTTAAAAATGTTACTCTTTCGAGAACTGATGCGAAGTATTTAAAGGAAGTGAGATTTCAGCAGGAGGGTTTCGACGGGCTCGAACAACTTCGCGAAGTTTATGATATTGAGGTAGACTGCTTCGCCAACGTGAAAACTTTCCCTGGCACTTACATATTTATCGATCCACGAGGATTTGCTCCCAATACCACTTCTTATGAAGGGGGGATTATGGATTTAACGCGTTATGGCATAGGCGGATATGGTATGATTATTCGGTCGCAACATGATTTTAGTCCCGGCCAAGCTGACTCAAAATTAACGGTGAAATGGGTGGCCCAATTGTTCAATGAAGATGAATGCGAGGCTACAGAGATATCGGCGCGCGGCAGCAGTGCGACGGCTAACTGTCCCTCGTGGGCAACTAATCGCCTTGTGTCTGCAGTTGATTCACGGTTAAAAGTCGCCCCGCCTCCCGATCCTGTGGCGCCTGCGACCAAAGAAGAAGCGCTCGCCGCGGCTGGCTTAGACCCAGCATGGGGGACGAGATTCGGACCGGCGATCGAGCTATAAATTATGTCAAAATATTACGCAGAATCTAATAAAGAATCAACAATAGAACTTTTTGAGAAAAGAACGATTTATAATGAAACTCTCTCAGAAGCTGCAGAAACATATAAAAATTTAGTTGATTTTAATCTCGGTGAAAAGTTACTATATGGTAGAGTGAATAGAGTTTTCACACCCATTACGTTAAATAAATCTTTTTTGCCTTTAAAGGGCTTTCAGAAGAGCACACCACCAGAAAGTAACTTGTCTGCTGTTAACTTTGTGGTGGATGCTTTTAATGCCATGGCACTCCAATTTAAAAAATGCGCAATTAATAATCAAATTGCACGCGACGATCCTTTTTTAAGCAATTTGGTTGTTTACAAAGCCTTCGAAGATCCAGAGAAGTTATATAGTGATTATTTGACAATTGTGTTCAAGGCGGTGGTGGGGGAATTTCGACGTCGCAATGTGCGCGTTAGAAATTTTGATGAATTTTTAAAGGAATTTGAGCTTATAATGGAGAAGAGCGCCCATGAATACCCTTTTACCAAATCGGGATATATTAAAAGCAGCTTATGCCCCGCTGCATGCTCGGGGTTGGTGGTAGAAATAGCAGACTTAAATTATGCCAACGATGATGAAAAAATTACTCAGTTTATAGAGAGTAAAAACTGGCACTTTTATCTTAATACATGTCGCGAATACGGCTTCATGGTGGATCGGCTCGTGCCGTGGAGGCTCGTAGCGGATATTGGGATACACCCTACTAAATCCACAATGTTTTTCTTCGCAGAACCATATGGGTTTGAAAACACAGATCAAATTTTAGATACAGGATATGGGTATGCCCATGTTTCCTTTTACAATAAATTTAAATATTTTTTACTAGTTTTGTATAACCAAGTAAAACTCAACAGCTTTCTTGAAACCAAAGTGTGTGGCGGCAGCCCAGTCAACGTGCAAGTGATACCGCAGACCTATACCCCCTCCCAGTTATCGGAGAAATATTCTGATGTGTATTTTTTAAAGCTTTATTTTAGAATTCGCTTCCTCGAAGAAGAATCGCAGTTTACCGAGTCGGAGAAGGAAATGATCGTAGACGATAGTGTGGAGATTTTTTATAGTAACGGAACTTACACCTGTTTAGAAGCTTTCGAAAGAATTCTCAACAAAACATTTGACTATCAAGGCTCAGTAGGGTATATTAGAGATCACTTATCGGCAGTTGAAGGCGAAACTGTGGCGCCGCCTCAGGATCCTTCAGAAGCAAAAATCGTTCTCGTTAGATAGCGCAGTGGAGCTACGTTGATTTTTCAAACACTTGATGATAAATTTGAATGTGTGGGGATATATGCTGATGGCCAGTTATTTTTTGAAAACTTCCCCACCGACTTAACCCAGACGTGGAAATTTACAGGCTCCCTTTACGATCTGAACGTTCAGTATGCGTGGTTAATGGTGCAAGGTAGAACGCTTGAGGAAGTTGCCCCAGACCCCCTTAAAGAGCCTCTAGAGAAGGCACAGAGAAGACTAAGGGCATATGTGAAGTCGTTTAAGCTAGCGAAGATAGATTTGCGAGAACATTGCATTTTTGATTTGGTGCCGGAAGATTTTTTAAAAGAATTTTGCGAGATTAAAAATCAGATTACTCAACATGTATTTGAAACATATGAGCAGCCGCAATGTTATGATCATTTAGCCAAAGTTTATAAGCTGCTTTACAAAATAAAGTATCAAAATTTAAACTTAAATATTGATAATTGTAAGGAGTTATTTTATAGCTCGATTTCTCGTGCCAACGCACAAAAGCTTATAGATGGTTCTCGCTACATCAACTATAATATTTTTGGCACAATAACAGGCAGGCTAGCTACATATCCAGATTCATTTCCCGCGCTGACCTTTCGCAAGGAACTTCGGAAGCTTGTAAAGCCACATAACGATTGGTTTGTGTCGCTAGATTATAATGGAGCCGAGCTTCGCACTTTGTTGGCGCTTTCTGGCCAGCCACAGCCACCGGGTGATATTCATGATTGGAATATGAAGAACATCTTTGAGCTATCGTTAACCAGAGAAGAAGCAAAGACAACCATTTTTAGTTGGTTATACAACCCAGATTCGAAAACCATTACAACTGACATTTATAATAGAGATCATTTACTTAAAAAATGGTATAATGACGGATATATTAGCACCCCCTTTGGGCGAAAGATAAAAGTGGAAGAACGTAAAGCATTTAACTACTTAATCCAAAGCACAACTTCGGATGTGGTTCTTGACCGAGCAGTCGAAATTGATAAAATGTTAAAAGGCACCAAATCCTTTATATCTCATATCGTTCACGATGAGCTTGTGCTCGATATGACGGATGAAGATCGAGCCTTGATTCCGGAAATTAAAAAAGTGTTTGCAAATAATTCACTGGGAAATTACCTGGTTAATCTCAATGCTGGCAAAAACTATTTAGACCTTAAAGAGTTGAAAATATGATTTCAATAATTGGCTTGGGGAATGGTGGGTCATCCATCGCTGAAAAATTTTCTCCAATTCCTCAATACAACGTTTATCTAATGAATAATAAGATTAAGCGTAATTCTAAGTATAAGTTTAAACTTAAAGCTTATGAAACACCCGAAGAGTATGAGGGAGGCATTCCTCGTGTAAAGAAGTTTTTTTCTAATCTCGATGATCGTGTTCAGATATTTGTGGTGGGGTCTGCTTACAGCACCAATTATGTTTTGGGAATCCTTGAGCAAATAAGAGACAAAAAGATAGAAGTGTTCTATATCCAACCCGACGTTGAACTTTTAACAGGTGTTCCCAAGCTGCTGGAGAGCACCGCCATCGGAGTGCTACAAGAATATGCGCGCTCCGGTCTGTTTGAATCAATTACATTGCTTTCGAATTTGAATATAGAATCAACCCTAGGGGACGTGCCCATTAAGACATATTTTGATGTTTTGAATAATTCCATTTTTTCAGCAGCACATTATGTCAATTACTTTAATCACACGGAACCAGAAATTGGAAATGTTGCACGGCCATCAGAGATTAATCGCATTAGAACGATTGCCTTATTGAACATGAAGAATCTCGAGGAAAAATGGCTTTTTGACCTTGACAATCCTCGGGAGTTGTGTTATTATCTATGTATCAATGAAGAGAAGCTAGCCAGCGATGGCACCCTTCATAAGAAGATTGTAGATATGTTGAAAGATAAGCCGAAGAACGCCTTTAGAAAGATTTCGTATGCCATATATGAAACAGAACACACACAAGATTTTGGGTTCTGCGTTGCCCACACTAACGCAATACAGCAAGAGAAAACTCTTGACATGCTAGATCAAGAGTGATATAGT
>CEPZ01023246.1_pt1 | contig 12136 bp, 17 predicted proteins | sample 530461 | NCBI WGS metagenome assembly CEPZ01 (sample SAMEA2620106, study PRJEB7988) | marine metagenome | isolation source: saline water (ENVO:00002010), including | reverse complement strand
TTATCGCCTTCATACTTCCCACAAATACTCAAAAACCCAGAACCATCCCGAGTAATCTGATGATCCATACTCGAGCTTTCAACCCCAGCCAACGGCAAAGACGTCCCAAACATCAAAGACAATATCGGAAAAAACACAAACTTCACAAAAACAAATATAATCACAAGCGCAACTACCCAACTCAACCAAGAATCAGAATTCCAAACCCAATCCCAACCCTTCTTAACCCTCTCCCAAGTTTCATTACTCATAACAAATACTAGAATAAAAGCTTTTTAAAGAATTGGGTTTTAATTAGATAAATGTTTAGAAGAAAAAAGAAAGAAATTAATATAGAAGCTAAACTATTAATCAAAGATCTAGATGATCTAACTCTAATTCCAGAATCATTAAGAAAATTATTCTCAAGATTTGCTTTAGGAACCGAATTAACAAAATTAGGTCACCTTGTCTCAGGAAATGGCCCAGTAAAAAACTACCGAGACAGAATAGTAATAAAACACGTGCTTAACATTGCATATCTAGGAATAAATGAACCAATAAGATATACAGATGCTAAAAACAAAAGAGATTTAAATTTAACTTACCGGTGAACCTAAACATTTAAATAGTATCTAAATCTAGTATACACATAAAGTGTATACGCAAGTATTACTTTATAACACCTCTTTTCCCCTGGACGAGCAAAGACGTACTTTTGTATGACACCTGCTTATCTAGGGTTTATATTCAAAATGATAAGAAAAAATAATTCACAAAATAATCTCAATCCTCTTGCAACTATTTTTGTCCCAGGATCTTTCCTTAATCTTACAGGAATAATAGAGAAAAATGCCCCATTAGATGATTCACCAATTAAATTATATGAAAGGTTAACTTTGTATGGAACATTTGCAGCTGCTGAATTTGGAAGACTAGCACTGTACTCAGATATTGCAGATACTGTAAACCAAATTATCAACTAAAATGGCAGACATTTTCGACAACAAAATTTTATGTGGAAAATGTAGCCTAAAAATGACTCCTCAAATTATTTCTAAAGACGGAATCAACCTCCGAGCAGTTTACTGCCAAAAATGCAACATCAAAATCATCCACCCAAAAGACGAACAAGAATACAACAACTTCATGAACCTAAAAAAGAAACAATACCACGTAAAAATGAGATTCGTAGGAAACAGCTACGCCGTATCAATCCCAAAAGAAATCGTAAACTTTATAAAAGATCATGAACGAATAATGGATAACATGGTTAAACTAGCTTTCGAAGATTTCGGAAAAATCAGCCTAGATTTCGGCTGTCAAGAAAAAGACTATAGCGACACCAAAACAAGTTCTGTCCCTGGAAACAAAATAAATAGAATTAAGAGGTTTCATTAAATGCCCTCCCAACCAACAAAACTAAGAGTCGCAGAAGCATTACAAGATGATGCCTACCGAGGAATCGCAAGAATCGATTTCGAAATTATGAAACAATTAGGAATCCGAAGAGGAGACATCATCGCGATAAAGGGCAACAGGGAAACAGTCGCAATAGCAGACAAAGCCTATCCAGCAGATGTCGGAGAAGGAATTATAAGAGTCGATGGAATCATAAGAAAAAACGCGAGAACAAGCGTCGGCGAAAACGTAACAGTAAGCAAGGCAAACGTCAAAGAAGCAAAAAAAGTCACAATCGCTCCAGCACAAAAAGGCATCAGAGTCCAAGGAGATTTAAAACCAGGATTATTAGGCCGAGCAGTCATCAAAGGAGATATCTTAGTTCTCGGAGGATTACAAAGAAGAAGAGACATGATGGGCGACGAAATGGGCATGGACGACATCTTCGGAAATCTAAACGATCTATTCGGAGGAGGTTTCAATAATCTAGGCGGAATGCAACAGATAAGATTCATCGTAGCCAACAGCAACCCAAACTCGCCTTGCGTCATAACAGAAAACACGGAAGTAGTATTAAGCAATAAACCAGTTGAAATCTCCGACGAAACAATTCCCGAAGTTACATACGAAGACATCGGCGGTTTAACAGATGAAGTCAAAAAAATCCGAGAAATGGTAGAAGTACCATTAAAACATCCGGAAGTTTTCGAACGTCTAGGTGTAGAACCTCCAAAAGGAGTACTCTTACACGGACCACCTGGAACAGGAAAAACCCTCCTAGCAAAAGCAGTCGCAAACGAATCAGACGCTAATTTCATTTTACTTAACGGTCCAGAAGTCATGAGCAAATTCTACGGCGAATCCGAAAAAAAAATCAGAGACATTTTCGAAGAAGCAGAAAAAAACGCCCCATCAATTATATTCATCGATGAAATAGATTCTATTGCCCCACAAAGGGAAGATGTCGGAGGAGAAGTTGAACGAAGAGTAGTCAGCCAACTATTAACAATGATGGACGGTCTACAATCTCGAGGAAAAGTTGTAGTCATCGCAGCAACAAACCGCCCGAACTCAATTGATCCAGCACTAAGAAGGCCCGGAAGATTCGACAGAGAATTAGAACTAAGAGCCCCAGACAAAAAAGGAAGATTACAAGTTCTTAAAATACATTCACGTGGAATGCCCCTAACAAAAGACGTCAACCTAGACCATCTAGCAAGCGTAACCCATGGTTTTGTAGGAGCAGACATCTCAGCATTAACTAAAGAAGCAGCAATGGTCGTTCTAAGAAGACTTCTTCCTAAGCTTAACCTAAAAGAAGATGAAGAAATTCCCGAAGAAGTTCTAAAAGACCTAAGAGTTACCAAGGCTGATTTTGATGAATCTCTAAAGGTTGTCAGACCTTCAGCCATGAGAGAAGTCTTAGTAGAAACTCCTAACATCTCTTGGGAAGACGTGGGAGGTTTAGACAAAATCCAACAAGAATTAATTGAAGCAGTTGAATGGCCATTAAAATACCCAGACGCTTTCAAAAGAATGGGAATAAAACCTCCTCGAGGAATACTACTCTATGGACCACCAGGAACCGGAAAAACCCTTTTAGCAAAAGCAGTCGCAAAAGAATCCGAAGCAAACTTCATCCAAGTAAAAGGACCCTCATTATTATCCATGTGGGTCGGAAAATCAGAAGAAGGAGTAAGAAAAATCTTCGACCGTGCCAGACAAGTAAGCCCTTGCATAGTCTTCTTCGATGAAATAGACTCTCTAGCCGGAAAACGTGGAATGGAATCTGGAACAAAAGTAACAGAACGTGTTCTTAACCAACTTCTAGCCGAAATGGACGGAATAGAAGACCTATCAAACGTAATCGTCATCGCCGCAACTAACCGACCAGACATGCTAGACTCAGCATTACTAAGACCAGGAAGATTCGACCGTATCTTATTAGTCGGCTCTCCAGAAAGAGAAGGAAGAGAACAAATAATAAAAATCCACACTAAAGATGTTCCTCGAGCAAAAGACGTAAACCTAAAAAGACTCATCGACCAAACCGAAGGATATACTGGAGCCGACGTTGAATCATTTGTAAGAGAAGCCGTCATGCTAGCCTTAAGAGAAAACATAGCAAGCAAAGAAGTAAGCTCAAAACACTTCGAAGAAGCCCTAAAAAAAGTAAACCCTTCAGTAACAAAAGCAGATATGGACCGCTACAGAAAAATCGAAACAGATTATTTAAGATCAGCTAAAGCCGCATTGGAAAACCAAAGCGCCTATCTCGGATAAAACCCGAAATTAGCTGAAAAAAGAAATAGAAATTTGGTGTTCTAAAGTATTACAAATACATTCAATTAATCAAACTCTAACTATTGTAAGGAGGAAAAACTATAATGCAAAATTGGGAAGATCAAATTTGGAATGAGATGAAACGTGTCAGATCAAGAATGAATCAGGCTTTCGGAATGAAAGATTTTTCAAACCAATCTCTAGAATGCGAGCCTAGAAACTACAGACAAGCCTGGGCCGATCTAAGAGAAAACGAAAAAGAATTTCAGATAGCAGTAGAAATCCCCGGAGTAAGCAAAGAAGACATCAGCTTAGAAGTTCTAGACAACGGACATTTAGTAATAAAAGCCGAAAAAACTCAGAACAAAGAATCTAAGAACTTATTGGACGATGCAAACTCAACCGAGGAAGAAGTCTGTTGCTCAACCGAAGAACTAGAAAATAACTGCGAATGCACAACAGACTGCGAATGCAACGAACCCTGCACTTGCCAACCCGGAAAAGCACACAGATACAGCCGACTAAAAAGCTACTCTGGATTCTACAAAACAATAAGACTACCGGAAAGCGCAGATCTAAAAAACATATCTGCCAACCACAAAGACGGCATACTAAAAATCTCCATTCCAAAAATACCAACAGAAAAAAGAAAACGCTCTATAAACATTAATTAATTATTTTTATTTTTTTATTTTTTTATTGTAATAATCCTTATATACTGCTAATCTTCGTTAGTTTAATGGTAGATGTAATTAAAGAATATGATCTAGATGGAAATTATATTTTTGACCGGAGGGAGGGAATCCAAAGAGGTAGATTTGAATATTTGTCAAACCATATTTTGTTAGGATCTATTCAGGATGACAATTCAGGCAGCGGCAATTATGGATTAGAGAAACTAGCAATTGGTTTACACGAAACATCGACAAATTCAATATATTTAGCAAAAATATCCCCCGATCTTAATTTGGCACCTATATTGTGGATTCTACAAAACAAAGAAATCTCTAATGAAGGATTATCTAGGCTTTATAGCGGCTATTTTCAGTGCAGCATCCCAGACTACGCTCCTGAATTAATAGATTTACAAAATGCATTATCTCGCGAAGAACCTAATCTCAAGGAGTTAAGAGAATTAATTGAACCAAGTACCTTTTACAATGTATGGTTTAAAGAGGGTATAGTTGATTTCATAGAACATAGCGGAAGACAAATGGAGCAATTAGGAACTTTCGGCTTCACACTCTCTAACCCCTAGTAGTAACCACTACCTCACCACTTTCCTTTTTAACAAACGTATGCTCCGCCTGTGCAACAGGCTTATGACTTTTCTCAATCAACATAGCATGATGCTCAAACACTCCACTATTAACCAACTCCTTCATAGCAATCCTAGCCATCTTACCAAACTCCTTCTCAACATCCCTCATCGAGAAAGGCAAAGTCTGAAACTTCTCCAAAACAAACCCCAAAACTTTCCTAGCCATAGGACTCCTAACACTCTTCTTCTCAATCAACTCATAAATATTCCCGCCCTCCCCACTATAAATCTTCCCCTCTCCAGTTGTCGCAAACGGCTCAATAGCAAACCCTCCCGAAGGAAGACTAGCATCATGCCCATTCCCATAATTAGGAATCGTAATCCCACTATGTATCTTATACTGATCAAGCGAATGCCCCGACAAATTAACAACCGGCGAAAACCCCTTACTCTCAATAGCCTCCTGAATAGTACTCCCAATCTCATCCAACGTAGGATCCTTTTCCAATAACTCCAAAGCATTACTAAGAGCCAACTCCGCACTCTCAATCAATTCCTTATGCTCATTATCATCAGTAAGATCCAAACTAACAGCCGAATCAGCAATAAACCCATCAACATGAATCCCAAAATCCACCTTCAACAATCCTCGAGCAACTTGCTCATCATCCAAATTAGGATGAAAATGCGCAGCCACATCATCTATAGCAAAATTAACCGGAAACGCAGCCTTACCATCCAACTCCTCAATCTTCCCATGAATTTTCTCAGCCAACTCAACCAACTTCACCCCAGGCCGAACCACCTCCTTAATATACTCCCGAACTTCCTGCGAAATCCTACCTGCCTTAACATAACTTTCAATTTCTTTATCATCCATAAAAAAGCAAATTATTTATACTATTTAAAGTTTTAAAAAACGTATGGCATTAATATTTCCACATCTAGATGATACGATAAAATCAAGATCTTACTCAGAGGTAGAAAAAAACTCTGATAATTATAGATATATCAAATCTTTAAACAAAGGTTACAATCAGGCAAAAGAAGAATGGTTATCAAAAGGTAAAAGAACTCTTGAACAAAAACTATCCCATCTGGCAGAAATGTGGGTCGAAGCAGTAAACGACAAATCAAAAGAAAAAATCAATCAAAGAGCACTTCAGTTAATTCAAGGTTGCTGTAAAATTAGAAAAGGTTTTACCGGCGAGGCAAAAGAATATTACAGAACCTATCGAAATTTAAGAAAGATTCTTAGCGGTGAAAAACAATTTTACATAGGATATGCCTAAAAGAATATAATAAAAACACCACATAATACAAAGTTTTTTATACTTACTATACTCATTATAATTATCAAATCCCCGGTATGGCCTTTGGCAATGCCGGGAGTACTTTTTATGGAAAAAAGAAAAGCTATTATTTTTATTGACGGGAGTAATTGGTATCATAATTCCAAATATATCATTAAACCTGGCAACATTAATTTTGATACTCTATCTAAACATATATGCAATCATTTTAATTTAGAACTTAAGGAAATAAGATACTATAATGCAATACCTGATATATCTGATGGAGAAAAAGTTTATTATAAACATATAAAATTTCTTAATAATTTAAAAAAACAAGGGATAATTGTTTCTACAAGAAAACTTAAAAAAATATTAAAAACTAATGTATCTATCGAAAAAGGAGTAGATGTTTTAATTGGGGCAGATATGATAGGAAAAACTCTTGTTGACAAAAAATGTGACGTTTGCATTTTAATTTCCGGAGATGCAGATTTTATTCCAGTTATGGAGATTATAAAAGAATCTAAAAAAGAAGCAATAACTTGTTCTGTTCTTAAAGGATATGCAAGAGAATTATTACAAGGAAAATTCAGGTACCTTATCCTAAAAGAAGGAGACTTAAATAAATGTCTGAAATAGATAATATTATATAACCCCAAAATCACATTCAATCATGAAAAGATGTGAATGGGCTCCTCTAGATAATGAATTATATCTCAAATATCACGATGAAGAATGGGGTGTAGAAGTTCATGACGATAAAAAACTATTCGAGATGCTAATCCTCGAAGGCGCACAAGCAGGATTATCTTGGAGCACCATTCTTAAAAAAAGAGAAAACTATCGAAAAGCATTTGACAAATTTGATTATAAAAAAATCTCCAGATACAATGAAAAGAAAATCAAAGAATTACTTAACAACCCTGGAATTATCAGAAATAAACTTAAAATAAAATCAACAATCCAAAACGCTAAAATCTTCCTAGAAATCCAAAAAGAATTCGGATCTTTTGATAAATATCTCTGGAAATTTGCCAATTTTAAACAAATTAATAATAAATTCAAATCTATGAAAGAAATCCCTCCCTCTACAAATCTATCCGATAAAATTTCAACTGACTTAAAAAAAAGAGGCATGAGTTTTGTCGGAACCACAATCATCTACGCCTATCTTCAAGCAGTAGGAATCGTTAACGATCACCAAGTTGATTGCTTTAAAAAATAACTCATAACAAACAATCATCTCAACAACTCACTCTACATTAAAAACATAACCATCAACCACCAACCATCCACCCAAACCACCAACCCCTAACCAACCCGAACCCTTCTCTCCTTCGGCAAACTATTAGTAATCTTCTCCCCAGTAGATTTCCCACACCCAATAAAATCCCCACCATTCTTCAAAATCTTCAAACTACTATCACTCACAATAGCAAGATCCTCTCCCTTGAACCACCTCTCAGCCCAACTATCATCCAACTCCAGAATATTCTTATCAATCTCATCCTTCAACAAACCACACCCATCCAACGACAACCGAAACCCATCACTCTGAACCTTAGCCAAATACAATCCAACATTCTCAACCCTAACATTCTTATCAAGTCCAATCAACTCCTCTTTACTCAAACTCCCATTATACACCCTTATCTTCTCCTTCCCAAATTGCAAAAACAAACCATCCACTTTACCGATCCCAAAATTCTCATCCAACTCCCGAACTATTTTCTTCTTCTTACTAGCCAACAAAGTTTTCATAAACCTTTCAACCATCCAACCAATTTAAATCTAACTACAACTGGACTTTTGCGTTTTACGTGAGGGACTTGGCGGTTTACAAGGGGATTCAACAAGAGTCCAGTTAGAAAACTTTTGCAGTATTTTACACACAAAATGCAAAAGTTTTCTACAACAACCTTTATTAATCACATTTAACTAATAATATTACTTTACAAAAAGGAGGTTAAATATTATGGCAAACAACGCTCAAGGACAAATGCAAACCGGCGCAAGACCACCAATGGCTAAACAACAAACAGGAAAGCCAACGCCTGGACAATCTACTAATCCTGCAGATGGGAAAAAATCTAAAGTCAAACTATGGATAATCATCGCAGTAGTAATAATACTAATAGGATTAGGACTCTGGTTTTTCTTAGGATAGTTAAGCAGCTAACCCTGAATATGTATCTCCAGTGTTAACTCTGGCCAAATATTCGTTATCTCCTTTATAGTGCCTAACTTCGTGGTCCAATGTCTGTTTGTAACTATGGCCTTCATCTTCTTGCAATGAATTCAAAGCAATTTCCTTATCAAAAATATTATTAAATCCTAAGATACTTCTCCCGATCATGTATGGCAACATATTATTAACTATGGCCCCGCTCTCAGGATCTCTAAATCTACCCTTAGCCAACTTAAACCTTCTACTAAAAATATCCGGAAAGTAAGAATCATCAGGCATCCCCGGCCCACTATATCTATCAGAAACAACATCCTCCACAATCCCTTCCAACAACTTCTTACTCTTATCCATAAACTAATAATCTTATTCAGATTTAAATAAATTGTCCCAATCCCTCAATCCTCCAACCCATTTCAATAACACAAAACCCAATCAAATCACCGATAACATTTTAAACAAAACCTCCTATAATCACTACATAGTTTCAAACTCAATCGCATAACTTTATATATGCTTTCAACAACTAAATGTAAACTAGATTCTATAAAATGACAGAAGAAAATACCCCTGAAAAAGACAAGAACCACGATGGAAATTGCTTTCACATTACCACATTAGGCGTAGTATTTAATACAAAAACTAGAAAGATTCTCATAGGTAGAAGGGAGAATGATTCATTTACTAAAGAACTAACCTGGAGCTTCCCCGGAGGATTCCCAGATCCAGATATCGACCTAGAAAAAGGCCTCGAAGTAGAAATTAAAAAGAAAACAGGATTAGACGTAAAAAACTTAGGATCAGTATTCTCGAGAATATTCAAGGAAAACAAAGACTTCATATTAATTTATTATTTATGTGAGGTAATTGGAGGAGAAGAAAAATCCGGAGCAAGCTTCAAGGAATTAAAATGGATAAATCCCGACGAATTAGACAAATACTTCACAACTTCAATCAATTCTAGGCTAATGGAATACATCATGAATCTAAAATAAAATAATCCTCTATCCACTAAAATATTTATAAACCAAATACCCCAAAGAACCAACAACAACCATAGAACCAAGGGCAACTCCTAAACAACCTACAACACAACAACTCTCGATTCTAGAAATAGTTCTATCAAGTTCACCATTAGATTTTAAACTATTCCTATAAAAACTATTTTCAGAACTATACTCATGAATCCCTATATCTCCTTCAACCCTCTTATCTCCAGAACTCAAATCTTTATATTCCAAATCTTCACAGTCTCCATAAGAACCTCTAATAAACATCCCATTCCCAACTACGACCCTTCCAATCCTCCTCTCATCCAAAGGACTATCCACCTTGTTCACCCTATCATCCAAACCCATCCCATTCCCAACCCAAACCCCTTTAAAAACATATATTTTTCACACTATATATCCTTAAAAAATACTCCTCACTTCTAAAATAAAATGGGGTTACTAGATTTTTTCACAAAAACCAACACACTATTCTTCCCTGGTTGCACGACCTATCACAAAAACAAAGAAGGCCTAGAACTATACAAACTTATCTTCGCCAAATTAGGAATTAAACTCCTAGAACTAGAAAAAAACCAATGTTCTGGAATAGAACTCTTAGAAGCCGGTTACGAACAAGAAGCAAGAAAACAAGCCCGTAAAAACCTCTCTATATTCCAAGAAAACGACATAAAATCAATAATAACAACCGACCCTAAATGCTACAAAATATTCACTCAAGACTATAAAGAATTTCTACCAGATTTGAACATAGAAGTAATCAACATCTGGCAACTAATTCTAAATCAACTAAGAAAAAAACACCATCTAATAAAAAACAAACCTATGGAAATTATAACTTTCCACGATTCTTGCTATTTAGGCAGACATTCAAATATCTATGACGAACCAAGAAAAATTCTAGAAGCTCTAGGCTATCAAATCGAAGAGCTCGATAACAACAAAGAAGACTGTTTTTGTTGCGGAAGCTGTGGCAACCTACCATTCACAAATCCTGAACTCGCCAATAAAATAGCAAAAGAAAAAATCTCACAAGTAAAAAGAATCGGAATAAAAAAGATGATAGTAACAAGCTTCGATAATTACAACTTATTAAAAAAGAATTCAGAAAACTCCGGGGTAGAAATATTAGAACTCTCTGACGTTATAGCAAAATCTCTCGACATCCAAAAAATAATCTACGAAGAAGAAATAGAAGGAGAAGAAAAAATCCTAGCAGAAACAAGAGCAAACATGAGATTAAAAGAAGAACTAAAAGACGAGGACTATTATGATGAAAGTTACTAGTAATCAGAATGATGCAATAAGAGGAGGGTTGCATCTAGGGAACCTAGGTTCCCTGGATTATGATGAACAATACTAACTACGCGAACAATTCAGAATTAATTCTATATGAATCAGACAACTCCAACATAAAGGGAACTCCATCAAAGGTAGCATTCCCAGAAACAGAAGACGAAATAATAAACCTAATAAAAAACACGAAATCAGACATTATCCCAAGAGGAGCTGGAACAAATTACGTCGGTGCGGTAACTCCAAACGATTCTTTAATAATCTGCACAAAAAAAATGAAAAAAGTCATCGACTTTGACGCCAAAACAAAAACAATCTATACAGAATCCGGAGCAACCATAAAAGAATTAAACGAAAAACTTAAAGCAATAGGTTTCGAATTCCCAATCCACACAAACCCAGAATCTACATTAGGAGGAATGATAGCACTAAACACTTTAAGCAACCTAGGAAAATACGGCAACATGAAAGAACACTTAGAAGAAATCGAATTCATAAATGGGAGGGGAGAACTAACCCAAATTAGCAAAGGAGATCTATCTGACATTTGCGGAATGGAAGGAACAACTGGAATAATCACAAGAGCAAAAATAAAGATCATACCAATCCCAAAAAGATCAGCATCAATATTCCAATCAGAAGACATAGAAGAATTAATAACCGTCTCCAAAAGATTAATGATAGACAAAGAAATAGTCTCATTAAAATTCTACTCCCCAACATCCTCAAAAATCATAGGTCTCCCAGAAAAAAACAATCTAATAATCATATTCAGCTCAAACAGAGGCAAAATTATCGGAGATGAATACAAAAAACTAGAAAAACTAGTAGGATCGAGCATAAACAAACTAAGATCAAACGACTACACCGAAATTGAAGAATCAAGATTCATACTAAACAAATTAGAAGATTTCATATTATTCATCAGCAAAAACAGAATCCCTTTCTTCGGAGATTTTACCTCAGATAGTATCTACACATTCTTCAGAAACAACGACAAAACTCAAGAAGACATCAGAAACATAATCAGAAAAATGTCCGGCAGACCATTTCTAGGAATCGGACTAAAAAGAAAGAATATCCTAGAACCCTTAAGAAGAAAAATCTTACAAAGAGTAAAACAAAGGTACGACCCATTTTTTAAGTTAAACAAGGGAAAATTAATCGACATAGTCAAGAAAGAAAAAACAAACCCAGAAAAACCCGAAGAAAAAATGAACCAGTTCATATTAAAAGTCGAAGATACAGAAAAAGATTCCCTAAATAATCAACTCGAAGATTACAAATACACATTCCAACCCGAACCAAACCCCGAAAACAAAAAAGAAATAGAATCATTCTCAAAAAATATCCCAAGAGAAATCAATCAATTCGAATCTCAATTAGAAAATCAACTAAAAACCCAATCAGATAACCAATCAGAAAT
>CEPZ01084386.1_pt1 | contig 12157 bp, 11 predicted proteins | sample 530461 | NCBI WGS metagenome assembly CEPZ01 (sample SAMEA2620106, study PRJEB7988) | marine metagenome | isolation source: saline water (ENVO:00002010), including | reverse complement strand
AAGAAGAATAGAAATGTATGGACATCTTTCTCCAGACATAGAAGATAAAGTAGAAGTAATAAAACCTTATTCAGCAAAAGACTCAGACGTATTTACAATTAGAACAAGAGTTCCTTCAACAGACAGAGATATAAAACATTCTGTAGATCTAAAAAAACTAACAAGATTAAGCGATCCTTCAAGACACTTTGAATGGACAAGACTTTCAAGCGGACACGCTTGTAAATACAAACAAGAATCAGAAATAACTTTCAGATTCGCTCATCCTTACAGACACTGCATGCATGAAGTAGCAGCACACTCAGCTTATTCAAGAAAAGTCGGAGAAAAATCAAGAAGAATCGTCTTACAACCTTTCCCAATGATTACAGAACCTTTCCTTAGATTGGCATTATCTTCAACTTATGATACTCTTAAAATTGACCTTTCTGAATCTGGAAGAATAAAAACTCGTCCATTGATAGGAATGGAAATAAACCCAATTCTTATGGATGCTTGGGAAAGATATGGAAATCACGATACTCTTTGGGTTTCAGCCCCAAGCAAAGGACACAAGAAAATGTCCGAATATGATTGGTCTAACAGCGCAGCAGGAATGCCTTTCAAGCAAAAATAGACAATTTTATCAATTTCTAGTAATAACAAAACAAAACTTTATATACACCTAAAAACAGGCATTTTTACAGATAAACGGAAAATAAATATACTTAGAACACATACTTAATAAAATGACAAAACACCAAAGATATGAAAATAGTCCTTACAGAACGGATTCAACAGAATCTGAAGACGGATCTAGCGCTAGAGATAACACACAGGTAGAGGCTCCAGGCATAAATCCATACACTGGAACTTTCAATAAGTTATTTGTATTAGAAGATTTCATGGATGTAAAAACAATTAGGCCAGGAAAGCTAATAACACTACAAGGAGCTTTTGATGGCTCTATGAATGAAGAAGATCTGGTAGAGACATGGGATTTGGCTTTGATGCAGGATTTCGATCGAGAAGAAAAATATCTTCCAGCAAGAATTCAAACATATGATATTCCCTTCATCAGAGAAGAATCTTTCGCAGACAGTTTTGCAGAAGCCATAAAAATGTATCTTGGAAACGGATTTGAAAGATTTTTAATTGGAACTCCAAATAGAGAGCTTCCAACCCTCTATGAAATAAATCCAACCGGAACAAATAGATTAGTTTCTAAAGGTTTCAATACTACAACTCTTGAACAAATCAAGTCATTTGTAACAGAAAAAGAATCAGAGAGAATAACAAAAGCCATAAAGGAATTAAGATACTAGTCTGTCCATTTAGGTTTTCTCCTTGGCGCTGCTGCTGGATTTGGCCTAGCTCCTAAAAAGAAATCTGAGTTTTTAGTATAAACATTCACTCCTTGTGTTTCTCTAAGATATTTTGCCACTCTTCCAATATCTTTATTGTCATCTGTAAGTATAAAAGTATAATTCTTTCCTCTTTGAAGTGCATATGAAAGAAGAGTCATATCTGCACCTTTCTCAAAATCATCTATATCGGCTTGGGTATAAGGCGCACGAAACATTGTTTTAACTTTTCTGTAAGCTTCAAGAACAGTTTCCACTTGATCATCAGTAGGTTCATAATCTTGAGGGACTGTTCCCAAACTATTTCTTAAATTTCCCATATATCCTCTAGATACTAAAGGTTTCCCACTTCTACGATTAGAACGAGGGACATAATTTGATTCTTCTTCTATATCACTCATTAATACTGGTCTATGTCCAGAGAACATATCTCTTGTAAATTCAGCACCTCTTTGTTCAAAATGGGATATGAAACTTGTATCAAACAGAAAAACCACATCTTCAGTTTCAGGCAAACTTTGTTCATTAACTATATCTGCCAAAGTTCTCCTTACAGGAGATCTTACCCCTCCTTGCTTTGCCATACCCAATAAAGCTCCTCCAACTAACAAAGCAACTCCAAGCCAAAATCCAATATTATTTACTCTTTCTGCACCAGAATCACCAATGCTAACAACATTCCCTGTAATCCCTTCACTTGAAGAAATTAACAAAACAATCCCGGCAATTATTAAAATGAAAGCGAGAACTTTAAGCCAATCAACCTTTTTTTCTTTCACGTTTTTCTTTGTACTCTTTTTCTTAGCCATTTTACTTCTTCTTCAAAGGCGGATGTCCTTTAATAGCTTTTCTCATTCTTTTATCCTCCAATAAACAATAGCTGCAGGAATTGCTAAAATTCCCCCAATAAATATAGTATACTGGGCTCCAATCTTATCAATTAAAAATCCTGCTATTGGCAAGGAAAGGATAGCAATTAAAGACAAAACCATACTTTCTACTGATCCTACAGAAGCCCTTATCTTACTAGGAACAAACCTATGGAAATAACTTCTTTCAACAGGTTTTTGCATAAAGAAGAAAAACATAGTCCCTAATAAAATAGCAAATCCAAAAACTAAGTTATTTGCTAATAAAATCAAAAGCAAAAGAATTGAAGAAGCAATTATAGAAAACATTAGAAAACCTCTTTCTTTATTCTTTTTATAAAATTTCATTCCAATACTTGGAGCAAAAATTCCAACTGCAGCCATAGCGCTCCACATATATCCAAACCAATGATCTTGAAATCCAAGATCTTGTAAAAATGGAACCCAAGCAATATGAGAACTAAGAGTTCCAGACAAAACTAAAATAGCACTAGCAATAATAAAGTAAAACAAAACTCCATGTTTTCTACTGTAATTAACGGCCTCTTTCCCCTGTCTATTCAATTTCTTAAAAGATTCGCTAACACTTGATTTTTTCCTAACAAAATTCTCTTTTGCAAAACTATCAAGAATGAAGGATAATAAAAAAGAACCTCCCGTAACTAGCCAAATAGAACCTAATCCAAATGTTTTAACAATGAAAACTCCCAAAATTCCAGAGACAACTAAACCAAAACTATCAAAACTCTGCATTTTAACAAAATAACCATGTAAAAAGTCTTTCTTTTCCCCCTTAATCAAATCAGTAACCCAAGCCTCCCCCGCTCCAGACGAAAAAGTCGATCCAAAACCAATCAATGCAAAAGCCCCCAAAATAAAATAGTAATCTCTCATAAAAAATATACTAAAGAAACCAATTCCTTCTAGAGCCATTCCTAACAGAACAGAATATTTTCTCCCGTATAAGTCTGCAAAAGCCCCTGTCGGAACTTCAAATAAAAGCATGAACAATGGGGCCATAGCCATTATAATCCCTATTTGAAATAAACTAAAATCAAGAGTCCTAAAATAAACAATCATAAACGCAGGAAGAAAAAACAACATTGGACTTAACAGAGCATCTAAGTAAAACGGCCATAACAATCCAAATTCTCCTTTTTTGAATATCATCTCTTCCACATCCTATCCAATCTCTTTGCTTTCTTTATCTCAACCTCTGTTTTCAATGCAGAGACAATCTCCTCAGCAATTTCCCTTGGCTTCTTTCCTTTAGTATAAACAACGAAATCAGGAAACTTTTTGAATCTCTTAGTAACTTTCGGATAACGTTTCTTTATCCTTTCAAGAAGTTCTTTTTTATCAACATTCTTGAAATGTTTCCTTCTTAATTCTCTATTAAACAAAAGTCTAATCGAATCCTTAGAATTTTTTGAAGGAAGAAGACCAATTACTATTCCTCTCTCATTAGCAGTATCTCTAACTTCTTTACTTGCCTTAGGAAAGTCTTCTGATGTAACAGATCCTATAGATAAATCATAAACAAAATTGTTCCTTTTGTATTCTTTAGTTATCAAACTATAACCCTTTTTCCTAACAAATTCCATTATTGCTCCAGACTTTATTGCCTTATCCAGCCCGCCCTGTTTTTTGAGAGCCTTCTCCCCAAGCTCATCTGATGAAACGTATCTCAACTTGAGCTTCCTAGCAACTAACTTAGATACAGTAGTCTTCCCCACAGACCTCGGGCCAGTTATTGTTATTATCATTCTTCAATATATCCGCCTTTCTGGAGATTCCACAATTCTTTGTAAACTCCAGGCTTATTGATAAGCTCATTATGTTTCCCTAACTGCACAATCCTTCCCTTATCCATCACTACAATCTTATCAGCATGCATTATTGTTGAAAGCCTATGAGCTATAATTATTGATGTCCTGCCCTCCATCAATCTTTTAAGATCCTTCTGAATTTCCCATTCTGTCTTACTGTCAAGAGCAGAAGTTGCCTCATCTAAAACAAGAATTTTCTTATTTGCTAAAATAGCTCTCGCTATAGAAACTCTTTGCTTCTCTCCGCCTGAAAGTTTCACTCCACGTTCTCCAACAATTGTATTCTCTCTTTGAGGCAATAGTTTAACAAACTTATCCAACTGAGCAAATCTCATAGCTCTCAAAACTTCAGCTTTTGTAGCGCTTGGCCTTGAGAATCTAATGTTCTCAAAGATAGTATCATCAAATAAAATTGCTTCCTGAGGAACAATTGAAAGCTCTCCTCTAAGACTTTCTTGTCTAACATCTCTTATGTCAAGCCCATCTATCTTTATTTTTCCAGTATCAGTATCATACAATCTGTAAAGCAACTTAACAAGCGTTGTCTTTCCACTGCCTGAATGCCCAACTAGAGCAATCTTTTCTCCAGGATTTATTTCTAGAGAAACGTTATTGATAACTTTTCTATCATGATACTTGAAAGAAATTCCCTCAAAGTCTATCTTTCCTTTCTTAACTTTTAATTTGGGAGCGTTCACTTTATCCTCAATATCATTATTTATCTTCTCATAGTCAAACAAGTCTTGAACATCTGCAAGATGCATGTAAAGTCTTCTCAAGCTATGAACAAATCCATACAAAGGCCCCAACAAGCCTCCATATGCTGTATAAATGAAAGCAACAGTACCTATTGTTATTCCTCCATCAAGGAATTTAATCAATGGGAAATAGAATAGGAAGAATGTTCCTATTCCTAAAATTAAACTCTGCCCAAAGTTAAACCATCTTCCATAGTGCCACAGCTTAATCAACCATTTCTTCGAATTGTCAGCTATCTTCGCGAATCTATTCTTAATAAAATTCTCTTTCCCATAATACTTTATTGAATCTATGTTCATGAATACATCTGCAATATTCGCTTTTTCTCTGTCTTCTGCTTCATTAGCTATTAAGTTTGTAGTCTGTTGTTTCAAACTTATAATAACAGAAAATCCGATAAAACAAAAGATAGTCAAGGCTAAAACTATCGTACTAGTTACATCAAGATAAAAGAACGCCACAGACAATAATGCAAATTGCAAAAGCAAAGGAGCAACATCATATATGATGAAGTCTGTAATCCCTTCTAGTCCTCTAGATCCTCTTGTAAGTCTTGAAATCAGACTTCCAGTCTTATGACTTGTGTGGAATCTGTTTCCTAAATGAATAATATGATTGAAGTATCTTCTCTTCAAATCAAAAAGCATTCTTCCTTCAAAGAGATTTGCTAAATGAATCTTAAACCACTGAGAAATGGCCTTAACTAACAAAAGAGACAAATATACTGCAGCAACACCCAATAAAGCTCCAACTAAGATTTCTGAAGCTATTGTTCCCGCAGAAAACTCAGTTCCTCTATCAATAACAATCTTGAACAAATATTTCTCTACTATATGGACTCCTTCAACAATGAAGACCATTAAGATAACAAAGAAATAGAACCATTTATACTTGGAAACTATCTCCCAATAAATTCGCATATTTCTCTTTAAGTCTATCCTTCTATCGTCATTCTTGTTTTTCTTCTTTCTTCTTACGAATCTCATTTTCTTGTTTTTTTCTCCTTGTGATTTGTCTTCTCAGGCCTTGAGACGGCCAAATTTAGCCTTTTCAGCTATTTTTAAGCTTTCTCAAACCTTTAAATATGAGTTTTGCCTTTCAATTCTATGCCTAGAGAGGACATAGTCGGTAGGCCCAGAAGGCCAGCATATAAGCCATCGAAAGACTTAGCTGATGGCATTGATGAGTCAGATTCCACAGAAGACATTAATCCTGACAATAGTGATTTTGACATTGATGCAAAATTGTAACCTTTTCTTCTAAAAAGAGAATATTGCCTTATTTAAAGCCTATGTAGAATCAAACTTTACAAGCTAAAGTCTTGACGGTTGAAAACCTGAAGCATCAACTACTCTTGGAGTCCTTCTCACAATGTAGTTATTTTCTGTTTTCATGAATACAACTAAAAATAAGAGTATAAAAACTTTTCTAATTCAATCCCAAACTCGCATTAATACTATTCCCCGTATCGTGAATAAGTCCATTACTTCCCCTTCTGGGATCATCTCCCTTTCTTTCATAAACTTCCAACCCTCTATCCTTACTATGATTATGATAACCTAAAGGTCCTGATTCACCTTGGCTCCTCTCTCCCCACGCATATCCTGGGCTACTTGAACCGCCTGCTCTCTCGCTCCTTTTAGGAAGAGCGTATGCTCTCGTATCTCCAAGAGTTGTATAGTTATTGTTCGCTACCATGAAAATTCAATAAAAAGAAAGGTTTTAAATCTTTCCAAGTAAAACTTTATACTTGATACTTCTTTAGAAGTGATGGTTTAAGATCTCCCTTGGAAATCTTTATATAACTCTTTCTCTTAAAATAAAAAAGGAAAAGAGGATAAAAATGGCAGCAGATATTCATAAATTAATTGGGGCAATAAATCCAGATTTATTTTGTTCTAACAGAGTTTTGAAATCAGGAGAATCTGACAATAGAAAAGACAAAACTGTTCGTGACCTTGTTAAGAGAATCGTTAAAGAAGAGTTAGATAAAATTAATGATAAAATAGAACAAAAAAAGAAACAAGGATTAGAAATAAAAGATGCAGATAAAGAAACAGATATCTATCTAAAAGCAGCAAAAAAAGTTGAACTTATAGAGAACGATTATTTAGACATTATTGAAACAAGATTTGCAAGTTCAGCAATGTCTCTCCAAGGAATAAAAAATCCAATTGAGAAACACACAATCGACTATGATATTACAGGACAACCAACCCAAATTCTTGAAGAACATTACTTTTGGATTCTTGATTACATAAACGCTAAATATAAAAGATCCTTCAAGTTAGTTGATAACTTCATAACTTCTCCAGGGTCTTCTTTATTCACAGACATGCTGCAAAAAAGATCAACGGCAGAACAAAATGCATCAAGATTGATTGGAAATCTAAATGAAGTCACAAAATCTGTTCTTAATCTTATATATAGTTTAAGAGAATTTCAAACAGTTCTTTTTCTCTATGATGATTACAATTCAGAAGACAAAGCAAAAAAGTCTGGAGCTCTTCTCGCCTTAAAACAAAGATGGCTTGACAAGGTTGACATTTTGAGGGGCGGTTCTTCTATCAAACAACTTTCTATAACTGGAGCAAATCAACCAAACTTTGTTTTATTAATAGATGCCTTTATGAAACCAGAAACACTAGAAGCAGCAGACAAGCTCGATCTCAATGACAGATTGAAACGTCTTGTAAAACAAAGATTAGAAGAATTTTATGTCTGGCTCAATCAATCTGAAGGAGGATTAAGAGGAAGGTATCGTGTAGAAAGAAATTATCTAAAAAGTCAAATGAACGTCCTCAGACTATACGCTCACTGGCTAAAGCCATATCTAAAAGAATCACAAAGACTTGAGCAATCGGAAGATCTTGCCTCTTCATCATCTTTTGTCAACGCCTTTAATACAGCCCTATTTGAATTAACAGTGGTTGGAGAAGGAGCCTATGATCCCAAGGGAGACATAGCTTCAGGAGAATTGCCAGAATACTTTAAAAAATTAAAATTACAATCTTATGTTCCTCTAGTTTTAGTAGAATTCAAATATAGAGCAACCCCAGAATCTCTCGGACAACACGCAAGATTTAGAGGAAAAGCAGAAATATCAATAACAAGCTATGCTCTAACTAGTGAAGAAATTGAATTATTCAAAAAACAAGTTGAAAAAGATAATCTAGGAGACATTCTTGGAGCAATCTCAGGAGCTTCAGAAGATTCATTAGAGCAAATAAAATTAGATGTTGATGAAATTCTTGGAGAAATAAAACCAGACTTAGAATCCTTCAATCCTAAAAAAACTTCAGAGGCAAATCCTTTTACAGCTCTGTTTGATTTTTTCAAACCTATGAAGAAATCCAAGGATGAAAACCAAGTTGGATTGAGTGAAGACAGCAATGAAGAACAAGTTTTAAGATCTCAATCACTATTAGCAGCAAGATGGGAATCTCGTATATTATATGACACATTCAAGAAAGCTCTTGATATGCCTGCATTCCCTCCAGTATTATAATTTATATATTTCTGTTTCCTTGAAAATAGATGAAGAAAAAGAAAATTAAGTCTGCAAAGTCTAAAAAATCTGCAAAATCTAAGAAAAGCAAAATAAAAGAGATTAAAGAAATAAGAAAGGAAGAGGAAGATTTAGAAGAAACAGTATTAGAAGAATCTTCTAACAAGATAAAAGAAATAGCTATTATAGAAAAATTTCCGAATCAGCCTTCTGTAACACAAAATGAAACAATTGATGATTTAGTTCCAGAAAGAAATCAAACTAATAGAACAAATAAAACTAATCCAGCGCCTGGAGAAAACGCAGAGTACTCAGTTCTCAGGTCTTATAATCCTCAAGGCAGAGGAGGATACACAATAGGAAGAATCTATGCTCCTTCAGAAGTTAATGAAAATGTTAATAATCAAACCCCTCTTACCCCAATTCAACACCCTTTAAATTTAAGAACTTCAGATCCCAGATTTGCCTCATCAATGTCAAGAATAAGTACAGTTGAATCTGAAATGCAGAGACAATCAAGGAATAATCAACCTGGACAAGGCCCACAAGAAAAATACCAATACAAAGAAGATAAAAAACCAGAGGTTGGCGAGAGAAAACAACTAAGAAGAGACATGTTCTAAAAAGGTAAATTTATATAACTACTCAACTTTAATAAAAAATGGCAGATTACACACATAATATCTATACTGGAGTTAACTATAATTTTGCTCCAGATTACTCTGAAGGAATCGCTGACGTCCCTGCTTCCCAAATAGGAACTGCAGTAAATGCTCAAACAGCTAATCAGTTACACGCTGTTTCTCAAGCTCTTAATACAGGGCAAAATGTAGTGGAAGTTCAAATGACCTTTCCTGATATTGAAAAGGAAATTCCTAACAAACACCTTGACGAAATCAATCGTCTTAGGAAATTAACAGGAGCTCAATTAACTCTTCATGGTCCCATGTTAGAACCTACAGGAGTAGATGCAGAAAGGGGAAACTGGACCGAGGATGACAGAAGAAGAGTAGAAGATAGAATGTGGTTCGCTCTTGAAAGAGGAAAGAGAATAGACCCAGAGGGAAATATCGTAGTAACTTTCCATGCTTCTACTGGCTTGCCCGAGGTAGAATCAAAAGTAAAGATGCCTGATGGAACTGAGAAAGTCACACACATAGGAGCAGTGAATAGATTAGATGGGAAAGTTGGCCCATTAGATTTAGAAAGTAGAAAAGATTTTCTTTCAGGAAGTAAGACTCCTGAAAAAATTCTAGAAGATATAAATGAACAAAGCTGGGCAACAGAACTAAGCAATATAAATATGGAATTAGCAAGAGCAAAAGATCACATTAGTCATGCTTTAAAAACTGATGACGATACGAAGGGAGTTAAAGGCATCCCTCAAAAACCAGGGGAAATTTTAGAAGAAGTTCAAAAATACAAAGAATTTACTCCAGAACAAAAAAAAGCATATGGAGCGGCAACAGAAGGATATATAGATTTAATAGAAAACAGAAAAGATGCACTCTTTACAGGAGATATTTATTTAAGAGATGCCCAAAATAAATTCAAACAACTTTTCAATCAAGCTTATAAATATGCTGAAGAAAAAGGCCTTGAAAAAGAAAAAGGAAAATTAGATGATTTCTCAAAAAAATGGAAAGAAGCCATAGATGCAGTAAAGGCCCCAAGCGGCGCAATTGAAGATTACAGAAAAATTCCTGGAGCTGCAAACACACTAAGAGAAGGATTAGATATGTTAAACTCCATAAAAGCTCCTGAATCCTGGGAGCCAATAAAAGAATTCGCTTTAGAAAAAGCTTCAGAAACTTTCTCAAACTTAGCAATAAAAAGCTATGATGAATTTAAAGATGCAGCCCCAATAATAAGTTTAGAAAATCATCCTGCAAGTCCAATGTCCGGATTTAACAGGGCAGATCACATGAAAGAATTAATAGAAAGAATCAGAGAAGACTTCACAAAAAAAGCTCAAAAGAAGTTTGGTATGAGCAAATCCCAAGCAGTCAAACAAGCTGAAAAGATGATCGGAGTTACATGGGATGTTGGACACATAAATAATCTAAGAAAATTTGGATATGATACTAAAGATATAGTAAAGGAAACAGAAAAAATCACCCCTTATATCAAACATGTTCATCTTGCAGACAACATGGGCTTAGAAGACGCAGAACTCCCTATAGGTTGGGGAAATGTTCCAATGAAAGAACATGAAGCTGTTCTTAAAAAAATGGGAGTAAATCCTGAAAAAATAAAAAGAATTGCAGAAACTGCAACATACATACAACAATTTGGAGGTTCCTCTCCTTTGCCTGAAATCCTTGGTCATTACAACTCTCCAATTTATGCAATGCAAAATGGCCCCTATTGGAGCCAAGCCCAAGGAGCCCCAGAAGGATATTCATATAATATGGGTCCCGGATATATGCTTCCAGATGCAACATTTTCATTAATATATGGCGGATCTCATACAGGCTTGCCAATAGAATTAGGAGGAGAACTACCTGGAGGAAGAAGCAGATTTTCAGGTGCTCCAATGTCTTAATTATAAACATTTAAAAAGAATATTAAGTATTCAATTATATCAAGAAACCTTTTCCTTAATGTTTAGGTTTCTGGATGCTCAAGATTGCATCCATTTAAACAACAATCTTGACAACAAAAAGAGAAAGATGGTAAAAAAGAAAAAATCTTCTAAAAAAAAGAAGTCTTCTAAAGAATCCGAAAAAAATGTCTCTAGAAAGCTTACTAAGAGTGAGAAAGAAATTGCCCTTGATTTAGCTCAGAAGATATATGCAAAGTTTGATAAGATGATTAAAGCAACCGTTTTATTCGGCAGTCAAGCAAAAAATACTTCCAACCAAAGTTCTGACATAGATTTAATTATTATTCTTGATGATGCATCAATTAATTGGGATTTAGAATTAATTGCATGGTACAGGGAAGAATTAGGAAAAATAATTGCTGCACAAAAAGATTCTGAAAGATTCCACATAAACACAATAAAATTAACAAGTTGGTGGAATGATGTTCTTCATGGCGATCCTGTTGTACTAAACATTCTAAGATATGGAGAAGTATTAATAGATTCAGGAGGATTTTTCGAACCAATCAAAGCCTTATTACTACAAGGAAGAATACGTTCAACTCCAGAAGCAGTTTATGCTGCTTTACAACGTGCCCCCCTACATTTAGCAAGATCAAAACAAGCAGAAATGTCTGCAATAGAAGGAGCTTATTGGGCAATGATTGATTCTGCTCAAGCAGCACTAATAACTGCTGGAAAAGTTCCTCCAAGCCCTGAAAAAATTCCCGAACTACTTAAGACAACTTTCGTAGATCCTGGCTTACTAAAAATGGACGCAGTAAGGGCCATAAAAGACCTTTATGGTTTACATAAAACAATTTCTTATAGAGAAATAAGCGATATAAAAGGATCTGAAATTGACAAATGGCAAGAGACTGCAGAAAAATTCCTTGCAGATATGATTAAACTTATTGATGAAATGTTAGAAAAATCTTAATTTCTTTCAAGAGAGAGCCCTACTAAGTATTCCATTACAAAATCTTTTCCTTTAGAATCTCTATCAGCAAGTAAATTCAAGTTTCTTCTTGTATAAGTTGCTTTTCCAGAATCACTTCCGAGCACACCATCTAACTCTTCCTTCTTATCGTTTGCATACAAGTGAACTCTAATCTGTGCCGCTCTCTCAGAAAGTGCCAATGTTTGCATATTATTACTAAGAGCTATCTTATAAACAGCTTCATCTCCTCTAACTTTTAGATCTTCATCTATAATCTTCTTTGTTTTTTCTTCAACATATTCTTTAACACTAGTAATTAAATCGG
>CEPZ01011430.1_pt1 | contig 12175 bp, 15 predicted proteins | sample 530461 | NCBI WGS metagenome assembly CEPZ01 (sample SAMEA2620106, study PRJEB7988) | marine metagenome | isolation source: saline water (ENVO:00002010), including | reverse complement strand
ACTTCTTGAAAAACAATGGAAAAAGGAACCCTGATTGGAAATAAGGTCGTGCTTAGCACGAGTTCTCTATTTGATCGCAGTGTTTTTGGTACTTTGAATAAACAAGGTGGCATTGAATTAAGTTCTGAAGAAGCACTTTATCTTGTAGAGAAGAAAAAAATTGATGTGGATGTTAGTTTTGATAATCTGCGTCGAAGATTTAATCGAAGTAATAAGAATTTTGAAGAACGATATGCTGTGTTCAGAGATTTAAGAAATCGAGGTTATATTCTTAAGAGTGGTTTGAAATTTGGTTGTGATTTTAGAGTTTATGATAAAGGTTCAAGACCTGGAAAAACTCATGCTAAATGGCTAGTGTTTTCTACTAAGGAAAATTCTAAATCATCTTGGAAAGAAATGTCTGGAATGGCACGAGTTGCAAATTCAACTAAGAAGAATGTTTTAGTTGGAATTGTAGATTCAGAAAACGGAGTTAGCTATTTCGAAGTTTCTTGGAGACGTCCATGAGCTTTTATCTTGGCTGGGTTTGTAAAAATTGTAAGAGAGCAATAAATTCTGAGCGACGTTCACTCAGAGTTAAGTCAAGATTAAAATGCAAGATTTGCGGAAGAACACAAGCACTTGAAGATAGTATTCATTCTGGAGTTTCAGAGGATGCTTTAGCAATTACTGAATGGGTTAAACAGTGGAATTCTAGAAAATTACATTAATTGCCTTACTTCTTTGGCTAATTTTTCAATCTGCTCGAGTTTATCTTTTATTTCTCTCTTCTTTCCAAAATTAAACAAATCAATCAGAATATCTTTGAATACTTTATCATCCTTGTCCTTTTTTGCTTCTTCATATTCTTCAGGATCTTCATGTCGAATAAATTCCTCAGCAATTCTTTGAGCTATAGACATTTCATCATCCGTAAAATTCAAATTTGAAAAGATATTTTCAGCGTCTTTCTGGTCTTTCTCTTGTTTTTTGGATTTCTTGGCCATAATTTTCTTAGTTTCAGACGTTTTTATTAATTTGTTTTATTAATTAGATATTGAGTCTGAACTGGTTTCTTTTGAGCCAAGTTTTATGTTTTCTAAAATCTGGACATTTTTCCTGTACTAATTTCCAGAACGCCCTTGAATGATTCATTTCAAGTCTGTGACAAAGTTCATGAATAACTACATATTCTATTACTTCAGTTGGAGCCATTGCAAGACGCCAGTTAAAGTTCAAATTTCCTTCTGAAGAACAGGAACCCCAACGAGTCTTTTGTCCTTTAATGAATACTTTGTTTATGCTGTATTCATTATTTTCGTTGTGGATTTCAAGAAGACCTTCAATAATTCTTCGAGTTTCTTCTTTGTAAAAATTTTCCAAGTTTTTATCTTTAAAGAATTCAGGTTCTTTTAGCTCCCCAAGATGTAAGTAACCCTCTTCATTTAGCACCAATTCATATTTTCGCCATTGCTTCTCGATCCATGCCGACTTTTTTTGAACAAAACTCTCAATATCGGTCGATGAGATGTGCTTTCCGGCATTAATTCTCAGTCCATTTTCATTCACTCTTAAAGAAATTCTATTAGAACGAGCGCGTCTTTTTAGAACTGCAGGTACATTCAATTGTTCGAGAAATTCCATTTTACTAGAACGGCAAATATCCTTCAATAAATGGCCAAATAAATGGCGAAGCAGCAACTATAACACCAATAATAATGCTGTGGATCCATGTTTCATGTGTTCCCGGACCTCTGGACTTTGCAAATACTGCTGATTTTGCATGTACTACTGCTGCAGCCACAAGTGCTAAAATTATTAGGACTGCGATTTGATTCTGAAAGAATTTTGGAAGAAATCCAGAATTTGTTGCTAAGTCTATATTGAACGCAACAAAAGATAATGCAATCAAATAACCTATTGCGCTTGCACCGTGTGCCAAAGTTGATTTTGCATCACCTGACAAATCCTTTACCATAAAACCAATATCTACGGCTCCAGCGATAATTCCCATAATTATTGGGGGAATGATTTGTAACGCCATATATAGCTATTATAATTCTCATATTTAAATCTTGTCAAAATTTGGAAATGTTTTAATAGATTATCCTTCAATTAGAATTATGCCAAGAGACGTATCTTCTTTTGCCAAGAAGAATGGTTTCATATGGGGACCCGAACCCGAGATATACAACGGTTTGGCTGGTTTTTACACATATGGGCCGTTGGGTAAAGCACTGAAGACAAATGTTGAAGATTTGCTTAGAGCAGTCTTTGATTCTAATGAATTTTGGGAAGTTGAGACACCAATAGTTGCTCCGGCTCCAGTTTGGAAAGCATCCGGTCATCTTGCAGGATTTACTGATCCTTTAATTCGTGATACTGACAATAATATATTCCGAGCTGACAAGTTGATTGAAGAATATATGCTGAATAATGGAATGAATCCTGATGAAGAGAATGTTGGTTCTCTGAATGCTGAGGCTTTATTGAAATTGATTAAAAAATATGATTTAAAATCTCCAAATGGAAAAGATTTGAAGATGAATATTGAAAGTCATAATCTAATGATGAAGACAACAATTGGAACAGACATTGAAGCTTATTCTCGTCCGGAAACTGCCACAACAACTTATCTTCCATTTAGAAATTATCATGAATTCTTTAGAAAGAAGATGCCGATGAAAGTTTATCAAGTTGGAAAGTCGTTCAGAAATGAAATTTCTCCGCGTCAGAGTGTTGTCAGAGGAAGAGAATTTACTCAATTTGAGGCTCAGTTATTTTTGTTTGAAAATCAGAAACATGAATTTGAAAGTTATGAGAGTATTAAAGATATTGATGTTCAATTATGGTCAAGCAAATCTCAATTGGAGAAAAAAGGATGGGATGCAATTCCGCTTCAGGTGGCTTTGAAAAAAGGCGTAATCAAAAACAAAGCATTTGCCTGGGCACTTTCATTAGCTCAAGATTTTGTTGCTAGATCAGGAATTCCCGCAGACAGAGTAAGATATCGTCAGCATCATGATGATGAGAAGGCATTTTATTCAAATGACACTTGGGACTTAGAATTTAGAACAGATAGTTTTGGATGGATTGAAATTGCAGGAATTTCAGACAGAAATGATTATGATTTAACTCAGCATTCAAAAGCCTCTGGTCAGAAATTAAAGATTGAAGGTGAGACTCCTCATATTATTGAATTGGCATTTGGTTCGGACAGAATTGTTTACACTTTGCTAGATGTTTTCTTGGATGAAGAAAAAGTTGGAAAAGATACAAGAGTTGTTTGGAGAATTCCTTCGCGTTTGGCCCCAGTAAGATTTGCAATTTTCCCACTACAAAATAAAGACGGATTGCCTGAAAAAGCCAGAGAAATTTATGAAACGTTGTCGGAAAGTTATCATTGTGTTTTGGATACTAGCGGATCAATTGGAAAAAGATATCGGCGACAAGATGAAAGAGGAACTCCGCACTGCGTCACAATTGATTATGATACGCTCAAGGATAATACTATAACTTTAAGAGATAGAGATTCCATGGAACAGAAAAGAATAAAAATTAGCGACCTTAAGGGAGTAGATGTTAGTTAAGATTTTTGGCATTGCAGACCTATTAGCGGCTGTATTTCTCTTGATGGTGAGTTTTGATATTTTTATTATAGATACTTTAGTGAAGACAATCATGCTAATACATTTGTACAAAGGACTCCTTAGTTTTTTTTAGATATCAAAATTTACTTCTTTCTCTGGCTTTCCACTCTGTTTATTTTCGTTAAGTGCGAGCAAGTAGAATAAATCTGAAAGCCGATTAAGATATTTAATAAGTAGCGGATTTATTTCTTCATTTTCTGCGAGTTGAACTATTTTTCGCTCTGCTCTTCTTGCTTGAGTTCTTGCAATATGAAGCAATGATGCAATTTCGGTTCCAGTTGGAAGAACGAAACCAGTTAGTTCAAGTTGCTCTTCATACTCATCAACTTTATTATCAATTCTTACAAGATGTTTTTCTTGAACTCTTTTTGTTTCTCTAGTGTTTTCTGGTGTTGCAAGATCTGCACCAACCACAAATAATTCATTTTGGATTATTGTTATTTCATTTTTTAATTTTTCAGAAAATGTTTTTGATTGAATTAATCCTAGCATTGAATTTAATTCATCAACACTTCCAAAAGAATCAATATTACATGAGCTTTTTGAAATTCTATTTCCATTGAAGAGCGAAGTCTCTCCATTATCTCCTGTTTTTGTAGAAATTGACATGATTAGGAACAGCCACTGGTTGCACCACAAACATCACATAGTTCGCAAGCACCGTTTTGCCGCATCATCATTGCACCACACTCACCGCATTTACTTCCAGTGTAACCCATTGCTTTGATTGCATCTGAACCTTCTTCTTCAGTTTCAACCACTTTTTCTTTATTCGGAGTTAATCTAGTTTGCACAATTCCTTGAATGTGTTGTCCACTCAGCACTTCCTCAATCTTTCTTATGATTGGGTGATCAGACCATTCTGCGAAGCATTCATCAACAACTTCTTGAACTGGAAATCCGCGAGACAATGCAAAAGAGATTGTGTTACTTACAAAATCCAACATTTCCTGATTACTAGGCGTGGTCTTTGGCATTACTAATCTCATTCCAACTAATTGTCCGTTTGGACTAACTTGAGAATGTACGTATAAATCTTGAGGTCCGATTTTATGATTTGAAATTTGCTCAATATAATTTGTTATTTTTCCAATCTTTGCTTCTGAAACACTTTCTTCTTTGAATATATTTTCAAGCTCTCTATTCAATCCTGATCCTGTTGATAATGGTTGACTCAATTTACTTTCGTTTCTGTAAAGCGCTACCGCTTTTATTGAATATTTCCAACTGTCAAAGTATGCATTCTTAATATCTTCAATTGCAGTTTCACTTGGCATGTTAATTGTTTTGCTTATTGCTCCAGAAATAAATGATTGTGCAGAAGACATCATTTTCAAATGTGCGCTAGATTTTATGAATCTTTTCCCTTTCTTTCCGCATTTGTTTGCGCAGTCGAATACTGAATAGTGTTCACCTTTCAAGTGAGGTGCACCCTCAATAGTCATTGTTCCACATAAGTACTCATCTGTAGTATCAATTTGCTCTTCGGAAAAACCAAGTTCTTTCAGCATATTGAAGTTTGGATTATCTAATTGCTCCTCAGAAAAACCAAGAACGCTTTTACAGAAATCTTTTCCGAGTACATATTGATTAAACATAAATTTAATTCCAAATGCCTTTGAAGCTTCATTTTCTAAAGCGGTTAATTGAGATTCACCAAATCCTTTTTCACTTAAAGTTTCATGATTAATATACGGAGCATTAACGAGACTTCCGTGTCCAACACAATATTTTTCTATTCCTCTTATTTGATCTTCACTGTAACCTAATTTTTTAAGCGCGGATTTTAATCCATTATTTACAATTTTGAAATAACCGCCACCAGACAGTTTCTTGAATTTTACAATTGAGAATTCTGGTTCTATTCCAGTTGTATCACAATCCATTACCAATGCAATTGTTCCTGTTGGAGCAATTACTGTAACTTGAGCATTTCTGTAACCGTGTTTTTCTCCAAGCTCTAATGCTTTATCCCACGAACTGTGTGCTGCACCCAAAAGATCTTTCGGACAAACTTCTTGATCAATTCCTGAAGGAATTACTGACAGCTCTTCGTATGATCCGTGCTTTGCATTATATGCTGCTCGACGATGATTTCTTATAACTTTCAACATGTGACCTTTGTTCTTTTCATATTCACTGAATGTTCCAAGATTTGCAGCTATTTCAGCAGATGTTGCATATGATTCACCACACATTATTGCAGTTAAAGCCCCAGAGATTGCTCTTCCTCTATCTGAGTCGTATGGAACTCCCATCTTCATCAGCAAAGATCCAATATTCGCATATCCCAAACCAAGAGTTCTGAAATCATAACTTTTCTGAGCTACACTTCGACTTGGGAATTGTGCCATAAGAACAGAAATTTCCAGAACAATTGTCCATAATCTTGTTGCGTGCTTGTAAGCTTCAATGTTGAAAGTTCCTGTTTCATCATCATAGAATTTACATAAATTCATACTTGCCAAATTACAAGCAGTATCATCAATGAACATGTATTCGGAGCAAGGATTGCTTCCATTAATTCTGTCGCTTGCCGGACAAGTATGCCATTCATTGATTGTAGTATCAAATTGAAGTCCTGGATCTGCGCTAATCCATGCACTCATTCCAATATCATCCCAAATTTTTTGAGCAGGAATTTCTTTGTATGTTTGACCGTCTGTTCGATTTATTAATTTCCAATTTGTATTGTTTTGCAAAGCTTCCATGTAATTGTTAGTTACTCTTACACTATTATTGCTGTTTTGTCCAGAAACAGTTATGTAAGCATCACCTTCATAATGAGTATCAAATTCATCCATATCCAACTTTCCAACGCCTTGTTTTGCAAGTTCCAAAGCTCTTAAAATTAATTGTGATGGAACTTTTGCAGCGTAAGCGTCTCGAATTGCGCCTCTCAGTGCAACATTTTCCTTCAAATTAATTCCGTGCTTGTTTGCTTCTTTAAGAATATTATTTGTGTGCTCTCGGCAGACTGAACTTCCTGCGACCAAGTTTGCAACTTTATCTTCTTCTGATGCTTTCCATTTAATAAATTCTTCAATTTCAGGATGATCAATATCTAAGATAACCATTTTTGCTGCTCTTCTTGTTGTTCCACCAGATTTAATTGCGCCAGCAGCGGTGTCATTGATTTTTAGGAAGGACATTAAACCAGAAGAGGTTCCTCCGCCAGATAATTTTTCTCCATTTCCCCGGATTGTTGAGAAATTGGTTCCGACTCCAGAACCATATTTGAAAATTCGAGCTTCTCGAGTTACTAAATCAAAAATCCCTCCCTCATTAACGAGGTCGTCTTTAATTGAAAGGATAAAGCAAGCGTGTGGTTGAGGTCTTGAGTATGCATCTTTTGATCGAGTTAATTGTTTTGTTTTTGGATCAACGTAATGATGACCTTGAGCGTTACCAGTTATTCCATATGCATAGTTCAGTCCTGTGTTAAACCACTGTGGAGAATTTGGAGCACCCATTTGATTTAGAAGAATGTAAGACATTTCTTCGTAGAATGATTTTGAATCTTTGGTTGAGTTAAAGTATCCGTACTTGGTTCCCCAATCCGTCCAGCATCCAACCATTCGATGAACAACTTGTTTTATACTGTTTTCTGAGCCTATTTCTGGAACTCCGGCCTTTCTGAAATACTTTTGGGCAAGAATATCTGTTGCGATTTGTGACCATTGCTTAGGCACTTCAACGTTTTGCATATCGAACACAACCGAACCGTCTGGGTTTCTTATTGTGGATCCTCTTCGTTCATATTCAAACATATCATATGCTGATATTTCAGGTTTAGTAAAAATTCGATTAATGACTAATCCTTGAGTAGTGGTAGTCGATTCAATAGGATTGTTATCGTATTCCATCTTTCAAATTGGAGAAGAGTGACTGCTCCGAGGTGCTTTTTGGAGCGAATTTTATTTTAAATTGGTTTATCTAGTACAGCCTCTAGTTTTGTAATTACTTTGAGTGAGTAAGGTACTATCTTCTCTCAAAAGTTGTGAATTCTTCCTGTGGTTTCGTGTAGTGAATCTGAACGGTTTTCACGTCTGCGAGCTTTGGACCTTGATGACACCAAAGTTCTAACTCTTTTATTTGTGGTTTGGTTCCTTGGACAACAATTTTGACACTTCCGTCGTCTTGGTTCTGCACGTAACCTTTAAGTCCCAACTCTAGAGCGAGTCTTTTTGTGTGAGCTCTGTAAAAAACTCCCTGTACTTTTCCAGTAACTAAAATCTCTGCGAATAATTCTTCCATTTTTTCTCGTTCCTATAAATTAAGAAACCTCCAATAAACACTGCACCCAAATAAAGCATTGGATCTCCTTTCAGTACTTTGGCTCCGTCGAAGAAACCGACAGGGATCATGTTTAAGATTAATAACCAAAGGTTAATTCGTCTAGAAATGATAAAGGCATTGTTGTGTTTTGGCCACTTTCTACTTAGAAGCGCCCAATCTGATAGCCAGTACAATGCGAAATTTGCTGCAGGTCCGGCCAACGCCAAGACTGCAAATTTTTCTGGAAAGTTGACTGCTGCCGTGCTTATGACAAAGGCAGGAATGAAGAAAATTATTGGCGAGCGAATAAATCTTAGTATTACACCCAGTCCCAGACCGAAAACACTAATTCCTAGAATGGCGTCGAATCCAAAATATAATCCAACTGCCTTGTGTGCTAACTCGTGAAATATTACTGCGGGTGCCACAATTATCGCAGCGTATTTCATATCTTCCCATTCAGGAGAGGATTTGAAATAATCATCAATACTTTTTGGTCTTCGGATGAAACCTGAAAAAATGTAACCAAGTGCTGCGGTTAATATGAGCAAATTGATGATTTCCTGAAAAGAGAGCATGGCCATGATTATCTATGTTATACTCGTTTTTATAAGTTGTTTTAGCTTGGTCTGAACACAATATTTATAAACGCTGTTGCGAAGTCAGTCTATGGCAATGTACAAGTACCTGCAAAAGCTTTGGAAGAAGCCAAAGGAACATTTCGGTTCTGATGCTTGGAAAGAGTGGATGGTTCATCTGAGAAGCAGACCGGCTTTTGAAAAAATTGACAAACCAACTAGATTAGATCGAGCTAGAGCTTTAGGGTATAGAGCAAAACAAGGAATTTTTGTTGTTCGTGCAAGTCTGGGCAAAGGAACAACTAAACGACCAGCATTTGCCGGAGGTCGAAGACCTAAACGATATTACAGACGGTATAATCCCTCTCAAAGTAAGCAAGCACTTTTGGAAAAGAGAGCTGCTAGAAAATATCCGAACGCAGAAGTTTTGAATTCTTACTGGGTTGGAGAAGATGGAAAGAAAGTCTGGTACGAAATAATTTTTGTTGACAGAGATCATCCAGCAATTCTTGCTGATAAGAAATTGAATTGGGTGAAAAGTGCAGCTAATCGCTCAAGAGCTTTCAGAGGATTAACTTCAGCTGGAAAGAAATCTCGAGGATTAGTTCGGTAAACTGTTTTCTGGAGCATATATTTTTTTATAACCGCGTAGCGCGATTTCTATTTAATGGCGTTTTCAAAGCAACTTACTGCGGCTTTTGACAATGCTTTGCGGCAAGATTATGCTTTTCTTTTTTTGGAGGTTAAGACTGGAGCAATTAGAGATTCTACTTTAGTCAATACTGTTGCTCGTGCTGAAACTCTTGAAGATTATTTAACTTCTCGAGAGTTGGGTGAACCAAAAGTTTACTCTGGCGCAATTGGATTTGATAAAGGTCATTCTGTTGGAGATTTAAATTTGTCGGCAATTGATGAACTTGATTTGATTTATGGATCCAATAAATTTGAAGCGTCGAGACTTGAAAAAATTTTATCTTCTATGCGAAAGGAGAAGCGTCACTCTGAACTTTATTCTGTTCTGTCTCCAGAGGTTGTGGCTCCAGTTAAACATCGTCCGTGGTATATTCGTAAATTGCGCGGAAAAGGTCAAAGGCGAACAAAACTTAATTCTCCGTTGAATGAATCAACTAATGGAATTATTCCAGAAGAATACGTGGCTCAAATGTTGGGAGATTTAATTCCAACTGCGCAAATTTTTACACGAGTTAATATTAATGGTAGCATTAATATTCCAAATACTTCAGGAAATTTGGAGTATATGATTAATGATGAAGAGAACGGTTCTCGAAATGAATTGGACGTTATTTTGATGGCCGAAAAGGAAAAAATTGATGATGCTTTGATAAATTTACACCAACCGCCCTATAATTTGGTCAATTTGAAATATAAATTACAGATTGAAAGAAGATTGCGATATGGACAATCTTAAAAATCTATTTTGTTATAGCTATTTATGAATAGATTGAGGAAAATATTACGTTACACTTTAGTAGCATTTATAATTGTTTTCGCATTAAATTATGTTATGGCAGACAATGTTGCAAGTCAAGGAAACACTGTTGCGGTTGATTATTGGTTAACTGTTGACGGTGAACAAATTGATACATCTGAGGGACGAGGAGTATTTGAGTTTACTCTTGGGGCCGGACAAGTAATTCCTGGTTTTGATAAAACTGTTACTGGGATGAAAGTTGGCGAAGAGAAATCAGTTACTCTTTCTGGAAATGATGCTTATACGGCAGGACCTCTTGCTGGAAAAGTTTTGAATTTCAGAATAATTTTAAGAGAGATTAAGTAGATTTTTAATCTCTTATTTTTTATTTTTATTATGCAAGACGTAGTTATGCTTCCGTCAAAACCTGAGAAATTTCTTAGAGCAGCTCGAGAATTTGGATATTCTGATTTGATATTTCTCCTTGAAGGAACTAGTGCTGAGTTTAATAAGCTGAAGAAAAAGTTTGATGTAAATCTTGGATTATTATTTGCTCCGAAAAACATGGACGATTTTCAAAAATTGAAAAAGTATGATAAGCCAGTTTTGATAATTGGCTCTGCAACTGATGAGAAATTATTGCGTCGGATTTTGGAAAATAAGAAAATTCATGGCTTTACAAATGTTGAACACGAATTTGGAAAAGATCACACTCATTATAGGCGTTCTAATATGAACCAAGTTCTTGCTAAGATTGCTTATGACAAAAATAAAACTTACTATGTAAATTTTGGAAAAGTTTTACATTCTCAGAAACGCTCAAAGTTAATTGGGCGAATGCTTCAGAATATTAAATTTATGAACAAGTATCGAGTTAATATTTCCATTGGTTCTTTTGCTCGAGATGAAAAAGGCTTTAGATTGTATGACAATTTAGAAAGCTTTGCAAAAGTTTTGAAAGCTCGAAAACTTCAAGCAATTGATGTGCTTGTAGTTTCGAACTTGCCAAAAGGTGTTCGTATTGTTGGTTAAATTTCTACAATTTCACCTTGCTTTGGAGCGAATGCATCGATTGACAATTGGCTTTTTAATTCCATTGCGAATCTTTGACAGTGTACTCCGTGCATACACAAAACCTTTTTTGGTCTCAAATCTTTTACAATCTTAAGAAGTTCATCTCGTCCTGCGTGAGAACTTAATTCGAAATTATACATCGGACATTTAACTTTCAAGTCAACATCTTCAGTAACATATCTTCCAGTGTCTTGCAAATATCTTCCTGCAGTTCCAGGAATTTGATATCCTGCCGTAATTAATGCAGATTTCGTATCAGCATAAACATACTTCATGTAATGTGCTACTGGACCTCCATCCATTGAACCTCCAGTTGTAACAATTGCACAAGGTTTCTTTGTAACTGTTTTTCTTTGTTCGTGAGATTTAACTAAAATTGCTTTTTTCATAGCTCGTTTTAATTGAACTGAATTTCTCAAGAACTTTGGATTCTTTGCTGAAATTTCTGTTGCAGTTCTACCCATTCCATCTACATAGATCGGAAAATCTGCTCCATATTTTTCGAGAATCATAATTAATTCTGGAGCCCTAATTGCGAAACTTGGAATCAATGCAATTCCGCCTTGCTTTACAGTTTTCTTTACTTGCTTTGCGAACTCTTTTTCAATCTTAGCTCTCTTGTCCAGAGATCTTGAACTGTAAGTTGTTTCCATAATTAGCAAGTCAAGATTTTTCAAATTCTTATAATCTGCTCCACCAACTAGTTGAGTTTGTTCAGCTTTGAAATCGCTGGTGTAAAGAATTTTCTTTCCAGACATTTCAATAATTGCCATTGCGGATCCAGGAATATGTCCTGCATCAACGAAAGTTATTTTCGTATTTCCAATTTTGAATGGTTTCTTATATCCAACTATTTTCCAAGCATTAAGAACGCTTTTGATATCACTCTTTCCAAAATTTCTTGGTTTACCTTTCAGTTTTCCAACTTTCAAACTGTCGTATAAAACAAGTTCAGCTAAATCTTTAGTTGCTTGTGTTCCGAAAATCTTAGGTTTCTTTTTTTGTGAGTTCCAAAGTTCTGGAACCGATCCACAGTGATCTAAGTGACCGTGACAAATTATTACACCATCAACTTCTTTTTCAGGTAGAATCGGACCAATACCGTCTGAGACATTAAATCCAAATTCAAGTGAGATACGATCTTTTCCGTCGTCAAGAATCATTGCGTTGTTTCCAACTTCTCT
>CEPZ01209596.1_pt1 | contig 12195 bp, 18 predicted proteins | sample 530461 | NCBI WGS metagenome assembly CEPZ01 (sample SAMEA2620106, study PRJEB7988) | marine metagenome | isolation source: saline water (ENVO:00002010), including | reverse complement strand
ACTGATTCAGGAACCAGGGATTTTGCAATAAACCAATGGATCGCCAACAATTATATCGGCGATCAAGCTGAAGCCGAGATCCGAGAGTTTGTCGAGGAATGGGGCATCCCGCTTCGTCCTTTGGCTCATGGATCCATGATCTATGAAATTGACAGACAAAACATTTGCATTGCCAACTGCCTGACGACAGATCCCAATAGCGAGGATCTCCGGCAGATTATCTTCTGGCCGTCCGGGCGTATTACGCATGATTGGCAACATGAAGGTGCAATTCTCTTGTAATCGTCGAAGATGACGATACAATGTGTATATGGGGCTATAGCTCAATTTGGGAGAGCACATGCTTTGCAAGCATGAGGTTACCGGTTCGAGGCCGGTTGGCTCCACTTGTCCGATTTCATTACTGCTGATAAGGCGGGAATTCGCTGGTAAGGCGGAGTTGAAGTCGGGCTGTTAGGTCCTGTGGTGTAGAGGCAACATTACCTGGTTGTCAACCAGGAGAACGAGGGTTCGAGTCCCTTCAGGATCGCTTTAATATTACGTATGGTAGGCTCCTGAGGTGTTACGGTAGCACGTCGGACTGTCGATCCGAAAGCCGGGGTTCAACTCCCCGTAGGGGCGTTTGAAATAAAAACGGTGTACAAATGGTATACGCAAGACAGTAGGGCAAATAATATGGGGCAGTAGCTCAATGGGAGAGCATCTCGTTCGCAACGAGAAGGTTGAGGGTTCGAGTCCCTTCTGCTCCACTTGGTGTACGCAAGTAGTACTGGTATAATGGGGCCATAGCTCAGTTGGGAGAGCGTCTCACTGGCAGTGAGAAAGTCGCTGGTTCGAGTCCAGTTGGCTCCACTTGTTACACCTACCATACAGAGTTATACTCTGGGTAGGATGTACTCCTGGATCGTTTCGGCGATCCTAGTTTGGCTTGTAGCTCAGCGGCAGAGCGGAGCCCTGATAAGGCTTGTCATGCGGTGGTTCGAGTCCACTCAGGCCAATTGAATATTTTTGCAGGATAATTTGAAGACCACTCGTATAAGAAGGGAGTGGTTTATACAAGGATTCCTGTAATGAATACAAAGCAAAAGGGAGATATTTCTGTTGCCAATATATTGGCTAGTATTTTAGAATACGATATTCCAGTTTGTGTGCCATGGGGAGATTGCCAACCATACGATTTGATCGTAGATATGAATGGCGAATTGCTAAAAATACAATGTAAGACTGGGAGATTGTCTCAAGAATGTTTACGTTTTCCGGTCCATTCTATAACAACAAAAAATGGCAAGCCGATACATCGTTCGTACAAAAAGTGTGAAGTAGATTTCTTTATGATTTATTTCCCTGATAATGGAAAGGTATATTGCATACCTCATAGGCAGGTGGGTAAGGATAGTGTTTTTCTTAGGTTGCACAAACCCAAGAACAACCAGCAAAAGAAAGTAAAAATGGCACAAGACTTTGAGTTTAATGGAACATTCAAATGAACACATGGCAATATTGCAGTAATCTTGCAGGATGGGTCGCCATTTCTGTAAGTTTTGCAGCTTGGTTAGCGGTACACGCTCCAGGCAAGGTTCGTCTGTGTTGTTAAGCCTCCGTAGCTCAATTGGCAGAGCTTTCCGCTCTTAAACAGAGGGGAGGATTAAGACCTTTCTTGGTTGAAGGTGAGGGTATGACTAAAGACCCTCAAAAACGAAAAGCTCATAACAGAACGTATTACCTGAAGAACAAGAAGAAGTACACAGATTACCGCAATGCTCGTCGAAAAGAAATCACTCAGTGGTATATTAACTACAAGAGCAAACAGATCTGCTCAATATGCGGTGAAGATCATCCTGCGTGTATCGAGTTCCATCACAGAGATCCATCATTAAAAGATCTTGATGTCTCAGTCGCAGTTGCGAGGTCATGGAGCATCAAACGTATCTTGAAAGAGATCGAGAAATGTGATGTAGTTTGTTCGAATTGTCATTCAAAAATCCATTGGAATGAAAGACTCTCTAACTCAATAGGCAGAGTACCTGACTCTTAATCAGGCGGTTCTGGGTTCGATTCCCAGGGGGGTCATTTGCAGGTTCGAGCCCAGGTGGGGGCATTAATTTCTTGAGATTTTCTCCATAATCGTCAATCGCATGATATAATGCGGCGAATAAGGAGATATTCCCATGACGCAGTCAGCAGCAGACAGAGCCGCAGCAGCCAAGCCCAAACGAGCACCTGCCAAGAAAAAGCCTTGGGCGGAGACGCTGAAACTCAGCGGCATCATGGTTTATGGCGACTACACTGAACTGGAAGAAGCCTTTCAGTCAGCGGTATTCGGTATGGGCTTTACTTGGGAAAGCGGCAGCACGAAAGTCGCTACGCTCACAGATACCCAGAAGCTCCTTGTTGATGTTCTTGGCAAGAAGCTTCGTGTCGTTGCCGTATCGACTTCCAACAGAGACCAAAGGTTCAACAATTTCCGAGACTATGATCTTGGTAGCCAGTGGACAAAGGTTATGGACCTGGTCGAAAATCCCAGGTTCACGTTGGGGGATCAGAATGCCAAGTTTGATGACAAGGGCGGACTGCAAGTCGGATGCGTTCATGTCGATGCCAAGATGATCAAACTCATTGCCCAGATTTCAGCAGGCGAAGACGTCAAAAAGTGACGATTACCCAAGTATAATACTTCCTTTCAACGACTATGTCGAAAGGAAGCTACAATGGGTAAGGGAATCTCAGCGTTGGTAGGTGGAGGCATAGCTGGTCTCATCGTTTTTGTCATTGTAATGGTCATCTTCGCCCCGATCTTCTCGATCTGGGCAGTCAACTTACTATTCGGAACTCAGATCCCAGTTACATTTTGGACCTGGTTATCTGCGTTGTGGATTACTCATATAGTTCATGGCAGTTCGAGTAGCAGTTCTTAACGCCAGGTAACTCAATTTAATTGGTAGAGTGCCGGAGTGAAATCCCGGTCGTTACAGGTTCGAGCCCTGTCCTGGCGGCTTTCGTTATCGGCTAGGTAGCTCAGTTGGTAGAGCGAAATAAATAAAGGAGTTCTACGCTACATGTTTAAGTGTAGGTATGAAAGGAAACTATCATGCCTACATGTAATAACTGTGGTGACTCATTCCCATGCCGAATGGTCTACCAGGGAAAACTCCGTAACTTTCAGCGTCGTAAATATTGCCTGGTTTGTTCCCCGTTTGGGAGCGGGAATACCAGGAAACTCGAAGAACCTCAACCATCTCAAGAAGAGCGGCGTCAAAAAGATGCTGCAAAATACAAGAAGTGGCAAAGGAAAGCTCGCAAAGAACGTAAAGCAGCATTGATAGAAATGCTTGGCGGAGAGTGTGAGATATGCAGATATGACAAATGCCATGCAGCATTGGAGTTTCACCACAAGGACCCTGCAACCAAGAAGTTCAACATATCCATCTATGGATTATGCCGTAAGTGGGAAACCTTGGTAATAGAAGCTAAAAAATGTAGTCTACTGTGTTGCAGATGTCATAGAGAGTTAGAAAATGGAGGCTAGGTAGCTCAGTCTGGTAGTAGCACCTGTTTGAAGTACAGGGTGTCGTCGGTTCAAATCCGACCCTAGCCATTTGAAAATGCGGGTGTCAGCAGTTCAAGTCTGCTTCTAGCCACTTGTCTTTTTATTGCCACCGTAGCTCAATTTGGTAGAGCAGCGCTTTTGTAAAGCGCAGGTTAGGAGTTCGATTCTCCTCGGTGGCTTTTTTGCCACCTTAGCTCAGTTGGAAGAGCGGCTCACTCGTAATGAGCAGGTCGCCGGTTCGGACCCGGCAGGTGGCCCTTTTCTTCCCGAGATCCCTGGGGGGCAGCACGGTCTCCAAAGCCGAGCGTTGCGGGTTCGATTCCTGTCGGGTTGGCCATGCCGCCGTAGTTCAGTGGTAGAACGCTGTCTTGGTAAGACAGAAGTCGTGAGTTCGAATCTCACCGGTGGCTTTATGACAAAGACAATAGGACAACTCGTCGAAGAGGGATCCTGGCTCAAATGGATCCAAGATGGAGATAAGAAGATCTTGAGCACTGATCCTGATTTTGTTGCCTGGTTCGAGAAATGGAAGAACCATGACAAGAGTGCGGCGAAAATGTCTTTGGTCTATGAAAGATCTTCTCCATAGCCGAGAATTTTATGATATAATGGCCTCATGAACGCAATCGATACAATTGGAGATCTCATAGACAACGTTGATTTGATGGGCAACATCAGTATCGAGCCTGTCTGGGATACGTTGGAAAACGAGTCGCCGACCTGGAAGTTCGAAGACGGATCACAGATGAGATATCTCGCTCAATCCAAGATGTTTCTGGTAATGGATAATGAAGACAACTTTTCCTACTACGAATGGAGCGAGTTGAAAACCTGGGGCGAAGAAGACTTGCCTACTGAGGTTGATGTTCCGAGTAATCTTCAGTAAAATGCCTTGACAAAAGCCTGAAGATCTGTTAAACTATTGACGTTGATGCGGGGTAGAACAGCTAGGTAGCTCGCTAGGCTCATAACCTGGAGGTCACAGGTTCGAATCCTGTCCCCGCTATTTGCTCGTCTGCGGTAGCTTTTTGGATCCTCTGACGGGCGAGTAGGGTCAATAGACCGAAAGGTCCCAAACAGGGTGCTCAACTTTGTGTCTGTTCGCTACTGTATACAAGGTTGGCGTAATAACTTTGAAGCCTTAGGCCCAGGTGGAGTTCCCTGATTTTTCCATAACCCAAATTTGCCTTGATATAATCATGTCATGAGCGAAAACCAAGATCATCTCGAAGAAGAAAACGACTACACCGACATCCCACTTCATTTATGTACTGTTCTTGATTATGACATCCTTACCATCTCTGATCCAGTATTCATTGATGAACAAGGTTTGGACACCTTGGTTCAACTTGTCTTTGCTGATCAAGAGGGTGGCCAAACGACAATTCATCTGACTGAAGCTGAGTCTGGAGCTTTGTGCATCAACATGATGAGACTCCATGCTGAAGTTCTGGATGACGACAATCCCAAGAAGGAAGTAATGATCAACTTCTTGGATGAGCACTTCACTGTTTAATACCCTTGCCCCCACCGTGGGAATGCGGCATTTGGACTTCTAATCCAGCTTGGGGGGTTCGACTCCCTCTGGGGGTATTTTGAAGACGTATCCCCTCGCTTTCCTAAAGCGGTGAAAGGGTAATTGGACACATGCAGGTTCGACTCCTGTCGTCTTCACTTCAAACCTGAAATAAAATAAAGGATACGGAGTTTCTGATACGGCTATCAGGAAATGGGCCAAATCATACGAATTGATTTAAGTTCGAATCTTGCCAGGGGCATTGCATATCTGGTATAATACTGCCAAGGAAAGAGAAGATCAGATAGTCACTTTCATGGAGGATTTGACTACTCGACCATGGAAAGTATGACGCTAACTCCATGGTTAATTGAGGAGAACCAAGTGGACGGTTTTCTTACAGTCCTGGTTCCCGCTGCATTACTGTTGGTAGCAACTATTAGTTTCGTTTTTTTGGTCAAAAAACTCTGTATGCCTTGCAACAATTGGAAGATCAAAGCATGGCTCTCCGTAGTCGTCTTTGTTTCTTCTGTCGTTTCGGGCGTCTGGGTAATGACCAATCTCATCAATTCAAAAGATGCATATGTCCATCAAGCTTCTCCATAGTGCCTAACCCCTCTGTATAATAAGTCATAAGGAAAGGAATTTCTTATGGCTAAAGGTTCAAGAGGTAAGAAGGCGTGTCCGGAATGTCAAATGTTAGTTGGCGTCCGGACTTCTCTCTGTCCCGGTTGCGAGCATGAGTTTGTCGCCGGAGCAAAGGATCGCAAAAAGGCGGAGTCCAATAAGAAGTCAGCAGGTAAGGGTAAGAAGTATTGCCCAGACTGCGATGAGATTATTGGGGCTGCCAGTCGAGCTTGTCCTCATTGCGGGTTCAAGTTCGCCAAGGCGGACAAGCCAAAGATCACGGCACCGAAACCCGCAAAGGAAGCACCCGATCCGGAACCTGTTGAGGATGAAGTTATTCCTCAAGAACCTCCGATCTGTGCGACCCCATCTCTTACTCGGCTCGCTGCAATCTTGATGGATAAAGAGGCGAACAAAGAACGCCTGAATCATATTGCAGTCCCTGCGGGGCATTGCCCTGTCACCGTTTCAAAAGAAGTCGTCGAAAATCCGACGAAAGAAGCAGTCGTCGAATGGGCTAACAAAGTAATCGACCACGGTTTAGACAACACCGAATCGTTCTATTGCTGCTCGGCGATCCAGTATTGGGCAGGCCATTTCTGGGATCGTTTTGATGGATCCGAGACCGGCAAAACGGTCGTGCGTTGGATATCCGAAGAATTCGATCCCCAGTTCAACAACGACTGGACTGAGGATGTTGATGCACCGGAAGAAGAGGAAGAAGTGGCAGCCTGAGTGCCGTTACTGAGAATATTCTTGGTAATAAGGTATTGAAATCTGCTTACGATAATCTAACATATAATCAAATACGGAGGCTTGTCCTGAAGGCAGTTTATAGGAGAATCCATGTGCAATTACGGCATCAGTTTATACAAGAAGCAGGGAAGCGGCTCAGCCATTTGCCCCCAGAAGCAAGGAAAAGAACCCTACAAATCATCTGCGATGATCTCAAGGATATCATAGATCCCTGGAGAGAACTGCGAGAGGAGCCCATAGCTCCGCCTGCAATAAGCATTGATGATTTAATAGCTTTAGAACAAATAGCTAGAGGGATTGAACCAGATCCGGAACCGGAACCTGAGGAGTCTCCCCAATTTGATTGGGGTCGGGAAGCTCTTCATGAGGCTATCTGGAATGATGATATTCCTGCGGTACAGAAATTGGCTGAAGATGGGGCGGACCTGGAGGTTAAAGACAATGCGGGTCGCACCCCTTATCAACTAGCCCTGATGTTAAACAACCCCAAGGTTATTGCCATACTTAAGCGGGCAATAAAATCTCCATAGTTGACAGATTTCTGATATAATCTGTCCATGCTGAAGATCTCTCAAGAACGCATCGAAGAGCTTTGTCTCCAGTTCATGGCGGACCCAGCCAAGATCGGTGGATCTATTAATTGGTTCACACAAGAGGTCCAAGAGTACTTCAACGTTGACCTCAATTCTGAGGAGACTTTTGACGATCATCCCAGATGGAGGTCAAAGGTTTATCGTGCTCTTCAGTCTTTGGTTAAGAGGAAATTGGTGCAAAGAGAAAGAGTATATGGCGGAACCGGTTTCCTTAGACCGGGTTGGTACTTCGTGTATGATCTTCATAAGGACTCGTAACTCAGTGGTCAGAGTAGGGTGCTCATAACACCTCGGTCCTCGGTTCGAATCCGAGCGGGTCCATTTCCATTGCCGAGAATTTTCTGATATAATGTTATCATGAAGGCCCGCAAAAGATCCAATTCGTGTCCCATAGAACATGAGAGGACACCGATGAAAACCGTAATCGTCGATCAGATCGGCGAGGAAAGGCCCCTTTGAGGCGAACCCTGATTGGAGCCCTCGAAAAACGACTGTACATAAAGCAAAAGATGGGTATAATGAGGACCCTCAAAAAGAGAAGAGGAAGAAGATGAATACTCACCAAAAGATGTTAGACAGACGGATGAATATGCCGTCTGTTCTTACTCTGCCTACGGAGAGACAGCAAATCATTCGTCAAATCCTTGTCGAAGAATACAAGGTCATTGATAACAAAGCCTTTCACTCTCCAACTGGTCGTCATAAGGTCAGTATGATGGAAATCCCTGGAGACATAGCAGACAGGGAAGCTTCGTGGAATTCATGGTTGGCTAACCACGCTCTCGAAGGAGATAGGTTATCACCCACAGAATACCCAGCCCTTTCAAAAGAAGATGAGAAATCTCTCTTCTTAAGGTTTAACCTCTGCCGATGGCATGTTGCTCGCATTCGCAAACAAATGCTTCGCCGACCTATGCATATGGTTATGGCTGAAGAGATTTTGGATTGGTACGACAGGTCAAAAGAATTGGAGAATGCAGCGTGTGTCTGTAATTATGGTTTGGTATTTGCCGTGCTCAAACGTAAATTTCCAAGGACTCCTCCCGGTATTGGTGACGAACTCTTTGCCACCGGTCTCGATAGGGTTCGAAATGCAGTCATTTGTTTCGACATAGCCAGAGGTTTTAAGTTCTCTACCTATGGATGGAGAGCAGTGCAGAAGGGCATTTCTCGGGACCTTATAAAGTACAATAAATGTCACAGTCGTTTTACGAACAATTTCGATCCCAACCTTGAAAGAGGCGTGATGGATGCGAGTATTGAGATTCAAGAAGACTTGGATTACATGCATTTTGTAATGGAGCATAACTCCGCCGACTTGTCCGATATGGAACAGCGGGTTATTGATATGAGGTTTGGACTTTCTACAAATGATCGACCCATGACTTTGAAAGAGGTTGGAGCTATTGTCAGACTCACCAAAGAACGTGTCCGCCAGATTCAAAACCAAGCTTTGGAGAAAATGCATGCGCAATTCTAATCATATCTTGGTTCTCATTGCACTGGACAAGTACCGATCCGACCTGTTGGGCAACGTTTTTCCTTACGATGGAATCGTTGTTGCCGAATCGTTCTGTGGGGACAGGGAAGTTACCAACGGATTGATTGGCAGCCTCAACGGAGAGAACGAACATTTTCAACACCCAAAACCCAAAAACTGGGTAGTCGTTCGAGTCCATAAAGATGATGCTGTCCATATCGAAAGCACCATCATCAAGTTCCATAAGGGTTTTGTACTCGAATATGGCACCAAGAAAAAGACGATGCGATGCATTAAGTCCCGTCTGGAAGACCCTTTACATGCCTATCGTTAATTTCCATAGCTGATTAAACCTTTGATATAATAGGTCATGAACGGAAATGACCAAGTCGTGTTGAACGTTGTCGGCGGAGCCGTCGCCCTTGGCTGTTTTGTATGGGGCTTCAAATGGCTTAACGCTCCCGATGACGGTGATCCTGACAACGAATCTACTTGGGGATGGGGCGGAGCCTGTTGGGTTTTCGCTGCCCTCGTCGTGTTCTCCGTCTGGGCGATGGGCTTGCCGGAAGGCAAGAATCCCATTGACTATGGCGTTGACGCTCCGCAAATGACAGGAGTATTATGTCTTGCGTTTGCAGCTTCAATGATTTATCGTGCAATCTTTACTAAGACTGGCTACCTCTTGGTTGCTGGTGCGTTTGGATTGCTGGTTGGCTTCTGGTTTGCATTCATGTAGGATAAGTCATGTTTGCTTTCGTTGGTGCAATCATCGGTTTGATCGGCTGCATCTTTCTCTGGTGCAGTGATCATCATGCCGCTGCCGCATGGTTCGGATTTGCCTGCTGCTTGGTTGGTATCTGTTCCGATATCATTTTCCCCTTTCAACCTACTATCTCTTTGCCCTTGACCGGGCAAGCTGTTTTCTTCCTCTTCATTTATATGTTCATGTTGGTAGATCAAGGTCAAGGTAAATACTTTGTAGCTTTGTTATTGTTTACCTTTGGTATCCCGACGCTTGGGATTGGAATCCAAACGAAAGTAGGATTGACTGCTGTCATTGGAATGATGCTTATCGGGGCTGGTATCTATTGTTGGCCTTGACGGGAAACTCCATAGTTGATATCTTCTCTGATATAATTCGGCAACAGGAAAGGAATGCCTCGATGAAAAAAGCACTTGGCATCGTATGCTACAAAGGTCCATCATTGATCGACAACGAACCGATTGTGGCAATCGCCACTGGCATCGGTCGCAAGTCAAAGAATGAAAAAACGGGCGATATGATTCAGATATGGATCATTCGTTCAGATACCGATCCCATCACCGCTCATGTTGAGGGTGACGATGTTTCGGTATGCGGTGACTGCAAACACCGAGTCATGGGCAGTTGTTACGTCAATCTGATTCATGGTCCCCGCCAAGTCTACTTGGCTTATAGGGCGGGAAGCTATGAAGATGCAAAACCCGAACACCTTGAATACTTTCGGGATCGTTTCTTACGGATCGGAGCTTATGGCGATCCGGCTGCCGTTCCTACGTTTATATGGGAAACGCTTTGCGGCGTTGCCAAGCACTGGACCGGCTACACCCATCAATGGAAAGACCGTCATATCGACCCGGAGCTTCGCAAGTATTGCATGGCGTCATGCGATACGGAAGTTGAGGTAAGGGAAGCACTGGCGGCAAGTTGGACACCGTTTTATGCTCGCCAAGCTCATGCACCGATTCCGGCTGGCGGATTCGTTTGCCCGGCAAGTAAAGAGGCAGGCAAACGTCTTACTTGCGAACAATGCCGAGCTTGTAGGGGCGGCGAACACAATGGTATAAAGGGTTATCCGGTTATCATTGTTCATGGAGCACCTGTGAGACAGGCTATTTTCCGTAAACATATTACCCGATATATCAAGTTGGGTGTTCGCCGAGAAAATCGGCGTAAGCGAAAGGAATTGGTAGCGGCATGAGAATCATTGAAACCATTAGGTTTGACAAACCTGAACAAGCGGTGTTCCACCGTTGTCGTCGATGGTTATCTCTTGCCGAAAGTCTTGAGCTTTCAGAAGATGAGTACAAACATGCGACTCGTATCGTCAACGAACCGTCTGGACTTGTCAAGGATCGACTGAAAGAAAGTCGAGACGTGTGGGAAAAGATTCGTCAAGTTGCTGTCACCCGTATAGATGAAATGAACATTCAGCTTCACATCCTTCCAGAATTGTCGGAAGGTATCATCATGCGTCCCAAACAGTTGGCGGAAACCATTATTCAATGCTCTGAAGATGCCATCAAAGACATTGATTTGTTGCTGATGATTTTGTCAGTAGCTATTTCATCCATGGTGGACATGCCGAGAAACGATGGATATGAATTTGACCACGAAGGAAACGAAATCGATGGCAAAGGTCCGATTGCCTATGCTGACGATGTCGCTATTATGAGATGATCAGGGACCATTAGTACAAGGAACGCAAGTCATGGTGGACTTGGTGCATGTGATCTGGGGAGACGATCAAGGCTTAGTTTCATTACGAAAGAAAATCACGCTCTTCTACGTTGAGGGGCCAAAACAAGTCCTGAAGGATAAGGCAATCCCAACGGTTGTTCTTAGGGATAGAGACTTCGGCTTAGTGCCGGAGACGGTAGGAGACAGAGCAGAATGGAAACACGTTATTCCATTGCTCAAACATAAAGCGTTTCCTATTCAGAAACGAATGCAGGTTCCTACATAAACAGAAAGGGAAATACCGTGCAAACTCAATTCGCAAAAGATCTGTTGTTGGCAACGTTTACCAGCAGTCAATTCAATGCTCGTCGATTCTTCGAGTCTTCTCAGATTGAACAGGACAAATTCCTGGGAGATCTCGTTCATCTGGCTGAGCGATTCGAGGAGGGGGATCTGCAATCCCCTGATCAAGGACCCCGGTTTATTGGAGACGAAGAGGCGGATCGTTCATCGGCTATCCATGTCGCTTTGGAACAAGTCTTGGGGGTTCCTCCGAAAGAAGGATCCTCTGATACGTTCTTGCATTCATTGAATGGTCAAGGTTACATTATTATCGACGCAGAATCGGATTGACGGCGGATGATAAGTATGGTAAATTCTCCATAGCTGGTATCCGATTGATATAATGGAACGCTCAAAGACAAACAGCAAGGAGCCCAAACATGCCTACAGTTAAGCCCGGCGATTCAGGATTCGTTGACGAAAGTACCCTCAAAACCGCTACTTGGACGACCCGCCTTATCATGGTGGACGTTGGCGGAAACAATAACAAATTCCTTGAAGCCTACGTTTTGCCCGATGGGCGATTCGTAGTCATCAATGGACGGGTCGGCGTTACTCGAAACCAGCAGCCGTCTAAGAATGGCGGACAGTCTGTTGCTGACAAATGGTATGCCTCGAAAATCAAAAAGGGCTATCAAGAGGAACGAACCGTGGCGGGATCGAATGCCGCCGCTGCGTCTGCGTCCGGTACAACGAAAGTCGCAGCGAACAAGCGATCATTGTTACAGATCGCTTTGGATCAGATCAACGGTCCTAAGATTGTGCAGGACTTGGTTAAGTATCTGGTCGATGCCAACATTCATACGATTACCCAAAGTTCTGGCGGCAAAATCACGTTTGACGAATCGGCGGGAGCGTTCCGAACGCCTCGGGGTTTGGTCGAAGCGTCGGCCA
>CEPZ01057373.1_pt1 | contig 12217 bp, 5 predicted proteins | sample 530461 | NCBI WGS metagenome assembly CEPZ01 (sample SAMEA2620106, study PRJEB7988) | marine metagenome | isolation source: saline water (ENVO:00002010), including | reverse complement strand
GGAATATCTGCAGTTGAAAGACAGAGTTCTTTCTATGCCCCAGAACATAAACCCGATTCAAAGTTTAGTAGAGAAGTTGGAAGAATTGTTACAGGTATTGGAGAACAGATTGATGTTGTTTCAAAGATACCTTCGAGGAGTGCTAGTTTTTTATATGGTCAATATAATATAGGTGAAACTAATAAAAGAATAGGCACAATAGTAGATACGGGTATTGGAGAACAGATTGATGTTGTTTCAAAGATACCTCAAAGGGTTGGAGATTTTTTATATAAAGATATAGATGAAGGAGTGAAATTGATCTCATATGATATTGGAAGGTTTGGCTCTGCAGTTATTGATCCATTTACTAAAATAGGGAAACCTAAAAAAGCAATGACACCATTAAGTAGAGAAAAAAAAGCAAGGACAATATCTAGTGCAGCAGAAACAATATTATTTGCACCAAGAGATAAGCAAAAAGAAATTGTTATTGCAGGAGGAATAGGTTTAGGTTTTGGATTAGTAGGCGGAGCTGCAACAGGTTTAGGTACTGGAGCAGGGTTTGCATCTGAAGTTGTAGGGGTAGGTTTGGGTTCATTATATGCAGCAGATACAGCTATCAAATATTCACAAACCCCTAAAGGTAGTAAAGAAAGAGGAGAACTTATTGGAGGGACTGCAGTAGAATTAACTTCATTTGGATTTGGAGCAAGAGCTGGATCTGCTATTGCTAAAGAGCTAAGCAGATTTGAAAAAAGCAAAGCATTAGCAGATAAAATGATTAAGAAACAAGATAGAGAATTAGCTAAACTAAAAGAAGAAAGAAGTAAGATATCAGTATTGGGAGAGAAGATTACACCAGAAGATTTTACAATAAGTTCTGCTAGTAGAGGTACTAGATATAATCCTTTAACTGGAACCTCTACCTCTTCAGAGATCGTAGATTTTAAGGGTGAACTTAAAGGGAAATCTCCTGAGAAGATTACTCTTTTTGGAGAACCCAAATTAACAGAAAAGGGAAAGATAATATTTCCATTTAAAAAAGAAGTAAAGCTAAAACCTTTATCAAAAGATTTATTTCCTGGAATGAGTAAGAAGATAAAAGTAAAAACTGGAAGGCCAGGTAGACCCAAAGAATTTCAGGGTGGTTTTGAAGAAGTGGGAGAATATACTGCAGATATATCTGGCAGATATATATCTGAATCAAAAGGAGATGCTTCTAAGATTATAGGTAAAACATTTCAATTAGGATCTGGTGGAAAAGAAAAGTTTAAAGAAAGTTTTTTAGGGGATGTTGCTGGAGAGTACCAAGGTGTATTTAGGATTAGACCTGCAAGAAAGAGTAAGAGGATAGTTAAAACACCGACGGGAAATGCAATAATAGATATCTTTCCAGAAGGTAGAATAACAGGGGTTGAATATACTAAGGTTAAACCTACTGGTCAGATTAAAGGTGATAGTGGATTAATTCTTACAGGATATAAAGCTGAAACAAGGTTTCAGGATATAAAACCTAGACGAACTTCATTAAAAGAAGAAATGATAATTAGAATGAAAGAACCTGATCCAAAATTATTAAAGAAAGGATTTGAAAAATCAAAACCATTAAAAGAAACAATTGGAATAGATATTAGTGGTGAAAAAGGTCCTGTTGAACTTACGACAGGAGAAGGTTTTATAACTAGGGGGGTGGGTATTTCTAAAAGAACAAAACAAGGACAAGCAGCTTTTGAAGATATAGGATTTAAAGATACCACTCTAACTCCAAAGAAGTTAAAACCATCTACTAGAAAAACAGAACCAGAATCTTTAGAATTATTTAGTGGAGGAGAACAAAAGACCAAATTAGAATTAGCAAAGAAATCATTTGAACCACCAACACCTAAGAAGTTTGCAATAGAAAAGCCAACGCCTACTTATGTTGGTGGTGCAGGGGGAGTACTATCTAGAGGGAGTTATACAGGGTTGGGGAGTATAGGTAGTATAGGTGCTACTTCATTAAGCTCCGTTCCAAACATTAAGGGCAATATCCCATTAGATTTTAGGGGATCTATAACTGGAGCTGTAATTGGGTTAGGACTTAAAGATAAATCCAAAATAGATTCTAAATCGGATTCATTTCAAGATAACATTTTAGATTCTAGTCTTGAATCAACTAAACCTACAATAACTGATTTAGTTGTTCCAAATCTTTTTACACCACAATCTACTAAGTTAGGACAACCCCTACAACCAAGACTATCTCAACCACAAGTGCCAAGATTAGCACAGCCCACCATAACTCAATTTGAATCTCCATCATTTCCAACTATTCCATTCCCACCTAGAAGTCCTCCTGAAAAAGATAAACCTAAACCTAAAATGGATTTATTTTTTAGATTACTTCCCCCAAAAGACGAGGGGTTTAGACAAATTAGAACTGAGGGATATAATGTTTCAGTTAAGGAGAAAGGAAAGTTTAAGAAAGTAAATACAAAACCATATACAAGATCTGGTGCAATGGACTTGGGGGCTAGAACTGTAGATAATACAATCAATGCAACTTGGAAGATTTCAAAGGTTAAGAAAACTGTAACTAAAAAAGGTAAGAAGAAACAAGTTCCAAAACTATTTAATAATAAAGATTTATTAAAGGGTGACGACTACTTTAATAGAACTAAAGTAAAATATAGACCCTATAAAGTTCGTAAGGGGAAGAAGGTTCCTCTACCTAACAAATGGATAGAGAGACGGGGGAAAAGAGCAGACACTAGGGGAGAACAGCAAGGGTTATCAATAGCAAAATTGAAAGCACAAGGAAGGAGAAATAGATTTAGATTATAATGGAATCACAACAAGAACCCCAATCACAGATACAAAGTTATCCAATACCTAATGAAGCTGATAAGGCCATGGCTTCTATTGCAACTCTATTAAGAGAATCGACAAATACGTTACCAATACTTCGTAGAGAATTTAGGGGTGAAAGTTTATATCAATATCCTGATGGTATGCAATCTTATATTCAAACAGTTAAACCTATGTTTGTTAGAACAGATCCTTTAACTGAAAAACCATTAATGAAAGAAATTCAAATGAGAGATTTTAATGGAGATCTAATTATGAAGAAGGTTTATATTCCTAACGATGAGGCTATCGAAGAAGTATTATCTATGTTAAAATTTATGGGGCTAAACCAAATAACTTTACTTTCAAACATAGATGAAGGAACTGTATTAGATGATTTAAAAGAATTTGAAATGAAGTTAGCAGGAGTATTAATGTTAAAACAAAAAGCATGGGGTATGGATAAAGAAATGTTACCAATGATACAATCCAAGATTAAAACTATAGTTCAAGATGCCAGATATCAGGCAGTTAATGGGAGTACATTAAAAGCAATACAAAAGACAGTACAAAGGGTAGAACAAGCTATTGATAAAACGGGGGATAAGAGAAACCCATTTAATTAAATTTATTAAAGAAAAAATGGATGAAAGGAGGAAAAAAGATTTGATATGGCAGGAGAATTAATTGCAGCAGGGTTAGGATCTAGTTTTAGTAGATACTGGAATATCCTTTTAACAGTTTTAACTTATGGTTGGCCATTTATACTTTTAATAATAATGTTTATTCAAAAGAGTAGATGGAGCAAATTTCCAATAGAAGCAATTATCTTTGAAAAGCGAGGAGAGAATTTAGTTAAGACTAATGATAGGGTTGGAAAGGTTGAGGATAGATATTCTGATATGACCTATTATAGATTAAAGAAATCTGGAGACACCATCCCAGTTTATAATTTTGATTGGGTTCTACATAATGTTGCATCACCAACAAATTTGATGGAAAGATACATAAATTTATTACAGGGAAATTCAGGTACTATCTTCTTATTTAGATATGGCAGTAAGCAATATAAACCTATTAATATGACACCTGGTCAAACAAAGACTAAAAAGCTCGTAGAGGTTTTAGGTTCAGATGGAAAACCAGTTTATAATTATCAGTACATACAATTTGATCCTAGAAAGGAATTAGGGTTATTAGAGTTTGAAGTTATTGATTGGGATAACATGAATTTCATGGTACAAGAACAGAGAGCTACTATTGTTAGAAGGCAGAAAAAAGGAGAGTTTTGGAAACAAACATTATTACCTTTAGCTGCTTTGGCAGCAGTTGCTTTAGTAAGTGTATTTATGTTAAAGTTTAGTTATGACGCTGGTTCAAACCTTCAAGGGGGTGGGCCACCCCCTGATGGTGGAAGCATAGTGGGAGGTGCAATAGATAATGTTATCACACCAGGAGAATAAATCATTGGAGTTTTTATTATGAAGATGATATACTTAATTATTATTATAGCATTTTTTTCGATCATTTTAGTTGGATCTTTTCTATTTCTCCACAACCCCTTACTATCAAACTCTAATTCTCTTTCACAGCAAACCCAAGATTCTATATTATCTCAAGCACAAGGAGAGAACCCATTAGGGGACATCTCAATATCTTACCAACCAACGCTAACTTTAAAAAAGAATCAAGGACTAGAAAAATATTTAATTCAAGATAAAGAATGGTCTTTTGATTCTACTAATCTATATATCAATATCACAATTAATCAATCAGTTTATAATTTTATGAAGAGTGCGGTTGATAATCCAACTATGGCAAAATGTCAAAAGGCAGAACCATATATTCAAGAAGATTTCCCAACTTTCACTTGCAGTAATGCTAATCACAGAGATCTATTATTATCCAAATTACAAAATTTCACATCAAAGGGATTTAAATTAATTAAACGTGGAATTAATCAAGGATATATAAATAAATCAGGTAATGAAATTTATATAACAATTCCAAGAAATGCTTTACTAAATAGAGACTTACTAGAGATAGGAGAGAATAGTTTAGATTATATTTATCAAAATGAAAGCAAGATACAATACATAACTGATTGGGGTGCTTCATCAAATGTAACTCTTTTAGAAAATGATACCGATGGTAATTTTACATTGAATGTAGAAAATATTTGGTTAAGATCTACCGAAGGAAAATTCGGGGCAAACCATACAAATTTAACCATAAACGAAACTAGAATATTTATTTACAGAGTTGAAAGTACAAGTGAGATAGTAAACGACGGAAGCTTAGCCCCTTATGTCAGAAGGTTCACAACATCTAACAGACAAAGAACGGAAGAAAAACATCATTTCGATTTCACAGATATTTGTACTAGAAAGTTCGGAGAGTTTTTTAACGTAACAAGCAATCAAACAGAATACGAACATGAAGCAGATTGTTCATTCAATTATTACACTCAACCATTCCCACTAGAAAATGCAAGTGAAGGAAACTCAACACATTATTTTTTAGACGTAACATTTAGATCAGATGAATTTATAGATCCAACAATATCTGTATCAGAGTTTAGAACATCTGAATCAATAGATGTTAATGTAAATCAAGAAAATAACTTTAGTCATTTATCAATTTCAAGTACATCTCCTTATGATAGTTTGGTATTGTATATGCCATTTGATGTTAATCATAGCCAAAAGGATAATATTACATATGATTATAGTGGTTATGATAATGATGGGACTGTAATAAACGCTACAGTTAACAATTCTGGAATGCTTGGGAGTGCTATGACTTTTAATGGAGATGCCGCTGTTTTGATGCCAAATTCTGATATTGATGACAGTAATCCAATTAGTTTAAATGAGTCTTTTGCTATTGCCTTATGGGTTAATTTTGCACAAAGTAAAAGTACATATGTAATAAATAATTTCCAAGGGGTTGCTGCTTCTTATGTTGGAAACTCTATTTTACTTCATGCAGATCCCTCAGGATCTGATGTTCAGATTAAAGGACATATTGATGATAATTCAAATCCAACTCAATGGAATGGTGCGGTGTTAAATCTTAATCAATGGTATCATGTTGTAATGATTAGATACAAAGGTGATAATGCAAGTTTCTATGTAGATGGTGTTTTTGATAGTTCTACTTCTGACGTTACAACTAAAAATGTATTAAGTGATTTACCATGGATAATTGGTGCTAGATTAGATGGTGGTACTGAAATTCCAGGTGCTGAATTTTTTAATGGTTCGATAGATGAGGTGATGATTTTCAACACATCACTAAACGCAACAGAAATCCTAGACATCTACAACAATCAATCCCTTCGATTTAACGGCGGTGGAACTCAAACACTTAAACAATTCAACATGACACATGCAACTGGAAATAACACCATCAACGTAACCACCGACAATATCCAAGAAGTTTTTGGCAGTCAAATGGAATTAAGATTAGGTGAATGGGATGTTAGTAGGGGTTATAATGATAGTGTGGATGGGACTGTAACTTCAGGAGATGGAACAGGTTTAGTAGTCTATTATCATTTTGATAATGAATCTGATCAATTAGAAAATGAAACTCATGTATTCGATTGGAGTGGAAATAGTTTAAATGGTTCACCAAGTAATCAAGCAAAACCTACAGATTCAGGTTATTATGACGGAGCATTTGATTTTGATGGAAGTAATGATTTTGTGGAATTATCAGGGGTAGATCCCTATACTACTAATAGTGAAGAAGTAACACTTATAGCGTGGATAAAAAATGATGACACTTCTACTGGTGTAAATAGAGACATAATCGGTGAAAGTAATATGAGAATGAATTGGAGAAGTACAAGTAATTTATTATCATGCACATTAGATACAAGTGGAAGCACTGCCAAGTTTGCTGATAGTGATGTTGCTTATACCAATCTTGATTGGCATATGATTGCTTGTAGATACAATACAACGACTTTAACTATATGGATAGATGCAGTTGAGAATTTTGCAGATTTAGAAGAACTATCAGGAAATATAGATACTGTGGGAGATATAGATATAGGAGATGATTTTGATGGAACAATTGACGAAGTAATGATCTGGAACAGATCCCTATCAGCAGATGAAATAAAAGACCTATACATAAAAGGAAGGGCGAAGTGGAATTACTTAGGTTATCAAAACGTGACCCAAGATGTTCAAAATAATTTTACAATTTCTACAGCTACAACTAACATCTTACCAGAGTATAGATTTACTGCAAACGGGTCAAACTCAACTACCCAATTTTATTCACCTATATTAGAAGCAGGAATGACATTTGATTTCTTTACAATAGCAGAAGGAAACCAGGCACCAGTTTCAATACTATCCCAACCAGCAAACAACAGCAACTATAGCGGGGGATCAATAGTAACCTTTGAAGTAAATGCAACAGATGATAGGAACTTAGACAATGTTACCTTATATGTTTATAATCCAGACGATACACTAAATCATACAAACTTCACAAACTGGAATGGTACTTCAAACACCACAACATTCACATTTAATTTCACTGGTGATGGAATATATTTATGGAATGCTTTAGTATTTGATAATGGAACTTTAAGCGATTGGGCAGTAAATAGGACATTGAATATATCTACTGCTGGAGTTGTAGACAACATCAACCCCAATGTAACAATCAACCAACCACTCAACCAGACCTATACCACTACAACCATAGACTTCAATGTGACAGCTTTAGATGAAACAGCAATTAATAGGGTAAGATATTCGATTAATGGTGGAGATGATAACTTTACCATGACAAATAATAGCGGTAGCCCTAATGATTTTAATGCCACCAACACAACAATGTCACAAGGAAGTCATACAGTAACTTACTACGCTAATGATAGTAGTAATAATTTAAACAACTCCGAAACTGTAACATTTTTCATAGATACCCTACTAGATACTATAAGTTACGTAACACCAACAGAAACAGATGATACATATCAATCTAGAAATAACATTTCAATCAACATAACAGCAACAGATAATGGAGCAGGATTACAGAATATAACACTAAGATTATACAATGGGTCAAATAGTTTCGTAGCTAATTTTACAAGTACAACTTCACCAGCTTTTGCTAATTTCACAAGCCTAGCTGATGGTCAATATTATTTTAACGGAACAGCAACAGATACATTAAACAATATTAATCTTAGTTTATCAACTAGAAATGTTACAATAGATACAACAAATCCTGATTTAAACATAACATTCCCAACAGTTAATAATACAAATCAAACGGATAACACTATTGACATCAATTTCACCAGATCAGATACAAACCTCGCTAGTTGCTGGTATTCTAACGATACCTATCTAGTAAATATAACCTTAGCAAGTTGTGCCAATATAACTACAGTAGTTTGGAGTAATGCCTTACATAACTTAACAATATGGATAAACGATAGTGCGGGGAATATAAATCAATCAAGCATAAGTTTCAATATAAGTGGAGTTGCAGATACAACCAATCCCAACGTAACAATCAATCAACCATTAAACCAATCTTACACCACAACAACCATAAACTTCAACGTAACAGCAGAAGATGAAACCTCAATGTCAGATGTCTACTACACTCTCAACGACGGTGCAGATAACTTTACAATGGCTAATCTATCAACATCCCCTAGTGAATGGACTGCGCAAAATACAACCATGTCACAAGGCTCACACACAGTTACTTATTACGCAAATGATACTTCTAATAATCTTAACGATAGTGAATCAGTTACATTCTTTATAGATAGTAGGTTTGACAATATAAGTTACGTAACCCCAACTGAAACAAATAATAGTATCATCAGTAGAAATAATATAAGAGTAAACGTAACAGCTGAAGATTTGGGAGTGGGATTAGCAAATATTTCTGTTAGATTATATAATTCAGTTCATGTATTACTTAATACAATCAATGGAACATCTTCACCACTCTTTGCTAATTTCACCAACGGTACAGGATTATCTGATGGAGATTATTATTTTAACGCTACAGGTATGGATTTATTATTAAACACCAATTCAACATCAACAAGGAAGGTTACTATTGACACAACATTCCCAGATATTAATATAACAACTCCACAGAATAATAGTGAAAGTGAAAACACTTTACTAGATGTAAATTATACTAGGTCAGATGCAAATTTAGATTCATGTTGGTACACAAATGATTCAAATAGTGTTAACACAACTCTAGCAAGTTGTACTAATCTAACAACGATAGTATGGACAGTTGGTAATCATAATGTAACAATCTATGCTAATGATAGTGCAGGTAATGTCAACGCTAGTAGAGTAACTTTCAATATAACTGAAGCAGATGTAATAAATCCGGATTTAGATATAGTCTATCCAGCGACGAACAATACCAATCATACGGATACAGGGATAGATATAAATTATACAAGGTCAGATGAAACGGGTTTAGATTCATGTTTTTATAGTAATGATACCTATGATGTAAATACAACTCTAGCTAGTTGTGTAAATATTACTACTGTTACATGGAGTGAAGGTAATCACAACCTAACTATTTGGGTTAATGATACATCTAATAATTTTAACCAATCATCAATTAGTTTTAGAATTGATACAACAGCTCCCACACTTAGTTTTACTAACCAAACCATGAATGATAATGAAAGTCTATTCCACAATATAAATGCAACAGATGATGGAGTAGGTGTAGCAGACTTTTCTATCGACGATACTACAAACTTCACAATAAATAATACAGGTGGATTGATAAATGCAACAGGGTTAAGTATAGCTAACTATACTGTTAACGTTAGTGTGAATGATACTCTAGGAAATACATTTAGTGACTTAATAAATATAGAGGTACAAAATTCTACAACTGAGAATGTTGCTCCAACATTTGATAATTTAATTAATCATTCTAGTTTAGCTAATGGAAGTTTTAGTTATGATTTAGATGCTACTGACAGCGACGGAATAGATACATTCACATTAAATGATACAACCAAATTTAATATTACAAGTACAGGAATTATAAGAAACGCTACTAATCTAAGCGACATTAAAATATACCATCTTAATGTAACTGTAAATGATACTACTGGATTACAAACTAGTGGAGTATTTTTTATAAATGTAACATTATTAGTTCCTCCAGTAATAACAGGATTAACTACAGATGATATGATCTTGGGATATGATATTGATCCCTCATTAGCTTATCAAAATGAAAATGATATAAGGGTAGGTTATAGAAGATGAAAAAATTATTATTAATATTTGGGGTATTATTTATGCTTAGTTTAGTTAGTGCAGCCGCACCCAGCTTAGGAGTATTCAAGGTTAATCAAGATATAGAATTAAGACAAACTTGTACTATAAATGGAACCTTTTGTGATCTATGTAATATAAGTTCTGTAGATTACCCTAATGGAAGTAGAATAATCTCTGATGTGGTTCTGACAAAGAGGGCTGGAGATTTTAATTATACATTAAATTCAACCTATGTTACAGATTTAGGAGTTTATAAGAATAATGGATATTGTAAGTATGGAAGTGATGTAATAAAGAATTGGGTATATTATTTTGAAGTTACAAATACTGGTGAAAAAGTAAGTGGAACTAATACTATACTTGTAGCAGCATTTTTGATCTTAACTATAGTATGTTTAGTATTAGGATTTACATTTAAAACAGATTACTGGTTGTTTAAAGCGTTCTTTTATTTCTGTGCATTATTATTATCAATACTCTCGATTAATTCTGCAAGGATAATTGCTTCCGAATCAGCAAGTTTATCTACAATGACTACTTCGGGTTTACTAATAGGAATAGTATTATTTGCGGTGTTTATGATAATAATATTTGTTTACGCCTTCATAGATGTGATTAGAACTCTAAAAAATAAAAGGGAGTTAAGATGGGATTATTAATGAAACCCATAAAGATAGAAAATAAAAATAGCTTTACAGATTTCATTACTTTATTTTTTGTAATAGCTGTAGTATTTGCTATTGGTATTTTTGTTATAATACTTGCTGATTCATGGGATACTATAGAACCAAAATTAAATACAGCACTTACAACTTCAACACCTGCAGAATCAGGAAGTAATGTTACTAAAACTCTTGAAGGTGTTGGGAATACTATTGGTAGGTTTAATATATTATTTCCTTTATTATTAATTGGATTATTTGGTTTTGTGTTTGTAACCGCTATGCTTAATCAATCTCATCCAGCATTTTTATTTGTAGGATTAATAGTATTATTTGTGGCATTAACACTAGCTGGAGTATACTCTAATGTTTATGATAACATAACAGAAAAAGATGCTTTTACATCTACCAACGATGATTTTAATATAATGGGATTAATAATAAGTAAACTTCCAATAATAGTTTTAGTATTCTTTGTTGCTATAGCTTTAATATTATATATGAGATCAGGAGGGGGACAAACAGCAATATGAAATCTAATAAAATCTTTAATATATTCTTAGGCATTCTTCTTATCTTAACTACAGTTAGTTTAGTCTCTGCAAATACTTGGAACTCATCACTTGAAAATGGATTGTTTGCATATTATAATTTTAGTAGTTTAAATGAATCTGCTTATGGCGGGACTAGGAATCTAATCAATGGAAATGGCACACCTATATTTGTAAATAATGCAACTACTTTTGATGCAAATAGTGGTTACGTTTCTACAGAATCAGAGGCTTGGAATGTAACAGATCAAGATCATTTTGGATTTAATGATACTGCTGGAATTAATATGACTTTTGGTGGATGGATTAGAAGACCCGCTGCTAGTGGTGGAACATTGTTTGCGGGTAAGGGGGGAAGTGGAGGTGCAGGATGGGATATAATTTATGGAGATGCTAACGTGTTCTCAGTTAGAGCACTAGACGATGATGGGTTGTTGCAAACTACTAGTGTTATTGGATACAATGCTTGGTATCATATAATGGTATCAAGAAATGATAGTCACACCTGTATTTGGGTTAATGGTACTCAAAATGTTTGTGATGTTTCTGCACTAGCTGGAAACAATACACACCCTTTCCAATTTGGAGGAGTAACTCCTTCAGATACTTTTATGACAGGCTATCTTGATGAATGGGGATTTTGGAATAGAACATTACTACCTGCTGAGATTTCAGCATTGTTTGGAGCAGGTACAGGAATATCAAGGGATAGTGCTAGTATAAATTTACTTAACCCCCCCTCTAATTTTAAATATCATCTTAATAACATAACATTTAATGGAACAATAATTAATCTAGAAGGGATAACTAATGTAACTTTAATAATTGATGGGGTAAATAACTTTACAATAGATACAGGTAATGTTACAACTTTTGATTT
>CEPZ01087446.1_pt1 | contig 12233 bp, 16 predicted proteins | sample 530461 | NCBI WGS metagenome assembly CEPZ01 (sample SAMEA2620106, study PRJEB7988) | marine metagenome | isolation source: saline water (ENVO:00002010), including | reverse complement strand
CTTGACGATGTCTAGACGTATCTGTGGTATCACAGAAGCTTCATCTCATTGAGCATCTGCCTGAGGGCCATGGCAACGGCTTTCTCGTCGTTGTTCCGTGCCCCAGACTCTACTTCTTCAAAGAACGCTTTAAGCTCCCGCGTGTCGCCATTGAACACTTCTCTGAATATCTTTTCGAAGCGTCGTTCGCACTCACCGGGGTCTTTACCTTCGTCCTTGCAGAGCTGTTCTATCTGACCGAGCACAACAGTTATTGAGCACGGTGTACACTTGGTGTCATCCGACATGTCACAGCTCCTACTCGTCGTCTTCGACAGGCTCGGGTGGAGGGACGAACTCGGTGGTCAGGTGAGAGAGCGTCAGGCCGTCAGGATACCAGTCCTTCTCGGCGTGGCGACTCTTCATCTCCTTGAACGCATCCTCCTGTGTGCGCCCTGCGCACTCAAGGGATATCATGGTGAACGCGACACGGTTGGCTCCCACCGGGGTGGCGTTTGCGTTGCCCTTCGCGTTCGCGGCGTACACAGCTCTCTTGTCAGAGCTGGCACCGACACATGTGGCTTGTGCTTGCACTTTCTCGCTTGCCATGCCATCACTACAGAGCTGAACCTATATAAATGCTACCCTCAGGGATGCTACTCGCTAAGGTGTAGAGCATGCCTGATGCAGTCATCGATGAGGAATACGATGAGCTGGGGCCATGTCCTCTCCGTGTAGCAGTCCTTGCAGAAGAAGATGCAGTCGCACGACAGGGACTCCTTGCATACACAGCATTGTCCTTGCATAGAGCTGTAGAAGATAGGACAGGTTTATATGTCATTCCATAGCGAGCCAGCGATGGTACAGGTTGAGCCCGTCCTCGATGCTTACCCGTGGCTCCCAGCCATAGGAACGGATGAGAGATGCATCACACAGGAATTGTGATACCTCGCCCGCTCGTTCGTTCTTGTGTACCACCCGCCCGGTCCCGGTGATGCTGGCGACGGAGTGAGCGATGTCGTTGATGGGCGTCCCGACACCCGTGCCGATGTTGACCTCTTTACCTACGAGGTCGTCGCACTCGATGACCGTGATGTAAGCGTTGACAAGGTCGTCAATGTAGGTGTAGTCGCGCTGCTGCTTCCCGCTGCCGAACACCGTGATGTCATCGTCAAGCATGGCCTGACGGAAGAAGATGGGGATGACGCTGCCCCCACCCCTTGACTTCTGTCGTGGGCCGTAGATGTTGAACGGTCTGATAATCTTGCAGCGTAGCTTGTGGGTCTGTGTATAAGCATGGACCCAGCGGTCAGCGGCTGCCTTACTCGCTGCGTACGGGCTCTTCGGCATGAGCGGGTGCAGCTCGTTCATCAGGTAGTTACCGCCCTCGTCCCCGTACACCGCTGCTGATGACACGAACACGGCGTCAGGTCGGAACCGCTTGATGGATTCAAGCACGTTGAACGTGCCGAGCAGGTTCGCACCGTACACTTCGCATGTAGAAGCATAGACAAGCTCTATCTCGTCCTTCCGGCGATGAACCTCGTTCATCACGTTGATGGTGCCCCTCACGTTGTTCTCCATGTAGACCTCGGGAATGACAGCGGAACGGTCTACGTTTATCTTTGCACCGAGATGAAGTACCAGCTCGGACCCCTGTACGCATTGTGCTACGAGGTCGCGGTTCAGAACGCTCCCCCACACAACCTCCACATTCTTTAAATCCTTGACGTGCCGCTCGTAATTCTCGCGGGCGTGGAGCGAGGGAGTGTTGAGGATGACTACCGAGTCACCGCGCTTGCTGAAGAACTCGGCAAGGTGCGAGCCTTGGAACCCGCAGCCTCCTGTGATTGTGATGTTCATGCTGCTACACCATCCCTGTACTCATTTATGAAGTCTTGCATCTCGCCTCGCAACTTGATGAGATGGTCGATGTTACCGTGTGGGACCGCGTAGGGGAACCCTCTCGCGCTCTGTCCTTCGTCCCAGTAGAAGTAGTACTCCTCCCAGTCAGGCCGGATGACGATGCCGTACTTCTCGGGGTTACGGAACACGTCGGAGCCGGGGAGCGGCACGAACGTTGACATGGTGACCTTGTCCGGTTGAGTGCGACGAACGAACTCCTTTGTCTGCTCGATACTCTCGGCGTTCTCGCCGGGGAACCCGAACATGAGAAATTCCTTGACAGCGATGCCAGCGTCCTTTATCATCTTGATGCCGTGCTCGTTGTGCTTAACCGTGGTCCCCTTGTTCATGGCATCGAGCATGCGCTGGCTCCCAGACTCCACTCCGCACGATATCTCAACGCACCCGGCCTTGTGCATCTTCTGTAGCAGCTTTGACTCAAGAGAGTCGAGCCGGGTGATGCACATCCAGTACGCCTCGATGTCCTGAGAGATGAGGATGTTGCAAAGCTCGTTCACCCTTCTCTTGCTCACGGTGAACATATCGTCGGGGAACCTGTAGTGGTACACTCCGTATGTGTCCTGTATGTGCAGCATCTCGCGCACGATGCTCATGGGCGACCTGAGCCTTACCTGACTCGTCTGTGGTATCTTTGAGCAGTAGGCACAGTTGTACGGGCATCCGCGTGACGTGAGTATCGTGGTGGCCTCTCCGCTGCCTTTGTAGGTGCTTGTGTGGATGCCTGTCCGGTTCACCACCACCTGTTCATCGAACAAGTCCCTCGCTGGCAGCGGGAGGCTATCAAGGTCTTGCACGATGCCAGCGCGGGTGATTGACGGGTGGTTGAACTTGGGTTGCTCTATCATCTCCGGCAGCACGTTCTCTGCCTCGCCCGTGACCACGTAACATCCTGTATCAGATGCTACTTGCTCAGGCATGATGGTCGGGTGAATCCCGCCGATGATTACCTGACCACCGGAAGACCTGATGAGCTTTGCTACCTTCTTCGCGGCTGGATAGGTGGGCGTCACGCATGAGATACCGTACCAGTCAGCCAACGGGATGTCGTCCATACTCACCGCGTCGGGATGCATCCCGGCGAGGTTCGCGATGTTCACCTTGTGCCCCGCTCCACGGCACGTTGCAGCGAGGTACGCAATGCCGAGGGGAACATACGACAACGGCTCCTTGAGCTGTGGCTGGGGAGGGTTGATGAGAGTTATCGATGTCACAGGTGATACATAGACCCATCATCATTTATACGTGTATGGATGAGGGAGCTTCTCAAGTATGAGCCGAGCATGGGACCGGACGTTCGATTTGAGCCTCATGACCGCGTCAGCAATCGTAGGGTCGTCATCCCAGATACAGTCGAGCAGCTCAAGGAACTTGCTGGTGTTCCGGTGCTTGACATCGCCAACGGTGAGATGTCGTGCGCCGGGGTCTTCCCAGTCGATGAGCGAGGACATGAAGTCCTCCATCTTGCCGAACTGGTACTCCATGGGCACCGTGGGGATGTCCATCGACATGCCGCCTATGGAGTGATGCAGTCTCTGCCCGAACACCAAGGACGCTCCCCTGATGATGGCGAACGCTCTCCCTGCGTCACGCGACGGGACCACGATGGTGCGGTCAACGTGCTTCATCCGCGTGATGACCTGAGCGATGCCCTCGGCATCGTTGTCGTTGGGACGTATGCGAAGCGGCACGAACACGACATCCATGTCGGTCTGCTCGATGGCAGCGTCGTAGCACTCAGCTAGGAAGTCCCATGCCATGCCGTTGCATACGAGCTTCGCCTCGTTCTCGGGCATGCACCGGGCGTTCCCGGCGATGTATCGCTCGGGGAGCATGGTCGTAATCAAATTCGCGTCGGGCACGACGTCCGAGATGAGTATCCCCGTGTCACCAACATCGTATATCCCGTTGACAGGGATGTCGTTGGACACCAGCATGCTCTTGCTCATCTGCCCTCGCACGGTGGCAAAGTACGCTTTCATGATGAGTGCCTTGGTGCGCATCACAGAGTCCCGGTCAAGCGGCTCTTTCTCCTTCCTGTACCCCGTGCCGTAGAGCGCGACAGGGATGTCGAGAGCACCCGTCGCAAGCTCCGTGGCGGGCCAGATGCGTGACGGGCCGAGGTACGAGCCCGAGCACACAACGAGCAGGTCGAGGGTCTTCACGTTGTGCGGAGAGAGCTGGTCCGTGAACTCGACGGTGGTCCCGAGAGCGTTCGCTGCCTCTGTAAGAGCTAGGACAGTAGCGTCCCTGATGATGTCGTCAGCGAACGCGCCGACACCGAAGAACCCGAATAGGCCAATCTTCATCGACGGTCACCTGCGTACATCCTGATATGCTCCCTGACGTAGTCGCGAAGGTTGTAGTGCTTCACAACGTACCTGCGGGCATCCCTTGCCATCGTGGACGTGTTGGTCGCACTCAGCTCACCGAACGCTGCAATCGCGCTCTTCGTCACGTTGTCGTCGTTCGCGATGCACTTACCGTGCCCGTTCACCATCTCGCGAAGGTTCCCCGTGTCCGTAGCTACGACGATGCAACCGCTCGACATGGCCTCCAGCACGGCAACGGAGCAGCAGTCGTGCTTGTACGGTGCGAAGAAGTATCGCGCATCGCTCAACTCACGCGCAACCTCTTTCTGTGTAGCACCTACTACCATCTTGAAGCTCTCCGATGACGAGGCGAGCCTCCGGCACTCGGTCATCCACTTGCCGCCGCTGCCCTGTCCGATGATGACCGTGAACTCGTAACCGTTCCTGATGAGACACTTAGCAACCTCTAAAGCCTCCTTAGGACGTTTGTGAGCTGTTGGCTTGCCCACCCAGACCACCTTGTTCTTCTTCCCCGCAGGGTAGAATAGCTGGGTGTCCACGGCACTCGGCATCACATGGATGCCGGGGAGGATGTCCTCGTTCTGTTTTCCCCCGGTCACCACCCGTACGCCCCGGTCCATGAGCATCATGGCCGAGTTGGCAAGGTCGTCCCAGTACTGGCCTTTCACGTTGTTGAGGTCGATATGGAACTCTGCAACAGCTACTACATCGTCATGTATGTCCACGTCATCGAGTGCGCTGATGCCGCCGATAACGTGTACTATCCCGTACTCGCCACTCTTCAACATCTTCTTCAGCATATCGGGCACGTCCTTCCATGTGTCTGCTGATACGATGTCGCAGCAAGTACTGAACCCTTCATGGAGAGCACCAGCACCGTCCTTGGTCGTGAGCAGGGTGATGTCGTACTGTCGATGCAATCTCGACACACGCTGACGCAGCAGCATCTCCATGCCACCTATCTGGGTGTTGCTGATGACCAGCAAGAGCTTACGCCGCTGGTCGCGCTCTGCGACGAGTCGTTTCAGCTCCTCCTGTTGCTCATCGAAATGCGTGTGCGACATCTGCCCGGGGTGCGAGCGGAGCACCGACAGGAACTTGCGAACATGATGCGAGACATGTCCACGCTCGTACAGTCGCCATTTCAGCTCTTGGTCTTGGACGTAGTGGTACTCGGGATTGAACACCCATCCGTCTGTGTCCAGAAGCTTGTGTAGCATCTTCGACTTGAACATTAACGTGTTCTGGAACTCTATGAACCCGCGCTTCTTGACCGTTGTGAGGTCTACCTCAATGACGTCGGTGAGCCTCGTTCGTGTTATCTTGTCCTTCTCCTCATGAGTATAATCAACGCAGCAATCAGTAAACGAGAACGCTACCCTGTCGCTCGACCCTTCAAGAGCCAGCACCGATTCCGTCGTCCATCCTTGATGATAGTAATCGTCGGCGTTTATCCATCCAACGTACTCGACCTCGGGATGCTTGGTGAGGATGTACTCCATCCCCTTGACGAGCGCGTCGGTCTGTCCCTCGTCCTCTCCTATATGAAGGTCGAGCATGTCGTCGCCCCGAGCCTTACGCTTCAGATACTTGACCGTGCCATCGGTGCTGCCGGGGTCGTAGATGACGTGCCGGATATTGAAGTACTCCCCGCTACCCTCCTGTATATTGACGTACTTGATACAGGACGTGATGTACTCCTTGCGGTTGAACGACGTTGTGAGCACGGCAACGTTGATGGGCGGGAGCAGACCCAGCGTGATGAGTGCCTTGCGGAACCGGGCGTACATCATGTCAAACGAGAAGTTCTCCAGCGCGTTCGACCTGCCGTACCTCCCGTGCTTCGCCAGCACCTTCTCGTTATCCAGCAGGGACTTCACAGCGTCAGCAATGTTGACACCTGTCGGCGGCACCGAGACCCCGCACATCTCGGCACCGTTCGTGATAAGCTCGGTGTTCGCCACACAGTCCGAGCATACTACGCACGGCAGCTCGCATGCCATGTACTCCATGAGCGAGCGCGACCCTCCCTCGGTGGACGACGTGAGGACGCCCACCTTGCTGTGGCGTACGAGGTACGCCACCCGGTCAAGGTCGATGTCGTTCACGATGTCGATACGGTCCTCCAACCTCTTATCCTTTATCATGTTCTTCAAGGTGGTGAAGTAGTTAGCGGGTATGTGCCCCTGCGACCTGCCTATCATCAGGATGCGCTTACCGGGCATGTGCTCCGCAGCGTGGACGAGGAGATGGTTCCGCTTGATGACCTCCCGGTAGTCAGCCACCATCACGACATCGTACATCTTCTCCTCACCGGGTAGGAGCGGATGGAACCGCTCGGTGTCAACGCCGTGAGGAACAACGAACATATCGCGCCCGTTCCCTGACGAGTCCATCACCAGATGCTTGCGATACTCTTGCTGGACGAACATCACATCGACCTGCTCCACCTGTCGCTTCACCGCTGCCTGTCTGAAGTGGTTGCTGTCGCCGCCGAACTCGTACACAGCGAGCATGGTGTTACCCTTGAACGTATCGAAGATACCATCGTTCGCCTTTATCCCGGGCATCGCCATGCAGATGAAGTCCGGCCTAAAGTCGTAAAGGTCTCTGATAACCATTTCGTCAGTCGCCGCCATCGCAGCACTATACCCGTCCATCAACCGTACCCCGCTCAGGTCGTCGCTGTTGCGGAGGAAGGCCATACACTCCACGCCGTCGAGAGCGTTGAGCCGTTTTATGGTGTTGTGGAACGCATCCCTCTTCTTGTCCCACGACAGGACATTCTTCGGCAGCATCCACACGAACGCGAGCCGGACCTTATCCTTCTTCTTCCTCTTCCGCTTCTTTACGAGTACTGGCTTCGACACGTCTTTCGCTGGTCTGATACCACCGCCCGCTGGCACGAACCGTGGAGCCGACTCCAGCTCTCTCTGTCGTTTGATGAACCGGGCGCGGTTGGTCTCGGCTGAACGCTCGACCTTCACGCCAGCGTGACGGTCACCCGTTCTCAGCTCGGTGATGATACAGTCCTTCAAGAGCTTGAATCGATGCCCAGAGAAGTGAGCCCGCATGCCGAGGTCAACATCAGCGTACCCCATCGCCCCGTCGTACTCTTCATCAAACCCGTTCAACTCATTGGCGAGCTTACGAGGGAGCGATGCGTTGGAGCAGTAGAACCACTCGTACAATCTACCCGGATGCCCGCTGTCCTCGCGAGCCCGGTAGTCCAGAGTTATCTCGTCGGTCTTCGTGTCCTTGAACTCGCACACACCGATAGCCGTCACGCCACCGCCGGACTCGTCGTACACCCTGACATGCTTCTCGATGATGTCGTCGGGGTAGATGCCGAGGTCGTCAAGAAAGATGACAAGCTCTCCCCGGGCATGCGAGAGCCCTGTGTTACGGAACATGGCCTCACGATACCCTCCGTCACGCGGTTCACGCGGAGGTACTAGCTTGTACTTGATACCTTTCAGCGCATACTTGTAAAGCTGCTTCACATCAGGCTCCTTGGCCCGCTCGTCAACAACAACGAGGAAGAACCCTGACATGGTCTGACCGCGCAGACTCTCACCAATGAGCTTTGGTATCTGCGGGTCGTTGCGGAACGTTGCGATGACGACGGTTACCTTTGGCATGTGTCCTATCTCCTACTTCACCATTTATCTCCCTTTGCCACCCGCAGCAGTAGCTTCTCGTATCGGTCCACCATCATCTTGGCGGTGAACCTCTCGGCCTGTCTCCGGCATCCTTTCGCGGAGAGCTTCGTCTTCCCGTTGACGATGCGTGTCACAGCATCTACATACTCGGACCGGTTGTTGCAGATGATGCCGCCCTCCTTGCCGATGACCTGTGGCATCGCACCGTTCGCTGACGCCACGACAGGGGTGCCGCATGCCATCGCTTCGATGGCAACGAGCCCGAAGGGTTCATCGAACAGGGTGGGGAACAGCATGAGCTTCGCCTCCCTGAGAAGCTTGTGCTTCTTCTCCTCGCTGACCTCACCAAGATAGATTATCTGCTCACCGTCGCACTCCTTCATCACCCTGAGAACGTACGCCGGGTCGTCCACGAACGTGTCGCTGCCAGCGACGAAGAGCTTGATACCGCATGCCCGGGCGATGCTGATGGCGTCATGGACGCCCTTTATCTTGGAGATGCGGCTGAAGAAGACGGCGTAGTCGCCTTTCTTCTGTACCAGCTCGTACTGGTCTGGGTGGATGCCGTTGGGCACGGACTCCACGCTCACGCCGAGGTTGATGGAGAGCTGGTTCGCATGCTTGTCGCTGACCCCGACGAGGCACGGATGCTTGACGGGTGGCGGGCTCCCGAACGGGTTGGCGTCGTGTACGGACGACAGGATGGGAAGCTTGTTAGCCCCGTCGAGCAGGTACACGTGCTTCTTGTGAGTGTGGTCGTGGATGATGTATCCCTCGGTCAACAGGTTCTCCGCGATGGGCTTCCAGTACTCGTAGTACTCCTCCTCGGTGGCAGCGCGTGACGACGGGAACTTCCGCACCCCGTCGTTCGCTGACGCCGCGAACCCGCCGTGCTTGCCGGGTGGTATGAAGAACTGTGAGTCTGTAGGAGCTATGACAATCACGTTCCAACCCTTCTTCGCCAGTCCCTCTGCCTCGTCCACTACCACCTTCTCGATACCCGCGTACCCCACCGGGGGTAACGGGATGAACGGTGGCGATATCAGTAATGTTTTCTTGTCCATGGTATCAGTCCTCCAGTCTTCTCAGGAAGAGCGGGGTGCTTTCTCCGACGTACGCACCAGCCGTGTTGAACTCAAAGTACTCCACAGCGTCCTCGTACGTCATCCCGTCCCGCTCCATCAGTATCTTGATAATCATGTCGGTGTCGTACACCACGACACTCGGTTGGTTCCACCGGGTCACGAACCCGAGGACCGCTTCATCGAACCCGTCAGCGAACAACGCCCCGGCGTTCTGCTCTGCCATTGCATCTCTTATGTCCATGCTACTACACCTTCAGCTCCTTCATCCCTGCAATCAGTAGCAGGTTGTACACCCGCGAGTAGGTGGCAGGGTCCATCCTGATGATGGTCTTTATCTTCCCGTCCTTGAACATGATGTCGGCAAACCTTCCCTTTCGCATGCCGACGAGGATGACCTCCATCAGCGATGCGCCTTACCCTCGGAGCGGCAATTGTTACATGTGTCCCTGTACTTGTCCCTACGATAAGGTGTCACGACAATGTCTTTGCTCCCACAGAGTGGGCACTTGATAGTGAGTTGCACGAACTTATCCATCAGTTCCGTTCATCCTCCCGTCCAGCCATGGTCCCAATGATGTACACCCAGACCGTCCAGAAGATGAAGACGCCGAACGCCATCGCTGGCTCGTTGATGCAGATGGGACAGCTCATCCCCATCCATCTCCGTCAAGTACTTGCTGGTACATCTTCTCGTACTCGTCCACCATCTGCTCCCTGCTGTACTTCTCCACGGCCTCGCGTCGGCACTCCGAGCGGGAGATATGGGTGATGCTCCGGATGGCGTTGCAGTAGTGCTCGTAGCTGCGACACAAGAACCCGGTCCTACCGTGGTCGATGACCTCGGGACACGCGCCGTGGGTCGCCGTGATGACGGGCGTCCCGCAAGCGAGTGCCTCGATGAAGACGAGGCCGAACGCCTCGACGTAGTCCAGAGCGAGCGGGATGACGAGAGCCTTGGCAAGAGCGTACAGGTTCTTCTTGTGCTCATGATGTCCCTCGTCCGGTATCTCGTAGAAGATGAGGTTGTTGATGCCCTGAGCCATCTGGAGGTACTGCTGCTCCCACTCCTTGTGGTCGGGCGCATGCGCCTTCCACGCCATGACGAACCACTCGTCTGGATGCTCCTTGGCGAGCCTGATGAACGTGTCCACTCCCTTGTGATGATGAGGTCTGGCGAGGAACAGGAAGTAGCCCGAGTCGGACACTTCGTCCGAGAGCCCCAGAACGCTCCTGACGCCCGGTGAGTAGGTATCGGTGTCGATGCCGTAGTGAACGTACTTCATCGATTTGAGGCGATATGGGATGGCCTTGGTGGTGAGTATTTCCCGCTGCACCGCAGAGAGTCCCACGACGTTCCTACCACAGACGGGGAACGTGGCGTCGATGCCGTTGCGAACCGCGATGAAGTTACCGCGCTCCTTGCGCCAATGGAGCCAGTCGGTCACCCGACAGGTCGCGCTGGCGTCGTGGATGAAGTCCATGTCGAGAAGTACTTGCTCGTACATCTTCGGTATCTGGCCTTCGTGAGCGATGCTGACCTGAGTATGGGAGAGGGGAATGGTATGAAGGAACCCGTTGTCGGGACGCTTCGAACCGGGAGGGGCGAACAGGTGGACTTCGTGTCCTCGCTGTGACAGGACGTCTGCAACGTCCCACGTCGTGCCCTCGGAGCCGTAGGCGTGGGGCGGGCACCTGTAGATGCTGCTACTTATCACTCCGACTTTCATGGTCGAACCACACCCCCGCACCGAACCATCCGAGGACGAACGAGATGAACACCGCCGCCGGACCCCAGATGCCGCCGCAGACGATGGCGAGGAGGATGGCTATCATGAACTGGAAGTCGGCCCTTGGGTTCGCGTTACTCAATCCTTCGTCACCACCTTGGCATCCTCGGCATCGTCAGGATGGAACAGGACGACACGGGACTGTTGACGGGTCAGGCAATGTATTATCCACATGACCATGATAATGAACATTGGTACTGCGATAGCTTCACCGCTGACGCATGAGAACTCTGGCGTGATGATGATGCCAGCGGTGCAGTTGTACATCACGGTCCCACCTTGAACTGGAGATTTGCTATGTCCTTGTCGTGGTTATTTGATATCTGGTCTAGGGCGGCCACTTTCATCTCCAGAGCAAGCATCCTCTTCTTCAACTTTGGGACCATGAGGATGTAATGCATGATGATAGCCATGCCTATCTGACCCTTCTGCGTATCGGACAGACTGTCTTGTAGGTCAGCGAAGTCGCCATCCTTACCGAGCTTTATCTGCTCTGGTGTAAGGTACTTCGTCACAATCTTGTTCTCGGCGTCATCTTCGAACCCGAAGACGATGATTTCATCGAAGTCTATCATGCCAGCACCTTGTCCTTAACAGGAGCTTTTGGGATGACACCGGGGAGCCTCGTCTGTACCTGACGCTGGACGAACCTGTCCCTGCCCCTCAGTCCCGTCCGGTTGCAGCGGTGGCACTCCCTCGGGTAGTTGGCGCATTGGTTGACCTCGTTACAGACTCCCTTGTAGACCTTTCCCTCCATGCCTTTGAGTACCATCTGCTACACCCTCGCGAAGTCGATGGTCCCCGGGTAGACCACCTTGGTGATGTTGAGATGCTCGCACATGACGGTTGGGTCCACCATCACCTTGTACCCGAGCTGCTGGGCCTTGTGACAGAAGTCGAAGTCCTCGCCCATCCCGTTGCCCTTGTGGTCGCTGGTGTATTCGAAGTACTTGATACCCTTCTCCTTCATCTTCTCAAGGACCGAGCGATGGATGAGGAGGCAGCCCGCTCCACAAGCGTCCACTTCCAGCAGGGCACCGAACCCGAACTCCAGCACGGGCTGGTAGTCAGTCTTGCCGCTACCGTCCGTGTCGGGCTTGAGCTTCCAACAGCATGGGTGAAGAGCACCCTGCTTCGGCCCTCGGACGTAGTACATGCCCGACACGATGGGGAGCCCGTACGACATGAGCCTCTGTATCGCGTCTGGGGGAGCTATGACATCGGAGTCAAGGAAGAAGAGCCACTCGGAATCGTTCTCCAGCATACCGTCCACGGACTCGTTACGGGCTATCTCGATGGTCCCGCCCCGGCTGTAGTAGTAGTAGGCCATGTCCTGACCGCCCGGTATCTTGAGGGCTTTGAGGTTGACCGCCCACTCCATGGTGACGTGCCCGGTGTGCGGAATACCGACTGTGATGTAGGGTTCCGTGCGCTCCCACGCACCGATACCTTTCGACATAACGG
>CEPZ01087887.1_pt1 | contig 12244 bp, 15 predicted proteins | sample 530461 | NCBI WGS metagenome assembly CEPZ01 (sample SAMEA2620106, study PRJEB7988) | marine metagenome | isolation source: saline water (ENVO:00002010), including | reverse complement strand
TATGTATATAATTTGCCAATGGTTGTATCATACCATCTATCACCGTTAGATGGACTAGAAGGCGCAGAAGATGATTCAGTAAATGTTCCTGTGTCTGTGAATGTTAATTCAATATTTTTTCCTTTTCTGACAAGGGAAACACCACTTCCTTTGAAATTAATATCATTGACAGATTTTAATACTAAATTTCCTTCATCATAAATTCCAACAGCACCACCCGCTGCTGCTAACCAATCATGCATCGCAGGCCAATCTGGTCCGTTCTGTCCTGCTGGAACTGATACTAATCCTTCTAATGTTTTTGTATCTACGAAAACCCTATTTTTATTTTTATCAAATCTTAAAGGAAATTGGAAGTCAGTGTTTTCAAAAACATCTTCTCCCCTATCCCCTTTATCTCCTTTTAGCCCTTGCTTCCCTTCGATGCCTGTACTTCCTTTTTCGCCCCGTTTTCCTTCTGCACCCCTATCCCCTTTATCCCCCCTATCTCCCTTCTCGCCCCGAAGTCCTTGTTTACCTTGAAGTCCTTGTTCGCCCTTCTCACCTCGAAGTCCTTGTTCACCCTTCTCACCTTGAATTCCTTGTTTACCTTGAAGTCCTTGTTCGCCCTTCTCACCTTGAAGTCCTTGTTCACCTTTATCCCCCCCATCGCCCTTCTCACCTTGAAGTCCTTGTTCACCTTGAAGTCCTTGTTCACCCAGAAGTCCCTGTTCACCTTGAAGTCCTTGTTCACCCTTCTCACCTTGAAGTCCTTGTTCACCTTGAAGTCCTTGTTCACCTTGAAGTCCTTGCTTTCCCTCATCTCCTTTTTGTCCTAACATTCCGGGAGAACCGGGTTCTCCTTTATCACCCCTAATTCCCTGTTCACCTTTCGGACCCGATACCCGAACTTCTCTAATTTCTACTACTTCTTTTGTTACTTCTGTTTTTGGTTTTTCTGATGAAGTTTTGGTTTCTTCTAATTTGTTAAAATTTTCTTTTATGGTTGAAACAGAACCCCGAAAACAAAATAATTTATTTTCTTCATCTAAAAGAAAAACCTCACCAATACCATTTCCAAAAGAAATAATATCAGCATTTTCTTTTCCATCTGTTATTGTGAATATATGTCCTGCTTCGAACATATTATTAATGGGTTTTATTAAAACAAATTTATCCCCCATACCATTAAAACCACTCAGTATGTTCGATGAGTCTTTTTTTGGTTCTAATGAGGTTATGTTCTTTTTCAAAAAATCATCAAAGTTCAGAGCCATATTTATCCTGCAAATATAATTCTAGTATCTTGCTTCTTCTTAACAACAACACTTAAAACCGTGTTCATACCTACTCGGTATTTTCTTGGAGTTTTTGCTTTTAAATTGGTTTTAGTTATTTTTATTTTCATCTCGTAATTTCACCAACACAATCAAATCTTCCTTCAATTAATCGAGTAGATTCTCCTGTTGCTGTTATTTCTAAATCATATAAATGATTCCCAAAAGGGACATAACCCATAGCAGTAGCACCAGCAAATACATAGACCCCTCCTGTTAAACCACCAGTATTTCCTATAGTTCTATTCAGAACGATACCACCAGTACAATTGGCATATGCTGTTGCGCCAGTAAAACTCCCACCACTAATACCAGCAGTACATCCCGCAGTTGCTCCATAAGGACTAGAAGTTAAATGTAAAAGAATATTAGTAGCATCTACAGATCTTCTAACTTGCATAGTAGAAGAATAAGTATCAGACGGCAAACTTATAGCATTACCATTCTCGTCCTGATACTGAACATGAAAAGTAAAAGTATCTCCTTGGTATGCATTTATGTCGTATCTAGCAGGCATATTGCAACCTCCCTTTATTATTATTTATTCTTTCGCTTCTTTCTGTTTTTAGGAGATGATGTTTTTGTGCTTCCTTTTGTTCTATTTTTTCTTTTTTCTTTATTTTTCTTCTTTTCTTTTTCTTGTGCCGTCTTTTCTGCCATTCTTTGAGCAACATGATTTTGTGCTTGCTCAGAATGCATTTGTGAAAGTAATTGTTCATATTGCTTCAAATTGTTGGATATTCTTTCCCGTTCATTATCGGGAACAAGATTTTCTTCAATCAATCTTTTACATGCTGCATATCCGACATGGGGCTTTCCGGCAGCCCATGCTGTTGCACCAATCTCATCCAATAATTGATATTTATAAACTTCATCGCTGATAAACAAAATGTCTTGTTGAGGATATTGAATTTCCATAGCCATTTTAGCAAAAATGTATCCCAATCTTGGTTTATTGTGAACCTGACGGTATAATCTTGCTATTTGATATAAAGGTTCTGCACGAATTGGCCTAGAATCATACGCATCAAGAAATGCCTGTTGTATTTCTTCCCACGGTTTATCTAAAACAGCAGTTATCATTGCAACGCGATATAAAGAATAATAAACTTCTTCTTCCCAACCACCCATTTCTGCACGCTTTCCATATGATTCTAATGATTTTTCATATTGTTGAGAATCAAAATAACTTTGTGCGAGATAAAATACATATCTTGAATTATTAGGATCATAATTTGGAGAATTTTCATTATAGAGTGCGTCCTCTAACTCTTCTGCATCTCTTTTATATTTTTCTTGCGTTGAAATTCCTACATTTCTAGCACCCAAAGTTCTTGCAGTTACTTTATATTCTCCGCCCATTCTTCCAACAATAGGATTTTCTTTTTCACATGCTGCATATTCATGAAGAATACCAACATAATGCCAATTCGATTCTAATCGAAAAATTTGATTTCTCCACCAAACAAAATCTTCTCTGCCCAACCTAATGCTATATGCATCTTCTTTCATTTCTGACGGATATTCAAAATTACCAGTCATGAAGTCATCTGCATCAATCATCCACGCATAATCTGCTTTTTCTTTTGCATTATTTAATGCTTCGGTTCGAGAACCAATATTTTTGGCACTATCACCAAACCCCTTCCAATCAGAAAGATAAACTTCACCCGGAACACCATATTCGTCCATAAATTCTTTTATAAGTTCTGGTGTTCCGTCCGTCGAACCAGTATCGGTAATATCATAACGATCAATATAAGGAATCATAGACTCTAAACATTCTTTGATAATATGAGATTCGTTCTTAACTATCATACAAAGAGTTACAGATGTTGGTTTTGGTACTTTTTTAACTTTTTTGGTTTTTGTCATCATTATATTATTCACCCATCACCGCAGAAATATTTTCTGCCCAATCCCATTCTTTTCTAATATTTTTATTTTGTTCCCACACGGCTTTCAAAACTAAAGGATCTATTTCATATTCTTCCATAGTATGTATGAGTGCATTTATATCTTTTGGAAAACAAGTTCCCCCAAATCCATAATTACCATCTGGACCAGGAACATATGTGTGGCTATGTCCAATTCTTCTATCCGATGCAACACCTTCAAGGATTCTGTCATAATTTATATCTGAAATATTATCACATAACATTTTCATTTCGTTAAAAACCATAACTTTTGTGGCAAGAAAACTATTAGCAAAATATTTAACTGCTTCTGATTCTTTTGTTTTCATGGTATATACCGGAGTTTCGGGAAAACATGCTTTATAAAATCTTTCAACTTGCTCGACTAGCATCTCGTTATCGCCTCCAACAACATGCCTATCTGATTCAATAAAATCTTGTTCTGCATTTGCAGCAGTGAGAAATTCTGGATTGTGTATTATATTAAGATGCGGGTACTTATCTTGTAATCTCTTAGTCGTTCCAATAGGAACAGTTGATTTGATAATAATTATCCCTTCAATTGTGCTAGGAATATCTTCAAAGAAATTTTCAATAGTAGAAATATTACATTCTGCTCCTTCTTCGTGCTTCATTGGAGTGGGTAAACATACAAAAATATAATCTGATATTAAAGTTTCAAGATAACTATGAGTTGATTTATTTTTATCTATATCATAGATTCTGATTTCACTTACTTTATCTTGTAATCCTTTAGCCACCGCATTTCCGACAAATCCATTACCTATTATACCAATTGTTGCTTGCATATTTTTTCCTCATACCAAAGTTTTAATTCGTTAAAAATTGTTTTTACATCAGGATCCCATCCCGTGTTCAAACATTTACATTCAATGTTGAATGGATTGGTTTCGTTCTCCATTCTTTTTGTTAAATTGTCGCTATCTCCCCAAGAAAATGTAGGACATCCAGAAAGAAGAGATAGGTGAGTTGTTCCTGAATTGCTAGAAAAAAAGAATGTTGCACTATTTATACAACTAACAGCAGTTTCTAAATAATCGTTAGTATCACATTCTATAAATTCTGCTTCTTTGGGAACATATGTATCCCCAGGCAATCCAATAGAAATAATTGGGAGATTCCACCTCTTCTTTACCTTTTTAATCAAAGCATCCCATTTATTATGACTCCAATTCTTTCCTTCGCCTCTTTCTTTAACATCCCTTGCAGAAACACAAATATGTGGTTCCCATTCTCTGCATGATGATTTGAACATTTTGTGTTCAGATTTCCAATCCCACCTTTCGCTGCATGGTATATTATAAGGAATTGTTAATATCTCTTTAGGATTAAATGTTTCCGCTGTCCATTTTATCAAACTTTCATAATAAGAAATAGAATTGTGCTGACATTGTTTTCCCAATGCTTCTGGTAAATTGGAATTTTTCATATTGTCTGGTAATTCTATGATATGAGTTGCTTCGTCAAAAAGAAAATGTAATGAGTGTGGTGCAATAACGACTTTTCTTTCACAAGTTGTGTTTTTGAAAAACCAACGAACCTTATCTTGTACTTCAAATAAAGTCCACCCAAACTCTCCTATAATTGGCGTTACCACAGCAGTATTCATTAAATCCATTCCTTGTTTTTAATCGTCCAATTGACAGTTTTCTCTAAAAGTTCTTCTAGAGTTTTTGTAGTTTCCCATCCTAACTCTTTTAATTTTGTCCCGTCTAAGCAATATCGCAAATCGTATCCTTGTCCACTTCCTCTTTCAATCATATTTTCATATTCTATCTTGAAATAAACATCAGGATCATATTTAGTCAAACTATGTTCGTGTATCATTTTATAGAAATCAGAATTATGATATTGAAGATCTGCACCTCTACCGCAGGGTAAATAATCCATTGATAAATTGGGTTCGATCATCTCATCTGCTAATTCAAAAAGTTCGTGAAGAGAGGGATATGCAATAACAACCTTATGATGATCTGGATACTTTCTAAAAAATGCCCTGACTCGTTGTTGAATGTCAAAAACAGTAAATCCAAATTCGCCTATGACTGGGGATATTAATGCAACTGGTTTTTTTTTATTTAAGTTCATCACAATTCTCAATTCATTTTAAATAGATTCAAATAACTTTTGTTTATCATGTCTAATCTGCTGTTCTCTATTATGTATACCGGGATCAAAAATCCCCGCACCACCATAATGTATTATATAAGAATCAAATCTATTTGCATTCCCATTCCATGACTCGGAAAACATAGTCATATGATTGTAATGAAATGGTAGTTCATGCACTTCAAAATTATTTTTATGAATCATGTACGATAGATGAACATCTGCTGATCCCCAATCAATCCAATATTTTCCTTCGTGTGGGAGAAAAATATCTCTATGCTTCTTAGATACCAAAAAAGTTCCAGCATTGGTATATTTTTCTCTCCACCCAACATCTCCCCATTGACTTTGTATTTTTTTTATTCTAGAAAGTCTATCATCTTTTCTGGAACCCTTATCTTCATAAATTGAACCAATTTTATTTTCTGGAACAATATCGAATAAATTTGGACAAGATCTTAAAACAATCATGTCGCTGTCTAGAAACAACAAACGATCATAGTCTTCTAGTAGTAAATTATAACCTTCCATAATTCTATAATGAGGTCTGTGATCATGTGTCCATACTGGAGGATCACCACTCAAGATTATAAAGTCTGCGTTACATTTCTTTGCATACTCTTCTAAAAGTGGATGTGTCTCTTTAGAGATATTATCGATATTAGGATCTGATCTTGTTACCACTGCCAACTTATTCATTTGAATCTCTTTCTTATTTTATTGAAAACTACATCATCACCGTTTGACTCGTTTGCTTTTAATATTTTCAACATTCCTTGTCCACAAATAATAATTGGATTATTATCTTCTACTTCCCAAATTTTACCAATATGATCTTCTCTATTACAAATATTTAATTCTGGAACAATTTCTGCATCCTGAATGTATATTAAATTACCATCATATAAAGAAGTCGATCCTCTATATGGATATCCCAAAGAATATATTTTTTGTTTGATATGTGACGATGTTTTTTCCCAATTAATTCTAAAATCTTCTTCATCTCTCCAAACAGTATATGATAATTTATCATCCCCAATACTTATTGGTTTTGTTGAATTGTCATTTATAATATTGTAAAACATTTCAACATACATTTCCACAACATAATCAAAAGCATCTTTAATTTTTATTGGATATTTTATCTTCTTTTTTCTTCTGAAAAGTAAAGATCCAGAGTCGAGTTCTTGTGTTGGGTGAAAGCAAGATGCTCCAACATAATCAGATTCATCTAGCAACGAAGAAACTACAGGACAAAAACCTTTTCTTTCTGGTAGATACGAATCATGAAAAACAATAAATTTATCTAAGTTTTGTTTAATTAAAAACTGCCATCCAACAACAAAAACCATTTCCACTGAATCCAAAACATCATCGAATTTTTTGTGTTCATAACATTTAATGTTATTTTCTGTGCAGAAATTTATTATTTTTTCATAACAATCAGAACCCTCTTGGTTGTCACAAGTGACAACAAAACTAGGAACATATGTTATCCGCTGTAGAAAACAAAGACCCTTATATCCAGTTAAGAAAAGTCCAAAGTTATTCATTGTATCCAATCATGCAATAGCAATTTCTATAACTAGTCTGTTCAAAAATTACTTTATTATAAACTTTGTTGTATAACTCACTGAAAAATAGTTCCATTGGTTCATTTCCTTCACTGTCCTCTTCTTTTATTTGACATATGATCATACTTGCTTTACAACTAGGTATGACATTGGTAAGAAGATTTTCCCTATATTTTTTTGGCGTTTCGGGGATGACAACATTAGACACTAACACATCAAAGTTTAGCCCGAACAAATCAACATAATTTTCTGCGTGTACAAAACTTAACTCTGTTGATTTATGACCGGACAGCCTTTTCATAGAATCACCTATATTTTTTGCTAAATCTAGTATGGTATACTGCCGTGGATTAAATTTATCAATCAACATCTCAGCATACTTACCAGTTCCGGGACCGATTTCTAAAACAAAACCATTCCGTAGCAAAGACATAATGTGGGGATGGTTATCCAAATGTGACATATACACATGTTCTTGATGTGTGTATGCACCTCCATCCATCCACTTCTTTGATGTAACCTCTTCAGTATTCATACTCCGTCACCTCATATTGAAATATTATCCATTGAATCTATGAGAGAGAAATCCCAATCTGGGTGTCTTCTTTTCTTAATAGCAGGTAAATTTTGATTCTTGACCAAAACTTTCTTCCCGCACATTGCTCCGAAATAAGCGACAAACCCTTCTGGGCTAATAACAATTTGAGAAGAAGCAATTATATCTACCAATTCTTTCATTGATGTTTTATTGTATAAAGAATTGCCAATAGACTCCAGTTCTTTATTTTTTCCTCTACCTATTATAATAGATTCTGGATACTTTTCAACAAAATTTTTTATTTCCTTATTAGTAAATTCTTTCTTAACTGCATTGGTTCCTCCAGATGATGGATTTATTGTTATTTGTATATCTTTTCGTTTTGTATATTTTATATTAGGAAATGGATTTATTTCCCAACAATCTTCATCCTGATCTTCTTCAGAATACCAACCAGTGCCGAGAGAATATAAAAAAGAATTTCTATTCTTTACTTTCCATTCAATCATTTTGGAAATTCTATTTCCGTGTGGGAGATTTTTATCTATTTCTAATTTAATAACATTGTTTGATATTCCTTGCGAGGAATAAAATTCAGAAATGGTTTCGTATAAAGAATCATCTCGCATCCGAACATGCGTAATTTCTATGTCACTAATATTACCTACTAATTCTGGTTTTGCGTGAATTTTTGCGAGAGACATAGCCGCATCGCCTAATCCACCAGCAGTTAGTAACTTAATCATTTTTGTATTCCTCCAGTTTCATTATACATATGGAATAGTGTTTATTGCTTAGTTTATAATCTAGTAAAACATCTGGAAATTGTTTAGGATTAATCCACCAATCTTCCCAACTGCTTGGATGATTCATATTATTGTTTACATCTTCAAAAAGCATAACATAACCATATCTCTCTAATATTTCTCTTGAGGGTTTTCGTATTATGTCCCCATCTTTATGGTAATCGTGTTCAAATGTCATACACTTAAAGGTAAAACCATTTTCCAAAAGATTAGAAAGAGCATCAAGTCCGCTATCATCAACATCCACTGAAATATAGTCAAAGTTGATCACACCTGCATCATTTTTTAAAGTCTCAATAAATTCAGGCGTAGTCACATCAACACAATAAGCAAGAGATTTTCTTTCTTCCTTAGACTGCTCTACAAATTCATGTTCAATCTCAAACAAAAAACCTGTCCACCCAAGAGATTCAAGAAAAATTGTATTATTTCCTACAAAAGGCTCTCTAGAACCTAAATCTAAGAATACCCCTTGGTTTCCACATAAAAGATAAGCGAATCTGTCTTGTTTTTCTTTTGAACCTATGTTAATCACCTTGCTTCCAAAAAGAATACATTCCCTTTTCTATCTCGTAATTCATCACAGGACGATCTCTCATAGGTTGATATTTTGCCCAATCCCACATATCTTGTATTCCCTCTTTCAAGGAAGTAGTATCCTCATAATCCAAAATCGAAACAGACTTTTGATAATCGGAGAAAGCATGTTTAACTTCATGCCTTTCCTCTAAGTATTGTTTTTCTCCTCCACCCATAACATCAATTAAAATATCACATGCTTTGTTAACAGTACATTCTTTTAGCCCACCTACATTTATTATTTGTTTACTTGCTCTTTCATCAGTTGCTGCTTTCCAAAAAGGAAGTAAACAATCATCTATGTGACTGAATGCTCTTGTTTGTTCTCCGTCCCCGAAAATAGTAAGGGGTTCATTATTTAAATAATTATACATCCATATTCCTAAAACATTCCTATACCTGTCCCATATATTCTGTTTTTTCCCATAAACATTATGTGGACGAAGAATACACCAATCCAAACCGTGTTGTTCTCCAGAGATCTCGATATCCATTTCACATGCTGCTTTTGCTACACCATACGGATCTATAGGTTTCCTGTCCATTGACTCCAAAAATGGAGTTTCATTTTCGCCATAAACTGCTATACTGGAAGCGAAAACAAGACGCTTAACATCATGAATGATGCAATTATTAACTATATTTGCAGTTGATATTAAATTGTTAGTATAATTAAAATTTCTTATAAAGGGACTTAGCCCTTCAGCAGCATAAGCAGCAAAATGATAAACATAATCGGGTTTATGCTTTTCAAAAATATCATTCAGTTTATCTACCTCTGAAGACAATTCGATATTAAAGAAATTTACCTTGGAGTTTACATTTGTTTCATAACCCCCGCTTAAATCATCTATACCAATAACATTACTTTCAGTTTTTTCTATAAGAAAATCTGCTAACCTGCTTCCAAAAAGTCCTGCTACACCAGTAATTAATACATTCATGATATTTCCTTCAATATTTCTGCGAGTTGATTTTCTACACTCTGAAAACTATATCTAGAGACTAATTCTTTATAGTGTTCTTCAGATTTTTCATATCCATTGTCTTTGACATGTAAAAATATTTCTTCTAATTTTTCAGTATCATTTGTTGCCCATTCTGGAATCATGTTTAAAACAGTATCCGACAATCCTCCTATATGGGGAGTTCCCAAAGCAATACATTCTATAGTTAATTGTCCTAATCTATGTTGGGTATCTGTATTTACAACAAAGTCAACATCGTCTATGATTTTTAGCCACTCGTCCCAACTTCTATTTCCTACATTTTCTACCACAGTATAATCATACTTATTTGCTAAGTAATTACAAAATTCTAAACATTTTCCATATCCTCTGTCTGCCCAATCTGTTGTTCCTGCTAGTATCTTTCTTGATGGTGGTGAATCTGTTTTATATTTTTTTCGAATTTCTTCTATTTTATAATTCATAGGAAGAGAATATATCTTCATTCCTATTTCCTCAGATAACTTATCACAAACTGTCTGATCAAATTGTATAGCAGCAGTATCACACATTTTATAAAAATTGCCAAGATAACCTAACCCCACATGCACACCCTGTCCTGTGTTTTTCTTCAATCCGGGTATCGCCTCTTTAGTAGTCCCAATAAGAATAGGAAGTGGATACTTTCTTTTTATACTGTTCACGAAGTCTGAAGGATCGCTCTGTGATTCATTCACCAAAAATATAACATCAAAATCTTCATCGGGAAATCCCTCAGATGGATTAATAAAACAACCATCTCCAATAAAAGGACGATTCCATATATTTCTGAATATGTGGGAATCTACGCTGTCTTGTGACCCTCCCGTGTATGGTTCGTTTGTTCCATACAAATAAGGAATACCTTCTCTTACCTCATAAGATTTCCATCTACTCCCACTTTCGTTGGGAGGCATTATTAATCCTACTCTCATTTTTTATTTCCTTTCCCATACATATTTAAACTTGCTCAAATCTCCATAATTTTCTATCGGAAGATCTTCTTTATTCTCTGGGTGCAAAGACAATAATTGTATTCCCCTAGCAGCCTGTTCTGGTGTCATGTAACAATTCCAGCCAATTGATCGAAATTGTTCTTCGTTTAATTTTACCCCCTCGGTTCTTCCGTCATGTCTTGCTCTTTTAAACCACTCAACTGCTTTTTCATCATCTGTTAAAATCATACCACCTCTTCCTATTGATAATATTTTTTTAGCATGAAACGAAAGGCACATGAAAGATTTTGGAATATACATTTTGCTTGTCAATCTCTTTGCAGCATCATAAATTGGATATGGTTTTAATTGATATATTCCCCTCCATGCCAAATCCTCAAATATGACTTTCCCTCCTGCATGTATAATAGAATTTGGTACGGAAACATATGTGTTCGAAGGAATTGTAACTTCATCTACTTCATTATAAACACAGGAAAGAAATAAAGAACTAGTGCAACTATCTGTTGCGACAGCAAAAGGAGAGCCTGTATATTTTGCTACCATTTCCTCAAATTGATTTATTATTTTAAATCCGCCTCTCATAATTTCTCCTACCACACCACTTTTCTTTATTGTGTATTAGCAATCTATCATGAACAATTTTAAACGGATTTGTGTTGTTCATTCTTTTTACATGTTCCCAAAATAAATCAAAATCATTAGGATAATGATAATAAAAAGGTTTCTTTACAACATGATCTCCATTACCGCATGAACCTGCTTCTGTATAAAATCTTTGGTTATATGCATGATCTAAAATGCAAAATCTAACCCTACTGTTCCATATAGACATTCTAAATTGCCACTGATCATTTTTGCTAGGATCAAAATTTATAGAATCACGATAATTTACAAACCAATCCCTGAATAAATTCTGTGTCGTTTCGTTATTTTTCCACAAAAGAACACCAGTGTTGAATCTAGAAAAAGTATCAGGAATACTGAAATGACTCATCGCCTTTGCACAACCCAAACTTTCCAAACAAAAAGCCATATCAAAATTTCTAAGGATGTCAAATATATTTCCTCTATCACTGTGTTTGTCATATCCATAGGTTAAAACATCTTGGAAATTTACCAACACAAGAGTATCACCATCTAAAAATAAAGTTTCATCATAAGGGCTGTTTATGCATGATGCTATCTTATTTATGAATTTCCTGTTACCTTTCTTTTCTGTACAAGGTAGGATGTTGTCAAAGAATGAGGATTTTTTTAAGATGTCTTGATGCACATTAGAAAAAATTGTCACTGGTAATTCTGGATTATTTTTCTTTAGACTTTCTGCCGATATTAGAGTTTCTTTTAAAAAAAAATCTTCTGTAGTACTGCCAACAGTATTTTCATTCTTACCATCCATACAATATATCACACCTCTGCTCATACTATCAATTCCTTAAC
>CEPZ01018916.1_pt1 | contig 12270 bp, 14 predicted proteins | sample 530461 | NCBI WGS metagenome assembly CEPZ01 (sample SAMEA2620106, study PRJEB7988) | marine metagenome | isolation source: saline water (ENVO:00002010), including | reverse complement strand
TCAGATAGTTCTGGAGGCTCAGGTGGTGGTGCAACAGGAGGCGGTGGACATGGTGGAGGAGATGGAGCATCACCAAGATAAAAATGGTTTTAAAAAAATCTACTAAAAAAAGTAAGGCCAATGTTTTCTTAATGGTATTTGTAATAATGATTGCAACTGTAATCGCTGTTACAGGAGTTATTCAAATAGATACTTTTTATGATTCTTCTACAGGAAATTCTTTAACAGGAGTCGGAAGTTTGTTATATAATTGTAATGATAATGTTTGTGACAATATTGGTTCAAAATTATTTGATTTAAATTCAGGATCAAATAATAAAATTACATTTGAGTATCCTTACAATCCTTCTTCAACTGATAGCAATAGAGATTATTATGCCCATTATCTTTTCAAACAATGTTATTTACCAAAAGAATATGTAGAAAGTATATGGGGATATGGAGCAACACTTGAATATGATTATGATTTTAATAAAGCACCTTCATGTCATTCACCAATTGATAGTTTTAGTGTTACAAATTCAAATTATGTAAATGAACCTGTTGTAGTAAATATACAAGCTATTCTTGGGGCAGATGCACATAGTGCTTTCACAAATGCAGAGCTTATATATGTTCCATCAGGATATGAAAATTATTATTCTGCTGAAACAAAAATAACACTTGAAATTCTTAATGGTGCAGATAATGTTGTTTACACAGAAAGTAAGACTTATGAAATTTTAATGGATACTTCTCAAAATGTAGAATTTACATGGACACCTAGTTCAAATGGAGATTATACAGCAAGAGTTACAACAGATGTTACAGATTGTCAATGTCAAAGCAGTTTTGAACAATTCTCTGAAAGAAATTTTGTTGTCTGGGAAGAAAGACCTCAAAATGAGTGTTATACAATTATAAATGACTTAGAAGCAACACCTGAATTCGCAATGGAAGGAGAAGAAGTTATGGTAAGGTTCAATAAAATAAGCAATTACGCTGATTCAAATCATGTAAAAACCACAATTCCAACAAGAGCAACATATGAAATAACAGATAATGAAAATAATATTGTTTTTTCAAGTAGCATTTTACTTAATGCTAATGCAAATGAAATGGATGCTAAAGAAATCTCATTTCCATGGATTCCTAATTTTGGAGGAGATTTTAATATAAAAGTAACAGGTGTTGGTGAAAGTTCTTTATGTAATGGAAAAACAAATCCTGAAGATTCAGGAACTTTAGGTTTCTTTGTAAGTTCAACACCTACTTATAAAATTGTTTTTTTAGTTTCTGATTTAGAAACAGACTTAATGTTAAATGGAGCAAATATTGATTTTGGAAATCAAAATGGAGCAACAGATTCTGCTGGAAGAGTTGTCTTCACTTCAAATTCTGGAATTTATAATTGGGAGGTATCGTTATCAGGATATGATTCAAAAACAAATACTATAACAATTACAGAAAACATTACAATAGAAGTATCTCTTGACCTTACTGAAGAAGATGAAAGAATTTCTGAAGGAAAAAGTAGTGGTGGAATGAAACAGCTTAAATTCCCTGTTTTATTAGGTTCTTCAAGTGATACTTTTATATCAGGAAGCACTATGGATGTGGGTGAAAAACCAGAAGAACCTAAATCAATAAGTGGTTTAATATTTATTTTAATTGCAGAAGTAATAATTACTTTAGTAATTGTTTTATTCTTGTTAGTAAGAGTATTTAAGAGATAATCTTAAAAACCTCTTATTTCTTAATATTTTTGTAGACTAGGTTGGCGGGTTAGCCCTCCGCTGCTTGCAAACGGGCTTTATGGCAAACTGTAAGGAGGGGCGTGACTGAGATGTCAGGGAAGTCTTTATTCCGACGTTGAAGTTTTGTCCTCTTTGATCTTGCAGATGCTAATCGGGTCAGGCCTTGATCGGAGCAGCCCTAAACATTTGTTAAGGTGCTTAGAGGGTCGCAAAACCGAGGAAGAATAAAGGTTGCTTTTCTGGTAATTTGGAAGCAAACCTCTGAGTCTATACTTTTCTAGAAAGATAATTTCATTACAAATAATTAACAAAACTTAAAAAATCTAAATAGCTCTTTAGTTTAGAATGAAAATTCAAAATAAAAAAGGAGTAAGTAACATAATAGGTTATATTCTTTTGATAACAATTACAATAATCATAAGTACAATTGTTTTTCAATGGATGAAAAGTTATGTTCCAACAGATTCATTGGAATGTCCTGAAGGGGTTTCTGTTTTTATAAAAGATTATAATTATGATTGTACAAATAAAAAATTTGATTTCATACTAAAAAATAATGGAAGATTTGATGTTGGAGGTTATTTCATACATGGAACAAATTCTTCTCAACAAGAATTAGCTACAACAGACTTAACATTCTATATTGAACCTATTAACCTAAACGTAAACAGTGTAATTCTTTTTGATGACAATGTTAATTATTTAACATCAAATAATGAAGTGAATAATACATTTGATTTTAGTGATTCTTCTTTTGGACAAATTTACTCAATTGAAATAATCCCTGTAAGATATCAATTAAATAAAAAAGTCATTAGTTGTGGTAATGCAAAAATTAAAGAAATCATTAATTGTTCTTAAGAAAGTTAAAAAAATATTTAAATAAAGAAACACAATAAAAAACATGATTAAAAAACTTCAAAATAAAAGAGCAGTTTCCCCTGTAATTGCAACTGTTTTATTAATAGGTCTTGTTGTTGTTATTGCATTAATTGTTTTTTTATGGTTTAAAGGACTGACACAAGAAGCAATAATAAAATTTGATAAAAATGTAGAACTTGTTTGTGATGAAGTTCAATTTGAAGCAAATTATTTGAATGGTGTCCTTTCTATTTCAAATATTGGAAATGTCCCTATTTATGGAATAAAAGTAAAAATCTCTGATGGTGGGAATCATGAAACAAAAGGTCTAAAAGATTTATCTGGATGGCCAACTACAGGGCTAAATCAAGGAAAAACTTTTTCAGGAGATATAAGTGATAATGTTGTAAGTGCGGATAGTGTAACTTTAACACCTGTTTTAGTTGGAAGTTCTGATTCAGGAGAAAAATCTTATACATGTGATGAAGCAAGATATGGAAATACAATTAATTTATAAAATGATTATGAAAAAAAAAGGAATATCAGGAATTGTTGCCACAGTAATTATGATTGCTTTAGTTGTAGGGGTAACTGCAATAGTATGGGTGGTAATAAATAATTTGATAACAGACCAAATTGGTTCAACTGAATCTTGTTTTGGAAGTTTTGGAGAAGTTACTTTAAACAAACAATATACTTGTCATGATTTAAATCCTTTAATTAATGAAATTAAATTTTCAATAAATATAGATGACTTAAATGTTGATAGTGTTTTAGTTTCAATTTCAGGAGAATCAGGGGCAAAAAGTTTTGAAATAAAAAATAGCTCAACATATAGTTATGTAAAAATGTTTAGTGGAAGTTATGGAGGGGCATTGCAACTTCCTGAAAAAAATGCTGCTTTAACTTATATTGTTAATCTTACAGGAAGCGGGGTTTCAGATGCAAAATCAATAAAAATTGCTCCAATAATAAATGATAATCAATGTGAAGTTTCTGATTCAATAATTGAAGTTAGTAGTTGTTAGATTTTTCTTTTAACATTAATTATTTAAATTTAATTCTGTTCAATTTCTCATGAAAAAAAGAGGGCAAGTTTGGATTGAAGTAGTTATTTACACATTAATTTCATTAACTCTAATTGGAGCTGTTCTTGCTTTTGTCGCCCCAAAAATAGAAGAGATTCAAGATAAAGCAATTATTGAACAAAGCATTACTATGATGCAAAATATAGATAAAACTATTTTATCAATTGAAGGAGTAGCAGGAAATAAAAGAATAATTGATTTGGGACTAAAAAAAGGCACATTAAAAATAGATGCACAAAAAGATGAAATTGTTTTCAAAATAGAAAGTAAATATATTTACAGCCAACCTGGAGAAAAAATTAATGTTGGAGATCTGATTGCATTAACAGAAGAAACAGGAAGCTTAAACAAAATAACATTAACAAGCAATTACAGTGAATATGATTTAACTTATGATGGAAAAAATGAATCAAAATTAATAACTCACGCTTCAACACCTTATAAATTATCAATTGAAAATAAAGGTGGAACAATAATAAATATTGTTGTTAGTTAATTTTAAAAGAATTGAATTTTTAATATAAACAAATGGAAAAAGTTATTAAAAAAAAGAGAGGAATACAAGATTATCCAAGAGTTTTAATAAATTTTTCTCCAAAAATCCCTCCTTTAAAAAAAATAACAGATAAAACAAAAATTAATGTAAGATATGCATTAATTCCACCTTTTACATTTGCACATATTTATTGGGATTCTAAGATTTCTGAATTGGTTTATGAAATTGAAGAACCATATTTAAATGAGACAGAAAATAAATACAAAGAAGAAATAGTTTCAGCAATGGAAAATATGATTAATCTTGGAGAAATTGTTGAAAAAAATAAAGAAGTTATTTCAAAATATATTGATAGAATGTTCAAAATTTTAGTGATTGAGCTAGGAATAAATCTTTCATATGAAAGTTATAGAAAAATATATTATTATCTTTACAGAGACTTTACAGGTTTTAATGAAGTAGAACCATTATTAAAAGATTATTTTGTTGAAGACATAGAATGTAATGGGCTTGACACTCCTGTTTATATTGTTCATAGAATTTACAGAAACATTAAAACAAATATTTCATTCAAAAATTTAGATAAACTTTCAAATTTTGTTGAAAAAATTGCACAGAAAGCTGGAAAATATATTTCTTATGCAAACCCTATACTTGATGGAAGTTTACCTGATGGAAGTAGAGTGAATGCAACTTATACTAAAGATATTACAAGTAAAGGTCCAACATTTACAATAAGAAAATTCACAAAAACTCCTTGGACTCCAACACAACTTATAAAATTTAAGACTTTAAGTCCCGAAATGATGGCTTATCTTTGGCTGTTAATTCAACACAAAATGAATATATTAATTACAGGTGGAACTTCTTCTGGAAAAACAACTTTGTTAAACGCGATTGCATTTTTCATTCCTCCTGAAGCAAGAGTTGTTAGTATTGAAGATACTCGTGAATTAAACCTTCCTAGAGAAAATTGGCTTCCAAGTGTTGCAAGAACTTCAACAAGAATTGGAAATGTTGGAGAGATTGATTTATTCGCTTTATTAAGAAGTTCTTTTAGGCAAAATCCTGATTATGTAATTGTCGGAGAAGTTAGAGGAAAAGAAGCATCTGTTTTATTCCAAGGAATGGCTTCAGGACATTCTTCAGTTAGTACAATGCATGCTGATTCTGTTGATACAGTTATAAAAAGATTAGAAACACCACCAATAGAACTTTCTCCAGCTTTGCTAAATGTTCTTGATTGTGTTTGTATTATGACTCATGCAACTGTAAAAAAACAAGAAACAAGAAAATTAAAAGAGATTGTAGAAATAATAAATGTAACTTCTGAAGGAATTGCCTTAACAAATACTCCTTTTTTATGGAATCCTTTTGATGATGACTTTTACTTTAAAAAAAATAGTAAAATATTTGAAAAAATATCGAGAAGAAGTGGTTTAAAACTTGAAGATCTTGAATTAGAATTTAAAAGAAGAGCTCAACTAATTTACAAATTATCTCAAAAAAAAGTTTTTGGATTTGATAGATTCCATGATATTGTTAATGAATATTACAAAAAACCAGAAGAAGTTCTAAGAAAATTTAATATAAAATAATCTAAATTATATTTATTTAATTCTAACATTATCCAAAATATTTAATAATGTAAAATCCTTTTTCCTAATATGAAAAAAAGAGGTGTAAAGCATCTAACAAAAGAAGAAATTTCTTTTCTTAATCATCTTATAAAATCTCTTGAAGAATCTGGATTAAAGCTTGAAGAATATTATATAAAAAAAGATTATGAAAAGTTCAAAAACATAAAAAAATTTATGTTAGAAATGCAAAAAAAGATTTTTGAGATAGTAAAATGATTCTAAAAAAAAATTATTTTAAAGAATTAAAAAATAGTATTTCAAAAGAAGTAAAAATAATTAAGGAAATTGATTCTTTTTTTGATAATTTTAGAGAGCATGACCAAAAAGAGAGAAAAATGATTTTTTCACATACTAATTTATTGAAAAATTTATTGAAAAAAGAAAACGATAATGTTCTAAAAGTATTAGATAAAATATCTCTTACTAGGCCACTTTATCCTAAAATAAAGAATAAAAAAGAAATTCCTAACAATCATTCTCTTTTACCTTTTAAAAAAAAGAAAAAAAATTTCATTGAAAAAATACTTCAAAAAAGATCTTTTAACAAAAGATTTCCTTTAGAAGAATCTGAAAAAAAAATTCTTAAAAGAATTGGAGAAAAAGGAAAAGAAGTTGTCAAGAAAAAAGATAAAAAACCAAGTAAATATGTCAGCATAGCAACCAAAATATTTTCTAATTCTTCAGCCTCTTTAATTGAGAAAGGCATATTCAAAAACTTAAGTAAAAATTTAGTAAAGACAAATATGGATCATCTTCCTAAAGGTTATGTATCTGTAATCTTTTTTACAACATTACTTTCTTTTATTGCTGGGTTTTTTATTTTTTTATTTTTTTTATTTTTTAATATCCAATCTCTTTTACCTTTTATAACACTAGTCAATGAACCATTTGGAATAAGGTTTTTGAAAGTGTTTTGGATTTTATTTGCAATTCCAATTGCAAGTTTTTTATTCATGTATATTTATCCTTCATTGGAAAAAAGCTCTCTTGAAAGAAAAATTAATCAAGAACTTCCTTTTGCCACAATAAATATGGCGGCAATTTCCGGATCAATAGTTAATCCTACAAAAATATTTAATATAATTGCTTCAACACATGAATACCCTTATATTGAAAAAGAATTCATAAAGGTAATAAATGCTGTAAATGTTTTAGGTTATGATTTAATTACCACTCTAAAAAATAGGTCACTTAATAGTTCAAGTAAAAAACTTGGTGATTTGCTTAATGGAATTGCAACAACAGTACAATCAGGTGGGGAATTGTCCAAATTTTTTGATGAAAGATCCAAAAGCTTGCTTTTTGAATACAATCTAGAAAAAGAAAAAAGCACAAGAACTGCTGAAACATTTATGGATATTTATATTAGTGTTGTTATTGCTACACCTATGATTTTAATGCTTTTATTAATCATGATGCAAATCAGTGGTTTAGGAATATCATTAAGTACTTCAATGATTACGTTAATCATGATTTTAGGAGTCACAATAATAAATTTTGTATTTTTAACATACTTACATTTAAGACAATCAAACGAATAATAAAATGGAAATAAAAAAAATTCAATGGTTTGGAATTGTATTAGCAATAACAATTATAATTTTGTCTCTATTTTTTATTGGAACAAAATGGTTTCTCTTTTTAATTGGGATAAGTGTTATTTTAGGTGTTCTTCCATTTGTATTTTCAACAGTTCGTGAAACAAAAACTGAAAACGAAAAAGAAGAAATGTTTTTAGAATTTGCAAGAAATTTAGCAGAAAGTGGAAAAACAGGAATTCCAATAAGCAAAAGCATAATCAATATGAAAAATAAACCCTATGGAGTTTTAAGTGAACATATAAAAAAATTAGCAAATCAAATTTATTTAGGAATTCCATTAGGGATTGCATTAAAAGTATTTTCAAAAGACATCAATAATAAAACAATTTCAAGAGCAATAACATTAATAGGACAAGCTGAAAAATCAGGAGGAGATATTGGAGAAATCCTAGAAGATGTTGCAGGAGCTGTAAGCATTTCTGACAAACTGAAGAAAGAAAGAAAAGCTGTTATGTCAACATTAGTTGTTCAAGGCTATATAATTTTCTTTATATTCATGATAATAATTTTAGTTTTGCAATTCAAAATAATTCCAATGATTTCTGGAATTAGTGGTTTAGACACTGGATTAATTGGGTCATCAGAAACCTCTTCTGCTGTTAGTGGAACAGATGTAGCAAGTTCATTTTTTTATTTACTTTTAATACAAGGATTTTTTAGTGGCTTAACAATTGGAAAACTTTCAGAAAGAAACTTCAAGGCAGGAATAAAACATTCATTTATCTTAGTTATTCTTGCATTCTTAATTGCTTCAGGAACAAATTTGTTCTTATAGTAAAAATATTTTCAAGTTAATAATTATTAAAATATAAAAACCTGTTTTTATTATTTATATTATGAAAAAGAGAGGTGGAACTCATGTTGGAATTGTACTTTCATTTGTTATATTTGTTGTTTTTTTAGTCTTCCTTTATTCAATCCTTGTAGAACCAACAATAACACAAAATGATAAAAAATATCTTTTAGAAAATTTAAAAATAAAATTAATAGAAAATATTTCTGCAGAACTAATAACTTCCACTATAAATATACAAACTGCTCCTCAAAACTGTGTCAGATTAGAAAATTTAATTGATGATTTTGGAATAAATTCAAAGATTATTGTTAAAAATAAATTAGGAAATAATCAAGTTTCATATGTTTTAGGTGATGATTTGGAAATATCTAGAGATAGTAATGATAAAACTTTTTTTAAAATATATTACTCAGAAGAATTTAGTGGGATAAGCAATGTTGGAGAAACTCCGTGCAATAAGAGAAACCATGAAAAAGGGCTTACTAGAACAGATAAATATATTTTTGAAACAAAGATAATTAATTTAATGAATATATATAAAAATGATTATGAAACACTTAAGGGAAAATTAGAAATTCCTTTTGGAAGTGATTTTAATTTTGGTTTTAAATACAATAATCAAACATTGTTAATAACTGAAAAAAATGTATCTACAAATGTTTATGCTGTAGAAATCCCTGTTCAATATATTGATAATGAATCAAACATTTTATTAGGATTCATAAATATAAAAGTATGGTAATAAATAAAATTAATAAACATCTTTTGGGTAATTATTTAATGGATAAAAAAGGGCAATTTTATTTATTGACAACAATTATACTTGTTGGATTGATATTTAGTTTTGCAACTGTAATAAATTATTCTCAAGAAAAAAATGTTTTAAATTTTAATTATCTTAAAGATGAACTAAATATTGTAAGTGGAAATGTTATAGATTATGCATTAGATAATAATAAAGATGTGAATGAAAGTCTAATAAATTTTTCTAAAGTATATTCAAATTATTCAGAAGCTGATAATATGTATTATATTTTTGGAAATAGAGATAGTATAACTGTTGCAGGTTATCAAAAGAAAAATGATGGAAGTATTATGGTTGATGTTGGTTCTGGAAATCAAGAGTTGATTTTTAGTAAAGGAGTGTATAAGTCACAGAGTTTTTCTAATCCTGAAAATAATATCAAGATAAGTGTTGATAGTGTTGTGAGTGATTTTAGTTTAAGTTCTGGGGAAAATTTTTATTTTATTCTTTCCAAGGAAGTAAGAGGAAATGTTTATGTTGTAAGAAGTTATGATTATAATTATACTATTGGTTCATGAAGTAGCGGTACAGGAGCTGTTTGTGGAAATGGAATTATAGAAACAGGAGAACAATGTGATGATAGTAATTTAGTGGATGGAGATGGTTGTTCAAGTAGTTGTCAAACTGAAACAGGATTTTCATGTACTGGAGAACCAAGTTCTTGTACATTTTTTGGTGGTGATGGAGGTGGTGATGGTGGTTAATATCAAATACAATTAAACCAAATTTATTAAAACTATTTTCTTTTAAGTGTTATTTTTGTAAGATGGTTACCTATTGTAATTTTTGAACATGATTCAAATAATTCTCCAGAGGAATATATCCATCCCGCATCACGAGCGTTCATATAAATTTCTTTAAAACCATTTGATTTCAAAATTCCTTTTATAATATCTTGCTCTTTTCCAACATGTTCATTGCCTCTATTTTTCTTACCAATAAAATTAGCACCATCTCTAGTAAATTTGACAACATCGCTATTTATACCACCATGGATATTATTATATGTCCCTTCCCAATCTCCAGAAATATCACAAACTCGCTCGCCGTTTGCAAGAACTACTGAATTAGGAGTGTCTGAACTTAAAGGTTTTGGAGTAACACATGCTGCTAAATCTCCAACTAATACTGCTACTGCTAATCTTTTACCAAAGTTTTGATAATGATTTCATTTTTCTTAATTTTTTAAAGTGTTTAAAGTTTATAAGGATTTATAGCATTTATTATATAAGGATGACTAAAACATTTTAAATATTGTTAAAATATAAAAACCTATTTTTATTATTTATTTAATGGAAAAAAAAGGATGGATAAAAATTGTTGAAGCATTTGTTGCAGTATTATTAATAACTGGAATTCTATTGATAGTTTTAAACAAAGGATCTATTTCAAAAAATGATAATTCTCAAGAAATTTATGAAAATGAACAAGGAATTTTAATAGAAATTCAATTGAATAATTCTTTGGCGGAAGAAATTTTTGATATAGGAACTCTTCCTGTTGAATGGAATAATTTCCCTGCAAATGTTAAGAATAAAATAATTTCTGAGACTAAATCTTATTTGAATTGTGAAGCAAAAATATGTGATGTAAATGAAGTTTGTGTTTTAAGTCAAGGTGATGAGAAAAGTGTTTATGTGCAATCAGCAATTTTTACTTTAGATGAAAATGAGCCAAGGCAATTAAAGTTATTTTGCTGGAAAAAGTGAAACCTAAAAAAAATATATACAATTATGGAATTGATGTTGATTCTAAAACCTTAGAACAATTTGAAGATTGCTATTCTAAAGAATTTGTAGTTTCTGCAGCTTTAATGCCTGATGCTCATGTAGGTTATGCTGCACCAATAGGAGCTGTTCTTAAAACACATAATTTTGTTGTTCCAGCATGGGTTGGTTTTGATATTGGATGTGGACTTATTGCAATTAAGATAAAAGGCAAGAACTTAATTGAAAAGATAAAAAATAATAAAGAAAAAATTTACAAAAAAGTGATAAAAAAAATTCCAATGGGTGTTGGAGAATATAACAAAGAAAAGAATGTCACAGAAAAAACAAAAAAAGAATTCAAAAAACTCTTAGAAAAATTTCAAAAAAAAACGCATAATAAGGGAATTTTAAATTACCTTAAAACAGGTGCAATAAAACATCTTGGAACTCTTGGAGCAGGAAACCATTTCATTGAAATAGGCTATGATTCTAAAACAGAAAAAGAATTGTGGTTAATAATTCATTCAGGGAGTAGAGGTGTGGGTCATAGTGTTGCAAAAAAATATATGATAAAGGCTTCAAAGTCCTTCACAAGCTCGGACGTTTCCAGACAAAATTTAGGAAAAAGCAAAGAAAAAAGTGAATATGAAAAAACATTTCCTCTTGAAGCAAATTCTGAAATTGGAAAAGAATATCTAAATGTTCTTGAGTTTGGTCTTGATTATGCTCTTCTTAATAGACTTGAAATGGCTTACAAAGTAGTTGAAGCAATTAATGAAATTTTAAGTGAAGATCTAAAATATGAGTTGTGGGTGAACAAAAACCACAATCATGCAATTTATGAAAAAGGTTATTTTATCCATAGAAAAGGCGCAACTCCTGCAAAAAAAGGCGAAAGAGGAATTATTCCCGGAAATATGAGGGATGGTTCTTTTTTAGTAGAAGGAAAGGGAAATTCAAAATTCTTAAATAGTTCATCTCATGGAGCTGGAAGAGTTATGAGTAGAAAAGAAGCTAGAAAAAAATATACAATGCATCAATTTGCAGAATCTATGAAAGAGGTAAAAGGAAACATCTCTGAAAAGACACTTGATGAAATACCAATGGCATATAAAGATATTTTTAGAATCATGGAATCACAAAAAGATTCTGTAAAATTTGTTAAACATATAAAACCAATAATTAATTGGAAAGGATAATTTTCTTTAAACATTCTAAAAGAAGAATGTTTATAAAATAAACTCCCTGTTTATTTCTATGAAAAAAGAGTTTGTTGGATTATTAATATTTTCATTAATGGTTTTCTTATCATCAGGAATTTTTGCGCTTGGTGAAACTTGTTCTATTATAGAAAGAAGTTCTTGTTCAGGAAATATTGTTATGGGAATATCTAGTACATCAAATGCCCATGGAGAATTAGCAAATCAAGGTAATTATGATAAGGTTCTATGTTGCAACTTTCCTGGAAGTTTAACTTGTGATGGACAAAATAAAATTATAGGATTATCTTCAAGTACTAATGCTCATGCAGAAATTCC
>CEPZ01061867.1_pt1 | contig 12288 bp, 17 predicted proteins | sample 530461 | NCBI WGS metagenome assembly CEPZ01 (sample SAMEA2620106, study PRJEB7988) | marine metagenome | isolation source: saline water (ENVO:00002010), including | reverse complement strand
ACTTAATCGTACTGCATTTAACTTGTAGTCTTCAAATGCTTCGCATACAGCCGGAAATAAAGGTTGTACAAGGCCATACATAGCATCAGCAAACATGCGAATCTCCCATTGTGCATGTGAATCCATACGTAACCAAGCCATGTGCATAAAGTTTTTAAGATTGCATTTCCAATATGTTTCTGTATAATTAGACACTGGTAATACAGCTCTTGCAGTTTCACGAGCAACATCAAGGTCTAACAATTCTTCATATTTACTATAAGCATTTGTATGAACATCTTCTAACATCCAAGATAACTTACCATGTATTTCGTCTAATGAGTCTTCTCTGCCTTGTTTATTTGTGGTGCTCTGCTTCTGGAATGTTTCTGGCATATAGAATTCGTCTGTCATCACAGAGTAACGACCACTATATTCATTTACACTTGCAGTACGGTGGCGTATAAGTTGTCGCATAACAAAGATAGGCAAGCGGATATGAAACTTTACTTCGCACATTTCAAATGGCGTAGTATGTTCATGTCGCATTAAGTAACGTATTAAACCACGGTCTTCTTGTACTTTTTTAGTACCAGTGCCATAAGATACACGAGCAGCCTGTACGACTGCATCGTCTGAGCCCATATGGTCTATAAGCCCGACAAAGCCTTTGTCTAAAACTGGTACATATCTTTTATCATTTGGGTCTATATCTGTTAAGAGGGTCATACATTTTTTAAAAGTTTTTTTACAGTTTTAGCGACGGTAGATCGCAAAATTTCAATATTTAAATAAATTTCTATATCAATTATATCATCTTCGATATGCCGTATATTAGGATGATCAAATATTTCTTCTGTATAATTTAATTGATTAAGTACATCCTGTTGAATACGAAGAACTTGCCCTGTTTTTAAATTTATATTAACTTCGGATACAAATTTTATAGGAATAGAAGTAACTTCTATTTCATTTAAAATGTCTTCAAAAGTATCATCTATGCCTTTATTTGGTATTTTTAATTTTAATTCAGGCAATTTCGTTTTCTTTTTTAAGCATCTTATTAAGTTTTCTTTTAGGTATTAAATCGTATGCCTGATCACGGAGACGTTTTGCTTCAACCTCCATACCATCTGCTTGAGACATAAATCCTTTAGCAAGACTGAAATCATCCAAAACATTATCATTTTTTTGTGATATAGAAGGAGCTTTAATTTCATCACCTGCTACTACTTCTTCTGTGTATTTTTCTATAGGGTTTGTTATAGGTGGTTCGGATGTTTTGGGATTTTCGCCGTTTAACCTATTATTTAAATCATCTAATCTTATCCTAGCATCACGAGTTGGTGTCATCATTATTTTCGAAGTTTGCCATTTTTGTAAATGGCCTCCTTTATGTAATGCTTCTAACATATTTCGACCATTTCTAAAAAAATGTGTATTAGCATGGTCATGAAAATCTGTTCTTTGTTGAGCACCTAGCGAATCTACTTCGTTAATTAAATCATTATGCATCTCATCTGATAATGAATCTGGATAAACTACTAAACAATGATTTTTTTCTTGAGGTAATTCTCTAAATATTACAACTACTTTTTGTCCTGTAGACAATAGTTCGCCTACATGTTTTGTAAATTTTGCCATATTATTCTTTTTGATCTGTTTCAGAAACTTCGCTTTTATCTTCATCTTGTTCAGTAACAGGTTCGTCCTGTTCGAATGTTCCTAAAAATTTTACTAATTTATCTACTATAATTCCTATATTAAGTGCTTCCTCTGCCCGATACGCTCCTCTTGACATAGCAACATCGATAAGTTGAAGAACTACTCTAAGATCTCCTGTAGATAACTGATTGTCTGTTGCCTGAACCGGTTTTAATTCTTCCGCCATTATCCTCCTTTATTAAAGTATGTTTTAATTTATTTATCACCTTAAGAATAAGTGAGTTTTAATTCTGCTATTTTTTGCAAGAACCGATCACGGTCTACAGGTAGTTCAAACCAAAAATGATATATCTTATCACTTGTTCCTGTTGACCATCCGTGTGTACTATCTTTGTCCATTCGATCGACATAGTACATACCTTCTATTTTATCTAGTTCAAATTTATTCCACATAGGCGGTCTACTAAAGGCAAGAACAATTCTGTTACGCATCATCTGCGTTAGAACTTTCTTGTCTAATAATTCTAAATCTGCCCTTGTTAATGTTGGGTTATATTGTATTTGCAAACCGTATAATACTCTACTTATTAATCTACGCTCTACGTTATCGATCACGCCGCTTGTTTTATTGTTTTAGGGTCTTCGTAATGTACAGTTACCCCGAAAGGAGCTGTAGTACTCTCATTACCATGTATAAGAAATAAAGTATCGCAATATTGCTCGTCACCCCAGCTACCGCAAGGCCAACCGTCAGTAAACATAACAAATTGTTTAGGCTCAATTTCGTTCTCCTTCATGAACTTCCAGTTGCATTCGAAGTCAGTACCGCCGCCGCCTTGTAATTGATATTGCTCTATTTCATCTCCATTGTCTGGTGTAAAAGTTTTATGATTATAAACTTCTGTGTCAAAGCACCAAACATCTAACTTAAAATCTTCGTATTGATCTAATATGCCTTTGACTTCGCTTAGAAAATCGTTTGCCTGTTGCTGACCTATTGATCCGCTTAAATCTATTGCACAGGACACTTCAACTCTCTCCGCTGTATCCATTCCTGGAAGTATGCAATTAGTTGAGTGTGATTTACGTGAAGGTCTCATAAACGTATAATCATCTTTTAAACTAGACTCAACTTGTGCCCTAAGAACTGAACGCCAATCCATTTTAGGTTCAGTCCATTCTTTAATCATTCGCTCAATACCTGCAGGGCAGTTACCTGCACCTGCTTGGTTTGCCGCTTCAATGATTGCCTCTTTGAGTTCGTCTTTGAGTGCCTTCTTTTCTGCTTCAGTAAGTTTACCTCCGCCAAACTCATCTTCGAGATCTTGTTGAATATTACCACCTTGTCCTTCACCTTCGGTTTCGTCGCCTTCGCCGTCGTTGTCCATATCAAAATGAAAGTCTAATGAACTTTGTGGTTGTTCGCAATTCTGTTCTAAATCATCATATACTTCTTCACTAATCCAACCTCTATATTTGTAATCTAACAAGATTGGTACTGTAGTAATCATGTCTCCTACACCTTCGTCTACTAAAATTATATTAATTACATAATCACCTGCCATGTTATATAATGCCGGATTGCGTCCTTCACGCCTACTAAAGTGATCAAAAACACAATGGAGTACTTCGTGTCCGCAAAGGAAAAGCACCTCGTTATCTGATAAATGTTTTAAAAATGCAGGATTGTAATAAAAGCGTCTGCCGTCTGTGCCAGCAGTTGGAAGTTTGTATGTAGGTACTGGAACTAACCTGGTTGCTAAGTTACCGAAAAAAGGTTTATTAAGGAGCAATCTTACTCGCCCCATAGTAAGCCTTTCTGCTTGAACTTGTTCTTCTTCAGGAGTAAGTTCTGATAGATCCAGTTGACCTGTAATTGGTTGTCCTTTGTTAGGATCTTGTGGAGTCCAATTACCGCCTGTAGGTCCTGGTTGATAGTACATCAAATTTGATCTACGCATTTTTTCTCCTTTTCTTATTCATCATACAAGTATTATACTATCTAAGGTATCAAAGGTCAACCTTTTCCGGCAGAAAACTGCAATTTTAGCATGACAAATGTTTTTGGATCTCGTACTACTATTGTATCTTTATAGATATTATCGTAGTCTAATTTATTTACCCCATACTTTCTAAGCCATCTTGCTACTTTTATTGTGTTGGCTTCAGGCTTACAGTTGAACATTTGTTTTGCATCTATTGCTTTTTTAACCCATTTTTCTTTATATTTGAGTATTTCGGTAGGGCCAGGTAATCTATCTCCCCATTCTTTAATACATCGTTCTTTACCATAAATTCGCCAAATGGTTTGTTTACATCTGCCCCAACTATCTTTTTTTGCAATCCATTCTAAATGATAATTAGTCATACCTTATTCAAGAGAAAAGACGCCAGCTCCAAGTTAGGTACACTGGCGTCTTGTGTAAGTTAATTAGGCGTCAATAATTAACTTACCAAACCTTTCAAAGAACTTACCAAAGTTCTTAAGTTTTTTGTGATCGAACGGTAATCCGTAATTTTTAAGCGCCAGCCTTGCTCCGTAAATTACCATTTCGGTATTAAAGTTTTCCATCATAAACCCTAAAAAGTTTTCCGCCATACCATGGAACTTGTCCATTTGGTTATGCTTTTCGTAACGCTCTGCGGCTTCCTTGAGTTCGTAACACATAGAAGTAGTCAGTGAATACTGAGCGGACACTTCACATTCTTCTAGCCTAGTAACTTTACCTAACAGTATTTCACTTGGGTTAGGAAGTTTACCTCGCATGTCGCGGTGTGTTTTAAACTTAATTGCAATACCTTCACCAACACAACCAGCAACCATGTCAGTTTCAAGCGTGTCGCCTAAATCGACATCTTCTTCCATGTCTTCGATAAGCTCACTAACAAACTGCCAGCTTCTAGGAGTTGCAAATGCCTTGCTATCACTTTTAGCATCAAAGTCATACAAGTCCTTCTTGCTGAAGTTTAAGTAACCGACTACGTCTGGATGAATTTGGTTTTCAATCGCCCAATCCTGCCAGCAGTTAAAATCAACACGGAGTTCCATGTGTACAAATCTGTTAGCCAACGGCTTAGGCATTCTGTAAGTTACACCCTTATCAGTTTCTCTGTTTCCTGCCGCTACAATAACAACATTCTCAGGAAGGACATATTGTCCAATGCGCCTGTTAAGGATTAACTGATATGCTGCCGCCTGTACACTTGGCGCCGCACCGTTAATCTCATCTAAAAATATAATTGCAGTGGAATCAGGATCGGTAGGAAATTCTGCAGGAATAGACCATTCCATTTTGCCAGTTGTGGCATTGTAATACGGCATACCCTTAATGTCAGTGGGCTCCCAAAGTGGTAAACGAATATCTATTAACTGGCGCCCCAACATTATAGCCAATCTAGCAACTAAGTCACTTTTACCAATGCCCGGAGCACCCCAAATCATTACAGGGCGTTTACGCTTCATCGCCCTACGAACTAACCTGTTTGCCTCATGTAAGTTTACTGTTCTTGTTTCTGCTACGTTCATTGCCATTTGACGCCTCTCGGTTGAGTTAACAATGTTTTATTTAATATAAGTATTATACTACCTTTACAAAAAATGTCAACCTTTTTTTGCATTTTTCTTTAGCATCCAACTACCATCCTTTGAATCAACAGAAAGTTGCTCTTCACATTCTGTAGAGCAAACCACGGCTAAGTATGATTGGCAATTAAATAGTTCACCTACTTCTATTTCGTTTTCTTGAAATATTTTGTGGCAATTTGTGCAGATCATGTTCTTTTAATTAATTTATATTATACATCTTGTGTCCAACCATGACATTGCAGACCTGTTCTACCTAAAGAATCTGCGTCATTGGCATGGGTTGCTTGGGTAGCATAAAGATACCCATTGCTATTCAACCATCCTGCTACGTCTCCTCCTTCTGCAATGCCAGTAGGAATAACTTTAGGAAAATCATTGTTATGTCCGGTACCTAGCGCCCTGTTCGAATCCGCTTGACCACTTTCGGGTACGTCTATTACATATTGTATAGCCATTTAATATATCTCCTTTAAATTTATATATATTTATTTTATATATTTAATAACCGTTTAGGCAGATCATATTCCTTTAAATTGATAACCACTACCACAATCGTTGCAATTTACAGTAGGACGATAAGGTTTGCCCCATTTATGTTTGCCCGAACAATTACCTCCGAGATAAGATTGAGTTAATGTTCCTGTATAAAACAATTTATCACTTCCGCAATGTCTACAAGATTTAGGTGCTCTAAAACCTTTAATTTCGTTTCGTATAATTGATTTCGCTGGCATATTATATGTTTTGTGTGTGTTTGCAATTAGGAAAGTCTGAACAACCCATAAAATCTTTTTTAGTACGTTTTGCGGTTCTTTTTACAAGTAAACTTTGGCATAACGGACATATATGTTTTTTACTAGCAACATAAGTCCACATCTCTCTAGCTCGTACCCGCATGTTAGACAATGCATTTTCTGTCCGGTTAACTCTCTTTTCGACTTTAACAGGTCTACCTTTTTTTAAGTCGTATAATGTAACACGAATTGCATCTGTGCCAGTGTCGCGAGTTTTATTTGTATTTCTATCTATAGAGGAATAAACACGAATAGCATATCTAAAGCCGTCGCCTGCTAATGCTTTCATCATGTCTTCTGGTGTTTCGTGTTTTACTACACGTTCAAAAATATACTCGTTAGCAATACCACCTCTATCATTAAGAGCACCTTTGGCAGGATTAATACAACTGAAGCCCATTCCGTCTTCAATTTCTTTTTTAAACTCGTTTAACGTAATTTCGTGATATCCTCGCATACTTTATCTCGGATAATGTTTAACTGTTATAAAAGTATTATACTATCACTCATCCAAATAGTCAACCTCTTTTACTTTTTTTCCTTCATAGTAGTAATATTCTTTAACAATTTTAGGTTTAATTTGTTTTCTTGTATCGTTAGGACTGAGCATAACTCTCGTTTTAACTTTTTTGTATGTACAATCTATACCTTCGCATATTAGATTTTGAATTAGCCGTTCCGTGCCTTGCGTTTCATACTCTTTTTTTGTTAAGTGTTGTTTTAGTGCATGTTTTTCTTCATAATGCACCTCTTTAGATTCATCATATGGCCTCAATTGGTTTGTGCAAATAGTACCACAGTAAGGACAATAATTATCTTGCTGACTAAAATACCTTTCTGCTTTGCGTACTTCTGTCATTATATCTATAATAATATTATGTAAATTTATTTTAATATTTGTCTTAGGCCACAAATGTTTGCGCCTATACATATCATACCAAGATAATTCTATATGTTCTTCATTGTCTGCGGTACGTAATTCTTTTATATCCATTTTACTGTTTATACGAACTGCATATGCAGCAACATTATCTCTTAATTTAGATAAAACGTCTTGAGGTGTATATGCTTTGATAGGTTTTTGAAAATGATATGAATTCATATCTTCAATACTTAATTGTTCGGGCCTTGAAATGCCTAGCATTGATAACCAGTTTGTATCTGTTACTTTTATCGGATGGACTACGTTAAAACCTTCCTTTGCTAGTTCCTTGCCAAATCTGTAAACATGTAAAAAATTTTTCATTCATAATACCTCTTTGCTTCACACCAGGCAATGAAATCGCCTCCGTATAATTTAAAGTCTACAGTATCTCGTTCACTAAACAATATTAGTATTCTGTCTGTAACATAGTATGGATAATCTAAATGCTTTTCTAATAATACTATGTCTCTTGTTTTTACAGGTTTTTTACTATTAATTGATATTTCGTAACTGTCGTACAATTTTTTTAAAAAGTGTAATCCGTCCCTTGAAACACGTAATCCTTTGCCTCGTCTATAATTGGGGAAAATTCTACGGACTGTAATACGCCTAGCCCATTCTCCCCAATCACGTCCTTCCTCTTGATGTGTGAGTTCGTGTTGTTTTATGTCTTCAACTATATGTTGTTGAAGATTCATTCACACCCGCAAGGACTTTCTTTCGTGCATTCACATGGATCGCATGTACAATTTTCACATTCGCAACATTTTTCTTCTGACATTATTTTTTCCTTATAAATTTAGGCGGAATTCGGCCATTGTAGCCTACTTCTCCTAATTCTTTGACACTAGATTTAATTTGTTTAGGATCAAATCCTATTATTTTGCCCTCCCAACCGCGGGCATATCTATCATCTGCTACTATTTTACTTGGGTCTGGTACTTGTACTCTTAAAACAATACCTTTTGAATTATCTTTTTTTGCTTGTCGTTTTGCATAAAATTGAGCTCCTTTGGGTGTATGTGCAAGATATACATTATGTTCTGAATAGTCTGGTACTAAATCAACATATGCTTCGCCTGTATATCCTGGCCGAAGCCCTTTATTTTGTATAATTTCCCATCGTGCTTCGCTTGTGCCGTGCCACATAACTAAATCTTTATCTTTAAAAGTTTTTTGTACATAATCTCGCATTTGTAATGCTTGCCCTACTGTTTTAGGTATTTCAGGCGGAGCCCCTTTTATAATAAAATCATCTGTAAGTCCAAACTTTTTCAAACTGCTTAATGCTTGTTTAAATTCTGCTATATTTCCTATAAATCGCTGTCGCATTGTATCTCTTACAGATTCTTTTGATATTGTAAGTGTCATGTCTTGGAAATTAACAAGACCACCTACATTATTCCATAAACTAGATATGCTACTATGTGCATCTTTAACACGAGGTATTTTGTGAAATGCTTGCATATTTCGTTTTGCTAATGCTTTTTCTTCGTCACTAGCAGTTTGAAACATAGATACAACAAAACTATAATATTCATTCTGAGTAGAATATAACATTAATATACCTTCACGAAACAACCAATAGAAGCCATCCCGTGAATCTATGTATTTGTCACCGCCTGCCCAGGGCTTTAGTTCGGCACTCATGTCTTCATGACGATAATCGTATATTTCTTTTGCTTCTAATAGTTGTTCAAATCTCATATTAATCCTTCGACAGTTTCTTTCCAGTTATGACTTTGCATTGTTTCGTCTCGTGTTCGTTTATTTAATAGTCTTATAGTAGTTGCATTTACATGAGGACCTTCAGGAGGTCCGCCATCTTCATACCATGATTTAATTTCTTGTTCTGAAAGCCCATCTTTTTCTAATATTAATGGTATAACATAACCATTCATCCAGTTTTGTAAACTTTCATGAATTGCTGATTGTAAAAAGTTTTTAGTCCTTCTTATTTCTTGTTTAAATTTTTCTACCTGATTACCGTCTCTAAACAGAGGAAATTTCTTGTCTGCATACTCAGGTGCATGTTGGAGTAGGTTATAAAAAAGATTTATTTCGCTACTTACAAATTTTAATCGATAATACCATGCATCATACTTCGTAAAATCTACATTTGCATCGTTTGCTTCTTTACCAAGCTCCCAATCATATTTGCTATGTGTCATTATTTTTGCTAACTTACCATATTCGTTACCTTGTCGTATTCTTGCTGCAAGAGTTTTCCACCAGTCATGTCTTTCTGTTGATCTCATACGTAAATAATCATACACACCATTGTCAAATTTACTAAGGGCACTTATAAATTCTTCTGTCATTGCACGGACCATTGAAAACATACTAAAGTCTTTAAATTGCTTATAATATTCATAAAACTCTACAAATGCTATATCCTTTAATGTACCATCTAACGCTTCGGCTGTATCTTGTTTATTATACTTGTTCATTAAGAAAATTAAATTATATACTGGAAACTCGTTTTCAAAATCTGCAGCGTCGTATGCTTTGCTTTTTTCTGTCATGTAATGAGATAACCATAAATAGAGTTGGTTTTTAAATCGTTCACCAAACATATCATATAATTCTTGATCAACAATAGGTTTTTTACTTTTAGACCATCGGCCAAATAAATCAACAGGTCGATCTGTAACATCCATAAATTGTGCCGTTTCAAAATGCCATTGCATTAATGGAGTGGTTGTTGCAATAATACTATCCTTCTCATAGTTAATATCTTTTTTTCTAATAATAAATAATGTACCTTCGTCATCATACTGAGTAAAATAATCATTGTCTTTAGATGCAGTACACCATTTAGTACCTGCACCAAAAGCACATGCAGCCTTTTGATCTTTAGGAATAACAACAACATATGAAGCACTTTCTTTCCATAATTCATAACTGTTTTCATCAATATGATATTCACCTTGTTGTCGTTTTTCTTTTTTAGTTAGTTCTTGTGCATGTGGTTCGACTGCATCTTCTAAATCATGTAAACTAGCATACTGATTTATATCTCGGTTGTCAAGTCTTTGTTTAAATCTAGCAAATAATGTTAATGCATCTTTTAATCTATTTTGATCCTCAAATCCTCTAAATTTATCTTTAACGTACATATTCATTATAGGTTGCATATACTGTTTGTTAGGAGTAGGATCCATACGTTCAAACTTATCTAGTACGTACTCTCTATTTTCAGGATCATCAAATTGTACGTCAATGCCGCGATCAATTCTACCAATAATAGTAGGATCTTTACGTTTAACGGCGGCCATTACTTTAGTCATAAGGCCATCATTTGCTAATGTTTTTTCTCTACTATATTCTAATAAAAATTCTCGATATCTCATTCTACAAAGTCCCCGTCCTTCCATTCTCCTTCATATTTCCCTCCATCAGGTAAAGTGTAGGTTCCCTGTCCATCCTTTTTCCCATCATTCCATTCCCCTACATACTTACTTCCATCAGACCAAGTGTATGTTCCTAGACCATGTTCTCTCCCATACTTGTATTCCCCTTCATACTTTTTTCCATCAGGTGAAGTGGACGTTCCCTGTCCATGTTGTTTCCCCTGCTTCCATTCTCCTTCATACTTTCTTCCATCAGGGTGAGCCCAAGTTCCCTGTCCATTTGGACTATCGTCCTTCCACTCTCCTTCATACACATCACCATTAGACCAAGTGTAGGTTCCCTGTCCATGTTTTTTCCCGTCCTTCCATTCCCCTACATACTTCCCTCCATCAGGGTGAGTCCAAGTTCCCTGTCCATTCTTTTCCCCGTCCTTCCCCTCTCCGTTATACTTGTTCCCATCAGGGCAAGTGTAGGTTCCTTGCCAATTTGTTTTTCCATTATTCCATTCTCCTTCATACTTTCTGCCATCATACCATGTGAATGTTCCCTGTCCATCCTGTTTCCCATCCTTCCATTCTCCTTCATACTTTTTCCCATTAGGAAAAGTTAAAGTTCCCTGTCCATGTTTTTTCCCGTCCTTCCACTCTCCTTCATATTTGTTTCCATTATATTCATAACCTAATTTTGTTATATCTATTTCGTTATCTTCTTGGTCGTACCACGTACCTTGTAAGATCCCGTTGCTGCAGACATCGGCGTTCCAACTGGAGTTTACATGACCAATAAATTTTAATCCTTCCCATGTAATCATCATACCAAATCCTTTTGGATTATTATTTTTGTAATTACCTATAAACACAGCACCTGTAGGTAATTTCCAATAACCTAGACCATTCCGTTTATTATTTTTAAAGTTTCCACAATATTTGCCTCCATGTTGATATAATTTTATCCCAATTCCTTCTGCTATATCTTCATTAAATTCTCCTGTATATTTGTGACGACCATTTTTTGATGTATACGTACCTGTTCCGTGTTCTTTGCCGTCTACATAATCACCGATATATTTTCTTTCACCATCCTTTTTTTCTTCGGTTATTATACCAATACCAGTATAATCTTTTTTAGTCTCTTCTGTTAAAATCATATTTTTTCCATACTTCCGAATACTGACAATTTTCTTTTTCTTTTATCCAAGGGCCGCCTAAAGTATAATGATAACATTTTATATCAACCATAGGCTCATATTCTTCTACTAGATAATTATACTCTATTGGTAATTGTCCAATTAAATTAGTCCACTCAAATTCCATTAACTCTTTTGCAGATGCTGTGTTTACATACTCAAGTGTTAATTTTTTGCAATCTGGATGAGAATTATTAAATAACATAAAACTTGCCCAATTTTTTCTAGGATATTTTTTTTGTATAACATTGTGTTTTTCTCCAAGTTTGAGAGTAAATGCCGCCTTTATAGTTGATCTAGGTGTATAATCATGTTGAACTACACTTACACTTAGATTCTCATTTATATATTGTAAAGTTTTTGTTAAATCACATTCAACAATAAAATCATCATCCATAAAAATACTATATCCTTCATAATTAGAAAGATAAGGAACCAAAAATCTAGCAAAAGAATGATTTGTTGCTTGATCTGGTAATTTTTTTCTTGTCCAGCCTGGTATTGAATCTGAACTTATATAACTTATATCAAGACCAGTATTCCAGTGCTCGATACTTTGTATGCATACTTCAATGAGTTTTGCTCTTTCTTTTGCAAATCCAACAAATATTTTCATCATTACATTAATAGTATCCGACAGTTGATGTCCATGTTCCTTGACCATATTTTTCCCCGTCCTTTCTTTTTTTCTTCAATTAATATACCAATACCAGTATAATCTTTTTTAGTTTCTTCTGTTAAAATCATTGCATTATTACCCATACAACCAATTCGCAACACGTTTATACTTAAAGTTAAA
>CEPZ01209597.1_pt1 | contig 12317 bp, 11 predicted proteins | sample 530461 | NCBI WGS metagenome assembly CEPZ01 (sample SAMEA2620106, study PRJEB7988) | marine metagenome | isolation source: saline water (ENVO:00002010), including | reverse complement strand
TGCCGTTTTGCAATCTGTGCAACTTCTTCAGGTGCTCCAAGCTCTACCAACTTCTCGTAACCCAATAGTCCGTGTTTTATCGTATGCTCGTCAGCGCGTCCAATATCGTGAAGCATTGAACCAGTATCAACAAGACCTCTGTTAACTTTAATCCCGTCAGCAATCAGCGCATCTGCCAGCTCAAGAGCCTTATTATTAACTACTTTGCAGTGATTCTGAAGCTTTTCAGGATAGTTTATGTCTTTCCAAATCTTGCTAATATTTAGTTTCATTTTAGTAATTGTAAATGAGTAGCCACGAGCAGCTCCAAACCTCTGCTGATATTTGAATTGTTGAAATTGGTTAATTGGTTCTTGACTGGCGCTCCAGAGTGCAGCGCGTACTGCATGAAGCTCCATTCGCTTCGCGAAGGGGCTTAAACAATTCAACTGAAGTTGGTTCAAGCTGTCTGAGTTAGTTACCTATGATTGGTAGCCCCGAGCAGATTCGAACTGCTGTCCCAAGCTCCAGGGGCTCGGATGATTGACCACTACACCACGGGGCTAATGGTTTTTTGATAAAAGTATGCCTTTATAATTCTTTCTTAGTGAAGTTCCCCAGTCTTACGCCAGTTAATTCCTAATTCTTCTATAATCTCAACTGCCTTATTCCGATACTCTCCTTTCATCCCATCCCAATCAAAAACAGCTTTAGTTGCATTACTTCCCTCAATCATCTGCTGAATAATCTCCTTAGACACATTCTCTTGCTGATACTTTGGCAAAATATGCCCGAAAGCAATATTTGGATTCTCTAAAATCAGTGTTGAAAACCCTGGAGCATAATGTGGACCACCGAATCCAATACAATTTGTGAAAGTCTTAGTATTTTCTAAAATATCCTTAACAGCATTAGCAACAATTTTACCAGCTTCCTCATCCTTCCACTCCTTCTCAGTTGATCCAATTTCAATAAAAACAAGCGGAGTTTTCAAAGTCGGACCGTGATGTGTCACTTCCAAACAAACTTCAAAACCAGGAAGCTGAGCCTTGGCCATACTTCTCAAACCAACAGCAATAGCAGAAGGATCAGTTGGATTCAGCTTCTTCGGCTCCCCACCATAATCAGCATTTCCAAAATTCCCAGTAGCGTGAATAGTCAATGATTTTTTATTAGCAACACTCTTGTGCGTGCTCGGAATTATCAGCAAATCAGCTTCTGGAACGTCCTCTTTCTCCAAATAAAGAAAATCTTTCTCTGTTTCAAAAATCGGAACATCTACTCCAAGCTCATTGAACTGTTTCATAATATTCTGTGCAGCTGGATTTTCTGTCCAATACAGGATTTTCGTATTCATGTTAACTGTTATATACAATAACAACCACATAAAAATGTTATGACTCTGGCTCAGGACGCCTGAAGCTTCTTGAAAAAACTTGAAGAAGCAAAAGAAAGATACCAACGGCACAGCATAGTCTGCCATAACGACGCTGACGGTATTTGTTCTGCTCTTTTAGCTTCTGAGTTCTTTAAACCCAATAAATTTATCATAATCCGAGAGAATTACGAACTTGGTACCAAACTCGGACAAATAACACACCAGGAAAATGTTCTTTATCTCTATGTCGATATGCAACCTCCTGAAAATGGAAAAAATATTTTCTGCATTGATCATCATAAAATAAAAGATAGTGAAACTCTTACTAAAGGGCAGTTCTTTATAAAATCAATACCAGAAAATCTCCCTGATGCCAATGTAGTCCTATCTTCTTTCCTCAAAGCAGTTCAGCTTGATAATTACAATAATTCTCTTGAGGATTTCTTGATATCTTTCCGAACAGACAAAACCTTGCGGATGAAGCTCGCAGGATGTGGAGCAATTGGTGACAATGCAAATCAGTTATATGAACCAAACTCTGCCCTACTCAAATTTTTAGAACATTTTAGTGACAATGAAATTGAAAATCTTCGTTCCGCTTCTCTTGCTTTCACTTTTGAAATGTCTGAGTCGTATGGTTTTCGTGGTGAATCATCTTCTCATCTTATGTCAAAACTTCCCATCTCTTTTAATGAGGATTTTTCTGAGTTTTTTACTCGGGATTATCTCAAGATGGGAGAAACTATGGATGCGTTTAATCAAAAATTAAGAAAAGAAACAGAGGGATTTCTGCCCAGAAATGTTTTAATCATTTTTTCAGAGTATCAAAAAGATCAGAATGATCTTATGATGACCCATGTTAAGGGGATTGTTGCAAATTATTTTCTAGGAGCAAAAAAATTATTGATTCTTGAGAAGCTTAGTAATGGAGTGAACTTCAGCGCTCGCAACTTATCTGAAAAAGGATTCCTCAAGATTCTTCAAAAACTCTTTGATTCTTTTTCAGTTGAGATTGATGTTTCTGGGAAGGGCAAGCCTAAGAAAATGAGAAAACAATATGGGTGGAAGCCTAAGAAAAAGGAAGGCGGCGGGTATATTTTTGATCCGCAACCGTACATAGAAAAAGATTATTTTACTGAAAAAGCTCCAGCATACCTTTCCAAAAATAATTGGATGATTGTAACTGTGTCTGGACAGGTTCTTCTTGGTGAAGCAGAAATTTCTGTTCAGCCATTTATGGAATAACTTTTAAATCAAAGCAACCTACTCATTTTTATGCCAATAAAATATCACCACGCTCCTGACATAAAGCGCAGAATTATCGAACTAGCTAAAGATTTCAATAATGTGAATACTGACCGCGTTTATTGCTTTCGCAGCTCAGGCTCTGCAGCAGAGCGAGTGCTTGCCCGCATCTGGAGCTTCCCAAAAATCTGGCAATTAGCACTTTACATGGAACCACGATATGTAATTGAAATTATTGGAGAGCGGTTTGATCCTCTTCCAAAAGAAAAGCAGGACGAAATCCTGATTCACGAATTAATGCACATTCCAAAACGATTCACAGGCGGTTTGCGAAGGCACGACGGGAAAAAACTTCCGAAACATATTCAAATCTAAACCTATAAAAACAACCTCTACCACTATATTCTTATGCGGGGGAGAATTGTAATCATTGCACTATTATTTCTAATAATCTTATCCAGCCCAGTCTTTGCAGCTTCAGAAGTCAAGACATACCGCGATTCTGAATACACTTACCAATCTGAATACTTCACAGATGGCGGAACAATTTACATTCTGGCCTCAAATTCTGTCACCTGTTGTGATGACATTACTGCAACAATTTCAGTAAACAATGTTGATAAGAGCACAATCACCCTGAAAGACGAAGGCAATGGCTTTTACAAAGGAAACTTCAAAATAAATTCTGAAATCACAGCTGGTTTTGTTCAAATGGCAAACAGCGAACAAGCCACAATCCAGGTCGAGTTCACTCCAATCTACAAGCGCAGTTCAAGCACAACAGCCTACTACATCAAACCAAAATCAACAGAACTAACTGCAGAATTGAAAGACTATGCAACTCTTTCTTGGGATGAAATCTCCCCAGACATAGCACTTTCACACTACAACATTTACAGAAGCACTGAAGAGCTCACAGACGCCAACAAAAAGCTTGCAGACACTTTCACAACAGCAGTTGATGAATACGAAGACTCCACAACAAGAGATGGAAAAACCTACTGCTACGGTGTTTCTGCAGTTGATATTGCAGGCAACATTGCAGAATTGTCAAATGTGGAATGCCTTGACCTTGAAGATGAAACAGCACCAAGCTCAGTAACTGGTTTGACAGCAACTCCAATTCAAGGTGGCAGAATCAAAATCTCCTGGAAGGAATCTGAAGACAATGTAGCTGTAAATGAATACAATATTTACAAATTAAAAGAAGAGGATGATGAAATTGATCTTGACGATCCTGATGAAGCAGTTTTGGAAACCGAATACATTGACGAGAAACTGAAAGACGGCAAAACCTATTATTATACAGTCTCTGCTGTTGACACTTCTGAAAACATCGGCCCTGCGTCTCCAGTAGTCAGCGCAGTTTCTGACAAAAATCCTCCAACCGAATCTGCTTTAACTGCAGAAAGACAGAGGGGCGGAAAAGTTGTTCTTTCCTGGACAGAAATCTATGGCGCAGAGTATTATTATTTGTATGCAGGAACTTCAAAAGCACTAGAAGTCGAGCCTGTAGTTCTTTCAGGAGACACACTAACTCACACCCATTTCCCGCAAGCTGAAACTTTCTATGCTGTTTCTGCTGTGGATTCTGCAGGAAACGAAGCAGAATTATCAAACATATTAAGCATTACCCCAGATTCAGAGCCTCCAAAATCAGTAACTGGCTTGTCAGCAGTTGCAAATCCTGATAACAGCATCACACTCACTTGGACAGAATCAACTGACAAAGACTTCAAGCAATACAACATTTACCGCTCAGCTGTTTCCAGCATCTCATTCTCAGTTCCAATTAAAATCACAACCCTCAACTCTTTCACAGACAGGGAACTAAACCACAATCAACAGTATTTCTATGTTGTCCGCGCAGAAGACGAAGCAGGAAATGAAGATAATAATCAAAGATCTGTTAGTGAAACAGCAAGAGACCTCAACTTAAAATTGGAAGTAGTTCAGCCATCTGCAGAAATTCGAGTTTCACAAGATATGCTGGTGGTTGCTGGAATCACAGACCCAGATGCAATTATGAGCATTTCAGGAATCACAGAAGACATTTTAATTGACGACAATGGCGGTTTCCTTACAATCATTCCACTTATCTCAGGTGAGCAGGAAATTATTGTCAGAGCTACTGATCCAAATGACAATGTGAAAACAGAAATCCTGAAAGTGAATAACAGAAAAGATGAAATCAGCGCAGATGCTGAAACAATCAGAAAAGAACACCTGAACAAGCTCAAACTCCTAAGTGAAACAGCACCTGGCCAAATTCAGCAGTTGAATATTGAAGCATCTGAAGATATTCTAAAACAAGCAGATCCTGAAGTGAATATTGGTGAAGTGTCCCAGATTACAGGATTAGTAACTGGAAGCAGAGGTGGAATCTGGTCTTCTATAATCGGTTTTATTTTCGTAGGTGGAATAATTGCAGTGTTGTATGGTAAAAAGAAGGGATTGTTTTAGTTCTCCGCGGATATTTGAATTGGTTAAATTTTTAGAATAGCTCAATTTCCTGTAAATTTCGGCCTTCGTGACAATTCTCTTGGCAAACTCAATTTCTTGAAAACCATTCCCTCACACTTTTTCTGAATTTCTGCAACTAAATCAGCCAAACTCATATCAACAACTTTTCCAGAACTCCTAACTCTCACAGGAATCTTCTTTGCTTTCAATTCCTTATCCCCAATCACAAGAGTATAAGGCACCCACTCTTTCTCACTTCCAGAAATTTTCTTCCCAACACTCTCGCCCCTGTCATCAATATCAACACGAATATTGGCTTTCTCTAGTTCCTCAGCAATTTTCAAGCAAGCTTTATTATGCGAATCTGAAACAGCGCAAACCCTAACCTGAGTTGGCGACAGCCACAACGGTAGAATTCCTTTCTTACCCTTCTGCTGATCCATATACGCTTTCTCAAGCAGAGCGTAAATTGCTCGTTCAATAGCTCCGCCTGGTGACATGTGCAAAATTACTGGCCTGTGCTCCTTACCATCCTCACCAATATAATTCAAATCATAAGTATCTCCATTTTCAACATCAATCTGATCAGTAGTCAATGTCGCTGCCTTATCCAAAGCATCAACAAAATTAATTTCATACTTCATAACAAAATAAAAGAATCTCTTATCCCAAACTTCAACCAGCATTGGCCTGCCCCATTTCTTTGCAAGATCTTTAATTACTTCAGGATGCTCATCTTCAAATTCCTTAACCCATCGCATTGCAAATTCCAAATCATCCTTCTTGTCAAAGCCATATCCTTTCAGAACTTTCTCAGCAAGATTAAACCTAACTAAAAGTTCTTCACTTGCCTGCTTCACATCAGTACATAGTGCATGCACATCAGGCATTGTAAATGCTCTCAATCGCCTCAAACCAGCTAATTCTCCTCTTTTCTCAGTCCTGAAGCTGTATCTGGTCATCTCATAAATCTTCAAAGGCATATTCTTGTACGAAATCGTAGCATCGTGCGCCATCAGGAACTGCCCAAAACACGCTGAAAACCGCAGGAAACACTCCTTATTTGGGGTTTTTACAATATATTGTCGCGCTGGGAAGCGGTTAAGGTACTTTTTCAGCACAGGGTGCTCGTAATCATACATTATCGGTGCTTCCACTTCCATCCCACCATAATCTACAACTTCTCTAGTGGTATAATCCTCAAGCAAACCTTTAATCAGTCTGCCATTCGGGTAAAACCTTAAATTCCCAGGATCACTTCCAGGCTCGTAATCAGCAATTTCCAGTTTCTTCATCAATTCAATATGTGGAGGCTGTTTGTCAACAGTGCGATTCTTTGCTAATTCGTACAAGCACATCTTCTCCAGCTTTGGATATTTTTCAAAATTATAACCCTTAATTTTTCCGTTCTCAATTTTGATTTCATGCCTCTTTCCTGTTGGCTCTAAAATATAGAATTTGGACTTCAGCAATTCCTCTTTCTTCACAGCTTCAGAAACTGCCTGTTCCTCAGCTCCCTCTTTCTCAAGTCCAGGCTCACCACCAGCGCGAATAATTCTGGACCACTCACTAAGCGGATGACCCTTGCACTTCATTTCAAATTCCTTATACCAGCCAAATGGACTTAGCTTGACTTTCAATCCTTTCTTCTCAAGTCCATCTTTTACTAAATTCTGAATTTCAAGAGCAGTTCTCGGCTTTGACGGCTTTGCGCCATAAAGCAAGTGAACATACGGATAGAAAACAACATTCTTGGTCTTGAGCTGGTCGGAAATCTTAATCAAATCAGCAACAGCTTTCTTTGCAACTTCCTTTTCATGACCTTCATCCTCAACTTCAGTTGCAAATCTGGCAAACAAACACTCTTCCATCCTGCCTTTCTTCTGGTCGTCTTTCAGCTCCCCGGCTAGTTTTGTCTTCTTCTTCGCCTGCCATTGCACGTAGTCAACATGCTGAATGAGCTCCTTCATTTTTTGTTTGTCCTATTTGTTCGCGTGTAGGCGTGAAAGAGTAAAGGGGTGTAGGCGAAACGCCTTTACGCCCCCGCGCTTATACGCCTTTACGCATAAACGCCTTTCTGTTTTTGTATTATTTAAATTATGGCATTCACTAATGTGAACATTACTTTCCCTATTACGTAAATTCCGAATACAATTACTAGCGAGGTGATGACTCCGAGCCGCAGAGCTGTGGAGTTCCCATCAATATGGTTCAGGCTCATTTCAAGCACCTCATAATACAGCTTCTCGACACATTGAAAATCTTTGCAAGCTGTCGAATTGAGTAGAACTCTCGAATTTTGAAAATCTCCTGTTTATCTTGCAGAGTTAATTTTGAAGGTCTTCCAACTTTGTTAGAACTAAATTCCTCTCTACAACTGAAGCTTCCGGACTGTTTCGCACTCCCTTCTGTTGATTTGACAATCCCTTCTATCTCGATGAACAGGCCATTGGCTCTCCCCTCTTTCTTGTGAGTAAAGCTGCCTCCATGTAGAGTTGTTATTCATCGTGCAATCTAGTAGTACTAAATCATATATAAATCTGGTGTCTCGAAACTAACAAAACCATCAATACTCATCTATTTTCTGCTGTCCCTTTTTCTGTCTTTTTCCTCTCTTCTTCACTTCTTTTTTCTGTCGTCTTTGTTTCTTCTCTATTATCTTCTTCAATTTTTGTGTATTGTCTCCGATATCTCTAAATACAAATTCATAATAAGTCCAGCCATCTTTTTTTTGTTTTTTAAGATCAAATCTTTTCTCACAAAGGTTTTTCAAGTAGACGGCGCGCCACTTATTATATCTCTTATCTTTTTTTGTTAAAACACTTTCATCCATCTCCAATTTTTCCACTAAAATCTGAGCTTTTTTAAATCCCTCTTCTTCTGCAACTTTTATCAAACTTAATATAAGATAAATTGAAAGATCTTTTCCCCCTTCTGATTCTATTATACACGGCCACATCATATTGATGGTGTCATCTTCTTTTTGTCCAACAATATAACCAATCACATCCGCCTCTTTCCTAGCTTCAATTATCATGTCTGCACTAGCTTTAAGCCTGGAAACAACACCAGGTTTTCCATAGTCCAATAAGTTTCTTGATCCCCATTCGCGCATCAAACTCATTTCACTCCCATATTTTATGTAAAACTCTACTATCTCCTCTAATTCCATCATACTATCCATATCTATCCCAAACATACTTCCAATTAGTGATGGTGGTCCAAGAGATAGGGGCAATTTTTCAAAAGAATACTCTTCCACATCTTCAAGTTTTTTTAACTCTAGCTCATAATATCCTTGGAAAGTGTTAAAAATTTCTCTAGCATATATTATACCTCTATCCTTGCCCATTCCCAACCCCCTGTATATCCATCATAATAATCTTGTAATCCTCAATAATAATTGCATGGTCAAATGCCAACTGCAATTTATCAACTTTCGCAATCAAACCTTCCATAACATCTGAAGCATCCGAGCCAGCTTTCAGTTTCCCTTTTTTCTTTTTTGCAAAAAACACAACAGAAACTGTATGTCCTCTTGGATCCCGATCAGGACCTGAATAAACACCAAGAAGCCCTTCTAGCTCAACATCCAAACCAGTTTCTTCCTTAACTTCTCTCAAAGCAGCCTGCTCCACAGTCTCACCATAATCTACAAAACCACCAGGCAGAGCCCAAGCACCCTGGAACGGCTCATTCTTCCTCTGAATCAAAACAACTTTCGTTCCATCAGAAACCACAACATCAACTGTAAGTCTTGTAACTTTGTCTGCCATAACAGAAAATTGTACTTTTCTGTTAATATACTTTGCCTCAAAAGGTATTTTAATAAAGGAAAACAACACTTGAGTATGGCTAAGGTAGAATTTAAAACGCCAGCCGAAAGGAGAATTGGAGAAAGTATAGACATTCCTGCTCTTTTGAAAAAAAGCTCGCAAATCTATCACATCACAAGACCACTTCTATTCCCTATCCGTATTAAAATTTTTGAAATAATTAATGAGATCAACAAGACAAAAGAACGAGGGGCTTATTTGGGTGAAATCTGTACTTATACTGAGCGCAAGCACGGGACTATTCAAAGACACCTGCCTCGTCTTGAAGCATTTGGCTACATTGAATCTGTCGGCTTTCGGCGTAGTGTTAAGTTAACTGAACATGGAGAGATTGTATTTAACCATTACATTCGAACAATTAACAAATGGAATCTTGATATTCTTACTGAAGCAAATCTTCTTTCAACAAATTCTCCAAACATTTATACTGTTCTTAAACTTGTAAGCCTTGGAATCCGCGCAGGCAAACCCATGAACTTGTCAGAAATTTTTGGAAGTATATTTGGTATGGAAAATGTAAAAAATGGACGCGTTGTACGAGATAGTTTACTGGAATCTGAAATCATAAAGCTGAAACCTGGTGATAAGCGTACCATTCACGATTCCAAAAGCATGAATTTCTTCTTAACTAAAAAAGGTCGCAAAACACTATATTGTTTGGAGCAATTACATCAACAATGGACCCGCAAGGGAATCGACTTTCCTACTTCAATTCGATAATATCCTTAACAACTTCATAACTCAATTTAAATTCCCTAGCCAACTGCTCCAAACTCTTATGCCCCAAATCATACTGCTTCCGAATCTCCTTCTCAGTTTCAACTGAAACACCATTTCCTTCAACATCACCCATAATTGCAACATGCACATTCTCATTCAAATAATCCTTAACCTCCTGCGCCATTCCTGCCCAAACATGCCCATCAACAACTAATTGGTGTAGTTCCCTGCATTTCATAACAATTTCAGTGGCTCCATTCATTGAAAGCGCAAACTTCACTACCAAAACACCACTATCCTGCGGTATCCGCCACAGATCCTCCTTGTTCTCAGCAACAATTCTTTTCACAAAATACTGTTTTGCTGGTTTGTTATTAAAACTATTGTTTTACTGGGTTAACTGGGTGGGCATTAGGCTTTAGGCGTTGGGCTTTAGGTATTGAGCTAACGTCTCGAAGCTTGGAAAATGTGTCTGGCTTCGAGGCTTGTCCAGTAACCAAGTGGGAGGCCTGGACATTGCCTAACGCCAGCTCAAACAAAACAATTACTCAAAACGCCTAACGCCTGAACCTATTTAATCTTCTCCAACAGCTTCTCTGCAGCGCTTGCAAGGTCTTGTTTGTTTCCGCCAATTCCGCCTGCTAGTTTCTCTACAGCTTTTGTAAGCTCCATTGGGAACACAATCTTTGTGCTTCTGCCGTCTGCAACATCCTTCAAAGCTTTAATGTAAAGATAATTCAAAGTAGGAGTTGTTAGTTGTCCAGCCGCAGCTTCAATTGCGCCAATTCGAATCTTTGTGGTTTCTGCTTCCTGAAGTTCTGCTCTCTTGTACCTTTCTGCAATTTCTTCAGCCTGCATTGCATCAACCATTTTCTGTGGTGGTGTAACAGAAATCAGCTCGACATTCACAATCATAACGCCCCACTCAATAGCGAGCTTCTGAACATCCTCTCTAAGCTGGTTGTTAACATGATCAATTTTTCCGTAAAGCTCGTCAATTTCCATGCTTCCGACAAGGTTTCTGATTCGGCCTTTAACGTGCTCTTCAATAGCTTTCCTGTAATCCTCTTCAACATAAAGTTCTGCTTTCACAGGATCGTCAACTCTAAGATAAATAATAGCATCAATATTCAATTTAACAGCATCTTTTGTGATGACTGTTTGTGGTGGGATGTCAATAGTTTCAGTACGGAGGTCGTATTTTACAAAAGTTTCAATCATCGGTATAACAAATCTCCATCCTGGCTCTGCAACCCTGTGGTATTTTCCAAACCGGTAGACTACGCCACGTTCATATTCTTTGAACTCAAACATAATCTTGCCTAGAATCAGGTTCTTCGGTGACTTGACAATTAGGCCTAGTCCTCCGAATACGAGAATTACCGGTATTGCAATGAGCATCCACATAACCATTTTTTAACCACCAGTGACCTTTGTCACTACTATCGAGTGGTATATTTGGTATATAAGTGTTTTGGATTTACTTAAACCCCGTCACACTCGTGATCCTCTGGCATCCTGTGTTTAGAGCAATAAAGCCCTTTACAGAACTTGCACTTGAACGGCATAGTAACCTGATCTCCACACATTCCGCAGATCCCAGTAACTGGAGCTGTCTCTTTCCCGCTCGGTTTTATTGGCTCAACAATCCCTGACAAACTCGGATGTCTTGTAACAACTTTAGAACTTTCTCCCATAAAATAAATACGATAAGCTAGAACAGCAACTACAATCGCCACTCCTATGAAAAAGTACAATCCAATTCCCAATGTGGTTTACTCCTCGCTCTTCCCTAACAGATCTAATATAGTATCTTTAAACCCTTTAAAAAAGCTTGTGAATAAGTCTGGAAGGTCAAATGCAATGTCTCGAACCTTTGTGAACACAACTCCTGGGCCAGTTCCTGTCCATTTCACTTCAAGCTCGTCCAACTGTGCAGCTGACAAACCTGTGCAGGTTACTGTTCCTTCTGCAAGCGCACACCCACTTGGAGAAGATGTTACTGCACTTCCTTCTGGCATTGTCAATTTGTAATCAATAGTATCAATCGGAATAATTGTCTCTGTCACACCAGTTGAAACTGCTGTGATTTTTGGCTTAACGCCAAGACCTTTTGGAACTATTGTGAAAATTTTTTCAGATTCCTTAACAATCACGTCGCTCTGGAAATTCAGAGTAAGCATATATCCTACTGTTCCATTAGGATCCAGCACAATTGCTTTCCTGAAAAAACTACCTACAGTTGATTCTGTATCACTATTTATTGCAGAAGCGTATTCTGGTCCTTCAAAAACTTTCATGGATCCAATACCATCCTCTGCTTCTACATTGTAAACATCATCATAAGGAACTGTAATCAGCATCTTGTTAATCTGACCAGCTTCTGCTGTTGGCTGGCACTCGAAATAATAAGTCATTTCAACTTTTGTAGTGATTTCAGTTGCAATTGTTTCTATATCGAGCTTGTCAACTGAACAAGTATCTGCAACACCAGCACTTACAGCGCTTGCAGTAGCTATAAAGAATATCGCGAATGCGATGATAACTGCGCTTTTCATGATAAAATAAGTGTATACTCGAGTATTTATATTTAATCAGCACTCAGTAGTCAGCACCCTGGGTCTCGGTACACAGGATCCCGACCACCGAATACTGACAACCGACCACTGAATCAGTAACCTTTATAAAACAACTTC
>CEPZ01067340.1_pt1 | contig 12333 bp, 19 predicted proteins | sample 530461 | NCBI WGS metagenome assembly CEPZ01 (sample SAMEA2620106, study PRJEB7988) | marine metagenome | isolation source: saline water (ENVO:00002010), including | reverse complement strand
TCTTGATTTTTCTTTACAAGTTTAACATCAATTAAAAAATCTGAATTGTCTTCAGGCAATTTTATAGCTTTTACTCCTGAAGCTCTTGGTTTTGAGAAATTTTCAAGGGAGATTTTTTTAACAATTCCTTTTTTTGTTGCCATAAATAAATAATCTTCAAAATTTTTTACTGAAATAACATTTGTAATTTTTTCATTTTTTAAATTCAGAATATTAATTATTGCTTTTCCTTTGCTGTATCTTTCTGCTCCAGGAATTTCATATGCTTTTAGCCATAAAACCCTGCCTCTTGTTGTGAAAAACATCAAATAATCATGAGTTGAACAAGTTAGAATTTTTTTTACAAAATCCCCTGTTGTTAAATTACTTCCAATACTTCCTTTTCCACCTCTTTTTTGTTCTCTATAACTTTTAACATCCATTCTTTTTGTATACCCTTTTTCAGTTATTGTTACAACAATGTCTTTTTTCTGAACAAGATCTTTTTCAGAAATTTCACTTATTTTTTGTAATACTTGTGTTCTTCTATTATCTCCATATTTTTTCTTTAGTTCAGAAACTTCTTTAATAATTATTTTTAAAATTTCTTTAATATCACCAAGAATTTTTTTAAGCTCTGAAATTCTATTTTTTAAATCTTCATGTTCTTTTTTTAATTTATTTTGTTCAAGAGAAGTTAATTGTTGTAATTTTGTTTCTAAAACAGCTTGAGATTGTCTTTTATTTAGCTTGTAATTTTTGATTAAAATTTCTGAAGCTTCTGCAGTATTTTTTGATTTTTTAATCAAAGAAATAATTTTATCAATGTTCTTTAAAGCAATTAATAAACCATTTAAAATTTCCTGTCTATCTTTTGCTTTTTTAAGTTCATATTTTGTTCTATTAGTTATTATTGTTTTTCTATATTTTATGTATTCTTCAAGTGCTTGTTTTAAATTTAAAATTTTTGGCTCTCTATCAACTAAAGCAAGAAAATTAACATTAAAATAATCCTGTAATCTTGTGTATTTGTGCAAGGCATTGATTACAAATTTTGAATTTGCACCTCTTTTTAATTCAATTACAATTCTTATTTTTCCTTTTGAGGATTCATCTCTTAGATCAGAAACGTCTTTTATTTTTTTGTCCTGAATAATTTTAGCGATTTGTTCAATTAAAGTTGTTTTGTTTAACATATATGGAATTTCTGTTATTACAACAGCTTCTCTTTTTTTTATTGTTTCAACAATTGTTTTACCTCTTATTGTAAGTCTTCCCCTTCCAGTTTTATATAATTCAAGCATGTCTCCATTGACAGTTCCCCCTGTTGGAAAATCAGGACCTGTAATTATTTTACAAAATTCTTCTATTGAAGTCTCAGGTTTTTTTAGGTAAGCAGTTATAGCATCGCAGACTTCTGTTAAATTATGTGGAGGGATATTTGTTGCCATTCCAACTGCAATTCCTGTTGCTCCATTAAGCAATAATGTAGGGAGCTTGCCAGGAAGCAATATTGGCTCTTTTGTTGAACCATCATAATTTAGGATAAATTTAACAGTTTCCTTGTCAATGTCTTCTAATAATTCATAACTTAGTTCTTTGAGTTTGGCTTCGGTATATCTTTGTGCAGCTGGAGGATCTGCATCAATTGAGCCAAAATTTCCCTGGCCAAAAACTAAAGGATATCTTAAGGAAAAATCTTGGGCCATTCTTACCATTGCATCATAGATAGCTGCATCTCCGTGAGGATGATATTTTCCCATAACATCACCTACAATCCTTGCTGATTTTTTTGTTTGAGTATTGGGTTTCAATCCCATCTGATTCATTGCATAAAGAATTCTTCTTTGAACTGGCTTTAATCCATCCTCAATTGAAGGAAGTGCACGAGAAACAATAACCGACATAGCATAATCTAAATATGCTTTTTTCATTTCTTCCGAAACTTCTGTGTTGATTATTCCCTTATCTTCAATTATGTTTTTTTGTTCTTCTACCATTTTAACTTACTTCCTCTCCTTTTTCATCCAAATATTTCATGAATTCATCTTCACTTAACTCATCTTCTTTAATGTCTGTTCCTTTCCATTTACATTTATGGCATTCCCACATACCTTTTGTTTCTCGTTCTACAACAACCCCTACATTATCACTTTTACATTCAGGACATTTCTTTAGTTTGAATGTTTTACCTTTTTTCTTTACTGTTTTACCCTTAGATTTATTATATTCTTCTTCAGAATCATGCCCTTCCAAAACCCAGTCAGGTGTTTTTAATTTTTCTTTAGCCATTTTATTATTTTGTTTCCCATTCTTTAGTATTAAAGTTGAAACTATAAACTTGTCCAGAGCATTCGTATTTTGAACATCCTAATAAAACATTTGTAACTTCATTTCCTTTTTTACACAATCTTCTTTCTTCATCAAATTCAAATTCTTCATCGCATTTTAGTCTTTCTCGCTCAAAACATCTACAATTATCTTCCGAAAAAAATTCTTCTAAAAATAAGCTATTATCAATAACTTCTGAATTAATATTATTAAATTTAATTATAAAAAATAGTATACTAATTATTAATAAAAATACAATTATCATTATTAAAACTAATTTTTCATTAAATTTATTTTTCATTTTAATTATTTTATTCTATTATAGTCATCTTCTAATCTTACAATATCTTCTTCATAACAATTGCCTCTTTGGATCTCAATGAAATCTAATCCATCATCATATGCTTCTACTCGATGAATTTTTTCTTTTGGAACATATACATAATCTCCTACTTTAACTTCTATGTCTGATTCTCCTAAGGTAACTCTTCCTTTCCCTCTAATAAAAATCCAGTGTTCTTCTCTTTCATTATGAAATTGCAGACTAAATCTTTCTCCAGGATTTATTTTTATTATTTTTGTTTTTGAGTTTTCTGTTTCATATAAATTATCATATCTTCCCCAAGGTCTTTCGTTTTCTTCTGTCATTTTAAATATCTAAATTAGCCTCCCTTGCATTTTCTGAAATAAATGCTTTTCTTGAAGCAACATCATTTCCCATAAGCATACTAAATACATGATCAGCTTCAACAGCATCTTCAATAAATATTTTTTTGATTTTCCTTGTTTTAGGATTCATTGTAGTGTTCCATAGTTGAGTAGAAGACATTTCTCCTAAACCTTTAAACCTTGTAACATTTACTGTTCCAAATTTTTCCATAATTTTTTTAAGTTCTTTATCAGAATAAACATAATGGTCTTTTTTCTTTCTTATTCTATATAAAGGTGGTAATGCAACATAAATATTTCCATTTTCAATTAAGTGAGGCATAAATCTGTAAAAAAATGTTAAAAGTAAGGTCTTTATATGCTCTCCATCAACATCTGCATCAGCCATAATTACAATTTTATTATACCTAAGTTTATCTATGTTAAATTGTTCACCTACGCCTGTTCCTATTGCAGTAACTATGTCCATTATATGTTCAACTGACAAAACTTTAGAAGGATTTGCTTTTTCAACATTTAAGACTTTTCCTCTTAAAGGAAGAATTGCTTGTATATTCCTATCCCTACCCATTTTGCTAGAGCCAGCTGCAGAATCTCCTTCAACAATGTAAAGTTCTGTATCTTCTGAGCCTTTTTTAGAACAATCAGCAAGTTTTCCTGGCAATCCTCCAAGTGAAAATGCATTTTTTCTTCTTACTAAATCCTTTGCTTTTTTTGCAGCTAATCTTGCCTTTGCAGCATCCAATGATTTTGAAATAATTTTTTTTGCAATTGATGGATTTTCCTCAAAAAATTCAGATAGTGAAGATGTTACAATAGAATCAACAAAACCTTTTATTTCAGAGTTTCCAAGTTTTGTTTTTGTTTGTCCTTCAAATTGAGGATCTGGAATTTTTAAATTTAAAATTGCTGTTAATCCTTCCCTTACATCATTCCCTGTTAAACTATCATTTTTTAATCCTCCTCTTTTTTTTACATAATCATTGATAACTCTTGTTACAGCTGTTTTAAAACCAGAAATATGTGTTCCCCCTTCAACAGTATTGATTGTATTTATAAAACCAAATATATTTTCCTGATAACTATTATTGTACTGAATAACAATTTCTATCAAAGTATTTTTTATTTCTCTTTTAAAATAAATTGGTTTGTGTAAAGCTTCTTTTGTTTTGTTTATCCATTTTATAAATTCAATTAAACCACCTGAATAAAAAAATTCTTGTTTTTTATTTTTTATTTCATCATTTAAAGTAATTTTTAAGCCTGCATTTAAAAAAGCTATTTCTCTAAGCCTTGTTTCTAAAAAACTATAATCAAATTTCACTATTGAAAAAATTTCTGGATCAGGCCAAAATATTATTTTTGTTCCTGTGTCACTTTTCTCAGTTTTCTCAATAATTTTTAATTTTGTTTTTGGATTTCCTTTAGAATATTCTTGTTTGTAAATATTTCCCCCTCTTTTTATTTCAATAATTAGTTTTTTGGAAAGAGCATTAACGACAGAAATTCCAACTCCATGCAAACCTCCTGAAATCATATATGTTTTTTTATCAAATTTTCCTCCTGCATGTAATTTAGTTAATGCTAATTCAGCTGCTGAAATCTTGTATTTTGGATGTATATCTATAGGAATACCTCTGCCATCATCCTCAATTGTTGCAGAACCATCTTTGTTTAATGAAACTTTTATTTTTTTGCAAAATCCAGCAAGTGCTTCATCAACAGAATTGTCAACAGATTCGTAAATTAAATGATGGACTCCTTCTTTTCCTGTTGAGCCTATGTACATGCTTGGTCTTTTTCTAACTCCTTCAAGCCCTTCTAGAACTTTGATGGATTCTGCATTGTATAATTTTTGTTTTTGTTGTGCCATTTTGTCTTCGGTAAAAATTTATAAATAAATTTTATCGACGAGAAACGTCTAATTCTATAAAAAATGAAACATTCTTTAAAAACCTTGCCCATCAAATTTAGGCTTTTTAAGACTAGAAACGTAGGAATTTACTTTTTACTTTCTTTTTTGTCACCCAACGAATCTTCCTTCGTTTCATAGCCATATTTTTCCTGCATTTTGAAGAACATAAGTAATTAATATTTCCTTTATTTGTCACAATAGTTGTTCCTTTAGGAAATTCATACTGCTCTCCGCAATAAACACATTTTGGCATTTTATGTATAAGTTCCTTTTGTAACTTTTGATTTAATTCTTCTTGCCTCTATTTCCGTTTCTCTTAATATTAAAAAATCTCCCGGTCTAATAGGTCCCCTAACATTTCTTCTCATTGTTCTTCCTTTGTCTTTTCCATCCTGAACAAGGCATTTAACTTGAGTGACTTCCCCTCTAAAACCAGTCCTTCCAATAACTTCTTGAACAAGTGCAGGCACAGCTTTTTCTCCAATAATTTTATCTTTTCCTTTAGAAGATTGTTGAGATTTTTCTTTTACTTTTTGAGTTTTTGCCATTTTATTTTAAAGAATTAATTTCAGCCTCTGTTTCTCCTGGTTCAATTACTGCAATAGATGATGCTGAAACAGGCAATCCTGCTGCAATTCCAAGTTTTTGCTTGCTGTCAACTTCTTGAAATGGAATTTTTTTCTCCTTGCATAAAATAGAAATATGCTGGACTATTTCTTTAGGATCTACATCTGAAGCATAAACAACAAATTTTGCAGTTGCCCTTTCAATTGCTTTTGTAACTTCATTAGTTCCTTTTTCTATTTTACCTGTTCTTCTTGCTCTTTCAATTAAATTATATACATCCATTTTATTCTAACCGATAGAAGGAAATCCTCCATAAAGTCATCGGATAAGTATTAACATAAAAATTGATTTATAAAGTTTTCTTGTAATCAATAATATAAATTTTTATAAATCTCTTTAAAAATAATTATTAATGTCTGAGAAATCACAAGAAAATTTAATGAGGATTGTTAGTTCTGTGATAATTCCTTATTCTTATCAAGGTAAAGAAGGTTATGTATTAGTAAAAACAAAAAAAAATAAAAAATATGGTTTTCCAGCAGGAAAAATTGATATGTTTGAATTAAGTCAATTTAGTATTAAAAGAGAAGTATTTGAAGAAACAGAACTTATAATTAATCCAAAAAAATTGATTAGAATTTATGAGTTAAAAAGTAATAGTGGAAATAATATTTTAAATATAATTTATTTTGGAAAAGTTTTTAGTGGAAGTTTAAAAAAAACAAGATGGTCAAGAAATTTTAGATGTAGATGTTTTTAATTATAGTGAAATATGTGATATGGAATCAAAAAAAAAGAATTAAGAGCTTCCATATGTAAATCTTTGGAAGATTATTTGTTTAAAGGACATGGATATCCACTGAATATTATAAGAACATTATTTCCCTACTGAAATTTATTTCCAACTAACTTTAACTTCATCTGTTCTTTGCCTTGGATTTATATCTATTTTATCTAAATCTTTAAAAGAAAATTTGATTCCTGAATTAAACATTATTTCTCCAAGAAAAGCAATCATGGCACCGTTGTCGGTGAGAAGATCATTAGGAGGACAGAAAAATTGTGCATTGCGTTCCTTACACATAATCTTACACATTTCTTGCAATCTTTTATTACAAGCAACACCCCCTCCTAAAAGAAGTTCATTTTTTTCAGTATGTGCCAAAGCTCTTTCAGAAACTTCAACAAGCATTGCAAAAACAGTTTCTTGCATTGAATATGCCAAGTCACTTTTTGAATATTTATTAGATTCAATTTTTTGTTTTAAATTTGTCAAGATACCAGACAATGCAATATCCATCCCTTTAACTTTGTAAGGAAGTTCAATATATTTTTTTCCTTTTCTAGCAAGTTTTTCTATTTTAGGACCTCCTGGAAAACCAATTTCTAAATACCTTGCAAAATTATCAATAAAATTTCCAATTCCAATATCAAGAGTTTCCCCAAAAATTCTATATTTTCCAAAAGCATAAGCAATTATTTGTGTATTTGCCCCGGAAGCATAAAGCATTACAGGATTTTTTGCCCCTGTAATCTTACCAATTTCTAAATGAGCAATACAATGATTAACAGGAACTAAGGGTTTTTTTAGTTTTAGTGAAAGTTCTTTAGCAAATTTCATTCCTTCAATTAAACAAGGTGCTAATCCAGGGCCTTGAGAAAAAGCAATAACATTTATTTCACTTTCTTTGACTTTTGCTTCTTTCAACGCTTTATTATAAGTTTCCTCTTTGTTTTTTTTATGATGTTTCGCGGCTTCTATTGGAATAATTCCCCCTTTTTTGGTTGTGTAAGTTTTTTTTACATTTGATAGAACTTTTTTATTTTTAACTACACCAATACCAAAAGTATGTGCTGTTGATTCAATTCCTAAAACAATCATAACTGGAAAATACAGAATAAGTATATAAAATTAATTAATAAAAAATAAAAAAATTAAAAAAGAATTTATCTTCTTCTTTTTTTAGCTGGTTTTCTTTTGGCAGCTTTTCTTTTAGCAACTTTCTTTTTCACGACTTTTTTCTTTTTTCTTTTTCCGCCACGAGCCATTTTCGCTTCACAAACATTACCTTTTCCGTCTAAATAATACAAATATCCTTTCTTTCTTTTAATAACATTCTTGACAATTATTTTTCCCATTTTTTTACCTCCTTTTTTTTATTTAATTATTTCAAACACAAAGAGTGAATGAATATGAATCCTCTTAGATAAGACTAATTATTACAATTACCTTCTATATTTAAATCTTTCTTCCCCCGACGAAGAAGTGAATAATTTTTTCATTCTTTTCGTTAATTGGTATTTCAATTAATTTGTGGAAAGATTTTTTCGGTTTAACAGATAATGTAAATGGTTTAACAATTTTTTTATCAATAACATTATTTTTATTATCAGTCCAAATTGCTAAAAAATTAAAAAATACAAAATAAGAATGGATATTCATATTAGAACTTTTGTTAAATAAAAAAAGTAAATTATTTGTTATTCTTTTTCTGAACATTAATCCGGTTATTTTTCTTAATTTAGAAACTTTCTTAACAGGAATATTAATTTTCTTTTTATTGTAGGTTATTTTCATTTAAATTTTAAACCAATTATGTTTGTTTTGTTTTTCTTTTTTTAGATTTACATATGTGCTATAATGCAATTCAACATTTTCATCAGTAACATGATCATGATGTTTGAATCCCCCTCCAAAAGTATAAGGTATGTGCATTAATTCATGAATTATAACTTTTAATTTTTCTTTTTCATCAAGTTTATCAAATCTTTCAGATAAAAATTCCAAAGCATAATGTGCCTTAACACCGATAGTTTTTTGCATTAATTTTCCAATAGTGTGGCATCTTGCAATTGTCACTCTTGAAGAAGTTCCATAGCTTCTAAAACATTTAATTTTTTCAATAATTATATGTGGAAATAAGAGCTTAGAGATTTCTTCTGCTATTTCTTGTAAATCTGGAGCAAATTCATATTTCATCTTATTTTAAAAATCTTATAAATTTTCCAATTTCTAACAACTTTTTTTAATATTGTGATATTATCAAAACTCATAGAAAATTCTGGATTTTTTGAATTAAGAAAATTTAAAATTTCTTTAAATTGATATTTGTTTCTTGCATAACCAATGGTTGCATGAGGTGTGTGATCTTTGTCATATTTTTTTAGTTTCATTCTAGAAATAATTTCTAGATCTTTAATTAAATTTCTCGTTAGAATTTTTGCAGCATTAGAATAAATTGGATTAATAAAAATAACTTTTCCATTAAAACTTCCAAACCCTTTCACTTTAATTTTAGATTGCTTTTGTTTTTTAACAAAATTTCTTAATACATTTTCAACATTTTTAATCCTTTTAGTTTCAAAAGGAACTTTCAAAGTTATATGTGCTGGAATATGATGATTAAGATTATTTATTTTAAATTTTTTAGAAAGTTCATCTATTAACTTTTCTTGGTATTTCTTAACTTTATTTCTCATTAAATAGACAATCATATATTTCATTTTATCTAGTTACAATTTCTAAAGCATCTCTATTTTTTAATTCATATTTTTTTCCAACAGCTTTCTTTGAACGTACATCAATAGCTTTAATAAAATTTTCTCCAAAATCAGTGTGTAAAAAATAAGCAAAATCCAATGCAGTGGATTTAGGAGGGAGTAAAAAGCAATCTGGCAAAATATTTCCCTTGCTATCTTCAAGTTTATTCGCACTTGCCGGAAAGATAGCAATATAGCCAAGTAACTCAAAAACAGCTTTATTCAAAACTTCCTGAACACCTGTTCCAAATTCAAATTTATCTAAAACATTTTCCTTAATTTTTTTTAAACCTTCTTTTTGTTTTTCAGTTAATTCTCCTTTTATTTCAAAATCTTTTTCTCCAGGAATATATTCAATTAAATTATTTTTAGTAGCTTCCCTTAAAGCTAATTCAGAATCTGCAGAACAAGGGATTATAATTAAATCAGAATATTCTTCTTTTATTTTTAGATAATTTTCTCTTCCTTTTTTAGTATCTACTTTATTTAATACAATAATCATTGGCTTACTTTCCTTTCTCAACTCAGAAGCAAATTCCATTATTTGATCATTATTCCAGCTACTTGATTTTTCAGGAAGATTTAATTTTAATAAGACTGTTTTAATTTCTTCTTCTGTAACTTTAAGTCCTGAAAATTGTTTTGTAACAGACTCTGAAAATTTTAATCCTTCATGTTCTGTTCTTCTAGTAAAACTTCTCCAAACTTTGATTAAAATATTATAATACCATTTATTTAATTCATTTTCTAAAAATTTTATATCGTCTGAAGGATTGTGCTCTTTTCCTTCTGGAAGAATTTTTCCTTCAGAATCTGTTGTTCCTGAGGCATCTACAATATGGATAAAAACATCTGCTTGCCTTAAATCATCTAAAAATTGATTTCCTAAACCTTTTCCTTCACTTGCTCCTGGAACCAAACCTGCAACATCCATTAATTCAACAGGGACAAATCTCCAATTATTAAGGCAAAATCCATGATTTGGATTGCATTGAACATTAAATTCCTTATCAATACATTTAACTTTTACATAACCTATTCCATGATTTGGCTTTATTGTTGTAAAGGGATGTGCAGCTATTGAAATTTCTGCCAATGTTGCTGCTTTAAAAAAAGTACTTTTTCCAGAAGAAGGTTTTCCAACAATTCCAATTAACATATTTTTTTATTAATAAAGAGTTATTTAAAATTATCTCAAAAATAGGAAATTATTAATATTTGAAACCCTTTTTATAATAAATCAAATGGAAGAAAATAAAGTAATTGGTGTTTTAGAATCAATAGGATTTAGTAAAAATGAAATTAGTATTTATCTTGATTTAATTAGAATTGGAAAATCTTTTGCAGGAGATATATCAAAGAGAACTGAAATACACAGATCAAATACTTATGATATTCTTGAAAAACTTTTAGAAAAAGGCATAGTTGACTAAATTATTGAAAACGATAAAAAAGTTTTTTATCCTATTGATCCTACAGATCTTTTGGATTATCTTAAACAAAAAGAAGATAATTTAAAAAAAATAATTCCTGAAATTGAAAAAATACAAAACAAGCCTAAAGAAGAAAAAAAAGTAAGTATTTCAGAAGGATTAAATTCTGTGAAAAATATACTTCTTCATTTTTTAGATTCTAAAAAACCTCTAGATGTATATGGTACTCCAATAGAAGCATTGGAATTATTAGGTGGATTTACAGATGAATTTCATAAATTAAGAATAGAGAAAAAAATACTTATGAGGTATATTTTTGGGATTGATGCATTAAAAAGAGTTAGAGAGTTAAATGAAATGGAATATACAAAAGCAAGATATCTTCCTTCTTCATACAATTCAAAAATATCAACAAATATTTGTGAAGATAAAGTAGTTCTTATTTTATGGGATATGCCTGTTTCAGCAATAACTATAGAGAATAAATTAGTGGCAGAAACATACAGAAATTATTTTGAGATACTGTGGGACGCAGCTAAAATTAGTTATTAAATATTTTTTTGCTAATCTAAAGTAGTATCTAATTAGTGTCTTAAAAAAGACTGCATTCTTTTATATAAAAAAAAGATTTATATTTTTCATGATGAAAGTAAAATATTTGTGTATTGACTGTGTCCAGATAATAACCAATCCTATATGTCCTTATTGCTTTTCAAAATAGGTGGTAATTTGGCTAAGAGACAAAAATATTTCAGGTTATAAAATGAGTAATATAAAAAGAAATTTAAGAATATTAGTAAGGGAGGCGGAAGAAACACCTTCAAATATAAGATGTATTATATGTGGATCAAAAAGAGTAAATCTTTGTATTTATTGCTTTACAAGAAAGGCCTTTAAAATAATTGAAAAAAACACTAGTAAAGAAGTTATGAATAATTTTAATGAAGATTTTAATACCATACTTTGGAGATCTTAATTAAGAAGTTATTTCTTCGTAGAGTTTTTCAACTTTTCTATAGAAGTCTTCAATGGTGGAGTCATTAACTAAATGGAAGTCTGCTATTTTCATGCATTTTCCAACTTGTTGACCTAAAGGGTCTTCTTCACTAAAATCTCTTTTATCCATTTCTAAAAATTCTCCCCATGTTTTTGGATCACTTGGCTTCGCCCTTTTCAAAACTCTTTGATATCTTTCTTTTTGTGGAGCATCTACAGAAATTAAATAAAAATCATTTCCTTTCTTTAGTTCTTTAACTTCTGCAGGATTTCTTATTCCTTCAATAATATAATTTTTCGAATCTTGAAGAGTATTCTTTATTCTTTTTGCCCATACACCCGCACCTTCTTGTTTCCTTAACAGATTGCCTAAATCTTGTAATTTTTTCCTTCCTTCTTCAGTTGAAACATCAATACCTTCTTTATTGGCTTCTTCTCTGACAGCAAAAGATAATGATGTACAAGTAAAACCATTTTTTCCAAAATATTTTGCAACTTCCCCTTTCCCTGCTGCGATCCTTCCTGTTAGTCCAATTATCATTATTTTTTGTCAAAATAGAATTATTTAAAATTTTCTATAAATTAACATAATCTTTCTATTAATTTCTTGTCACGAGGATCTTTCCAATCATTTCCAAGTTGTGTTACCGCTCCTGTGGGGGTAAAACTCACTAGATTATTTCCTTCGCAACTAACTTCATAATCTTCACAATAATTTGAATCATTACAGACAGCTTTGGTAAAAGTGTAATTGTTTATATCTTTTACAATTTTTCCAGTTAAATTAGAATAATAAAATGTTATAGAAAAAACTAAAATAAGAAAAACCAATAATATTATAAAATAAAAAACTGCATTTTGTTTTTTCATTCTTTCTTTCTTAACAATTTACTAATTACAAAA
>CEPZ01087999.1_pt1 | contig 12345 bp, 6 predicted proteins | sample 530461 | NCBI WGS metagenome assembly CEPZ01 (sample SAMEA2620106, study PRJEB7988) | marine metagenome | isolation source: saline water (ENVO:00002010), including | reverse complement strand
ATGTTACGCAAGCCGCAGAAGTCACGGCCGCTTGTAAATATGCACAGATTGATACGCTAAAAGTGAATACTAACTTCGAAGATAGCAGCTTACTGAAGTATGACTACTGGGTCGATCTTAATAAAGATGGGGTATTTAGTCAGGATGAGAAAAATACCAATCATACGATTACCCTAGGCAGCAATCGCATTCCTGTATGTGTGACAGCATACACACTTGAACATGCCGAAACATCTTCGGCCTGTATCGCACCTGACGGCGGTGCAACCTTTAACTTTTATATAACTAAGTAAGATAACTTTTGTAATTTTAAGGAAAAAAAATGAAATTTAATCTATTGGCTTTGGCTATTAGCTCCACCTTGGCATTAGGCAGTGTGACTGCTGATGCACAACCAGCAGAACACAAAGCGGTAAAAGCGTCACTAGCAAGCAACATGCAACAAGATGGCGTACAGTATTTAGACCCTGATAGCCCTGCAGCACGTGCCGAGTTGGCTGAGATGTTTGCCGAAGCAGGTTGGACGGCAGAAAATAGTCCTCAGTTATACAAGCAGCTTCATACCCCGCAGCAGCGCATTGCTCAGTCTGCCTTTGCAAGCCCATCGCTATCTACATTAGAAAATAAAGAGTTAGAGTCGTTGTTTAGCCACCTTGGTTTTAACATCGTTAAAGAGGGTGACACTAAGTTATTCAAAGTGCGTTTATTAAACTCTGAGCCAAAGTCGACTCAGATGACGGTCATGACCATTAGCTTAGTGAATGAAAATGGCGATCAGATCACCACTAAGCAAACCTCTCGTTTCTTTGGTGATGCAACGGCATCTGAATCACGTAAATTATTGGGTGGTGAAGCCACATTAGAAAGTGCTTATGAATATGTAAAAAAAGCCAAAGCGATTTATGGTGAAGGTACTGCATATGTAATATTTAAAGACGGCACTAAAGTACTCAAAAAAGGCAAAGTTAAATACGACCGTAATGCGATTTTAGGCATGCTCAGCAGAGAGCTTGGTATTCCCATGTCGAACAAGTATCGCGCGGTAAACCTTAAACCAATTGAGCCTATCAAACCGATTGATCCAATTATTATCGAGCCAATTGGTCCAGATCCAATCTATTTAAGAAAGGCACCTGCTGAAGAGTTTAAATATGCAGAGCAACCTGAGTTTCAAGTTGCTAACTTCGCTGGTGGTAACTTCTTTGATCATGTTGTGAGTCATCCAAAAGATTGGAAGAAAGCCGATGCGAACAACAAAAATGTATCGGGTCAAGACGGTAAGATCATGGTGTGTCTAAACCGAGATTATGGTGACTGTGACTACCCAATGATCCAATCTGGCGGTGACTACAACAACATTCCGCATGTGACGATCCCATTCCAAGGTTCGATTACGCTTCCGACTTATATTTCAAAGGTTTTATTTAAAGAAGATCAAGTTTTAGAGAGCAATAATGTCCAGCCAACAGATGTGTTGATCCAGGGTAAAGATAGCTTTGTAGATAAGCTGTCGTATCATACAGATCATGTTAAAAATAGCTTCAGCCAGTACTTTACCATCGATTATTCTTTCGATGCCGAAACTTGGTTGCCACAATCGGTTTTACGTTGGAATATTCCTCGTGATAAAGGCTTGTTTGCAAAGCCGGGTATTTTTGAGCGTCGCCAAGATGCATACTGGATCTTAAATATTGCCATTGAAGAAAACTGGATGGGTAGTCCTGAAGATGCGTCTGCATTCTTTGGTATTTCAGGCGATGACTATAATGCTGAAACGGGCTACAGTTCTTATATTATCGCTTCAACTGAAGCGCCTGCGCTACCTCAAAGTGGTGCCGTATATGAACAAGCACCATTACAATTCTCTTATAGCTGTTTAGCCGAAGGTTCACTCATTTTGATGGCCGATGGCTCTAAGGTGGCGATTGAAACGCTTAATATTGGCGATCTTGTAACTGGCGCTAGCGAGTTCTCTCCAAAGACCAAAGAAACCCTTCGAATTGCTGATATTTCAGTGGGTGTAGAGCACCTGCCTATGATCCAGTTAACAACCGATCAAGGGCAAGTACTGACATTAACTGAGTCTCATCCAGTACTACGTGAAGGCGGTCAACCGGTGTGGGCACTGAACATTGAGAAAGGCGATAAGATCCAAGTTAATGGTGGCCTTGCGACCGTAACTGGTTATGAAAAAGTCGACTACAAAGACAATGTTTACAATCTTAAGCTAGAGCGAGTAAATGGTGAAACTGAGCAAGGCGAAAGCTTTGTAATGTTTGCAAACGGCATTTCAGTAGGCGATTTAGCAATGCAATCAGAGAATGAATTTGATACGCATAAAGAGTCGGTTGAAGACGTATTAAAGCGTTTACCAGTTGAGTGGCATACTGATTACTTAAACAGCTTAAAAACAGGTAAGTAAACCTTCTGAGTTTTAATAATTAGCTAAACCCAGCTTAAAGCCGACCCATGTCGGCTTTTTTAGCTTGTGCGGAGGACCGTTTTTATCATCATAAAGATTATACTTTTCCACATTAAATCAGCATTTTTAACGAGAATGTATTAGAAATTCGATTCCCTAATATGTAGACTGATAGTTATCACTTATAAGGAGATTAATTAGTGAAACGATTTGCTTTTACGGCATTACTGATGCCGTTAATTTCAATTGCTGCTACCCCTTCATTTGCAGCTGAGAATACTCATTTCGCTGTGCCTGCGATGATGGGGAATGCCAAAATGGGCTTGCTGTGTGCTCAGGCGCCAGAGTTTGCGAGCCGTGATTGTCAAACAGCAGTGATCCCCGACAATGGCCGAACAAGAGCGCTGTTTCCCTATATTCCAGAGCAATATAACTTATTGTATCGGGACGAAAATAGCCGGTTATTTTCTCAATTCAGTGGTTATCCGTTTGTTATAAAATATCAAGATGGTATGTGCTCTTTAGAAAATGCCGCTGTGGTTACGCGCCAGAATACGGTTGATTATCCTGTCTACAGTTACATCTGTGACGGGGCTGCACAAGAAAGTGCGGATCTGTCACGGATCCAAGTTCAGTATACTGGTTCAGGTGTTTTTCAAACTGAAAACGACGCCCACTTTTATGGCGGTATCACTATGGATATCTTGCATAAAGAATTTGCCGCTATGTATCCAAATACCACCGTTCCATGCGATTCAGAGGCTGAGTATTGTTTAGAGCAACTCAATATTGTGGTAAATGGTAGTCATAGTCCATACACCAGTGCTTGGAAGGATGGAAGAATTTTGTTGGGCAGAGGTATTATTGGAAATGGAGTTTTTCCGCATGCCACTTCTTTAGACATGATTGCCCATGAAACAGGCCATGCCTTGTTAACTTGGAATTCGGAAATAGGCTATGGGGATGGTGATAACTCGGCCATTGGAGAAGCGTTTTCCGACCTCACCGCACTCTTCGTTCGCAATGAGTTTTATAAGGGATTGCAAGCGGGTGGCGAAGAAAACTTTATAGAATCAGATGCACATCAACACCTATCCGATGATGGCCGTTTTTTCTATGCACTGTCATGGGACAAATATATTCATAATAGAGCGCTGCGTTATTTATACTCACCGATGACAGATGGTCAGAGTATTGATGATTGGCGTGATATCGAAATTGAAACGCCTGGACCACACTACCAAGCAGGGATTTTAAATCGCTTCTTTTATCGTTTGGCGACATCGGAAGGTTGGGGTATTGCAAAAACATTTCGCTTAACCATGAAAGCGGCGCAGACGTGTTTTGTAGAAGATACTACGTTTGAGCATGCGGCCTTTTGTTTGATAGATGCAGCCGAAGAGCAAGATAAAGCAAGGGTGTCTGCTAAATTGCAAGAGGTGGGGTTAGTCCCGACAAACTCCTTAGCAAACAATCTCGATTTTTCAATTGAGCGCTTATATACCTCAATAAATTATGCCTTGGCAGAGTTAGAGCAAGCTGATTTAACCGCGGTGAATGTCAGCATCAATGAGCAATCTATTCACCAGTGGCAGTCAAACTTTAATACTCAGTCGCAGTTCAATGCTATCAAGCAAGCGCAGCTCAATTTAGATGCGGGCGAGCATGTACTCGCAATTGAAACTACGAACCAAGAGGGGCTCACTAAAACGGGTTACCGTTTATTAAGTATTTTTAATCAGCCAATCTGCCAGCCACAAACAGACACAGTGGTATCGAACCAGTTAACGGTTGGCACTGAAGATTTTGCTTTGACGCAAGGGTATGAGTTTTTAACGGTCAACGAGGCTTGGTATAAACAAGCTTTGGGTGATTTTCAATTCCATAATATGCCTGCCAATAAAGTGTTATCGGTATTTTATGACTTAAACAGAGATCGCCAGTTTGCAGACTCTGAGAAAGTACTGACGAGCACAGAAGCGAGCTCATTGATGGCATTACCCAATATTGATGCTGTACCAGGTGATATGTTGGTGAGACTACGTATTGATGATGCCGAGGCAAGCGCATGTGCTGAGAACGCGCTAAGTCAGGCTGTTGACTTGAAGGTGCATATTGAAGCGGGCACTCCAAGCACGCCTATCGACTTTAGCCATAAACAAGTTGAGCAAACATTAAAACTGGCGGTGACGCCTAATTATGCAGAAAACACACTATTTCGTTGGATCTTTCCTGAGCAGGTGATTGAGCAAACAGCGCCTGAACTAGAAAAAGCGATCAATGCGCAGGGAGCGTATGTGGTTGCATTAGAACATGTCGAAAATGATAAAGTGTTAAGTAGAGCCGAAAAGCATATCGAGTTGATTGCTGATCCGAGCTTAGTCATCACATGTGAAACGCAAAATACGCAGTGTGTGTTATCAGCAAGTCATGATCCGCAAAATGCGGCTGTTGAGTATCAGTGGACGCTAGCTGGAGAGCAGATCACCAAGCAAGATAATCAGCCGTTTACGTATGATTTTGGCGAGTATGGTGAGTTCGACCTTTCATTGATTCTGGCTTACATAGATGGCACGGCTGAATTCTCAACCGCGACTCGAGTCACACTTGAAGAGTCTTTACCTGATTTAAGTTTAGTGATTGGTAAGCAAGTTAACAGCACAATCACCTTGCAAGCCGAGAGTGAGTTTGATGAGCGCTTTACATTAAATTGGCTCATTAATGGTGAGTTACAGTCGAGTCATGAAAAAGCAATAACGTATGAGTTTACGTCTGCGCAAACGGTGACCCTGCAGTTGCTAAGAGCAGGTGAGGTTGTAAAAGAAGTTTCTCAGCTAGTTACACCTATTCTTGATCCAAACCTGACTATTCAGTGTGTACTTACTGGCACTCAATGTGCGCTGTCGGTAGAGCATGACTTAGCCGATTCGAATCTAACTTATCAATGGCGTTTAAATGGTGAAGACATCTCGAAAACGTCAAAAGATACCTTTAATTATGACTTTGCAGGATACGGAGAATTCACGCTTTTACTTACCTTACAAGCGCATGACTCTAATGCAGAGTTCACGACAAGTAAAGTAATTCAGATCCAATCTCCTGAACCACTGCCTGAGGTTGGCTTTAGCATTTCACAGCTAAATAACATGTTTACTTTTGCTTTGAATACGGCGTTACCAGCTGGGTACGAAGTTATTTTGGTTATTGATGGTCAAGCGTATGAATTGGTAGAAGGTCAGCTACAACTCGAGTTATCAGATGACACCTCAAGTTATACTTATGTTCTGAAAAAGCAAGGGCAAGTACTTAATCAGCAAACACGAGATATTCACAGGGAGGCAATGCCGAGTTTGGACTTTGAGTGTGTGGCAGAGGGGTTAAGTTGCCAGTTAACTGCAACGCATAATAGCGAAACCCAAGTTGAGGCATATTTATGGTCTACATCGGTTATGTCAGAAGCTGTAAAAACTGCTGAGCCGCATTATGTCATGCAGTTCCCTGAAGCGGGTGAATACTCGGTATTATTGACCTTAGTGACGGAGTCGGGTGCTCGTTTTACGAAACAAAAAAGCGTGACGGTTGCTGAACTGCCTTATGCGGATGTCGCCATTTCATTTTCACAACATAATGCGACTTTAAAGCTAGAAACAGAGAACAGTGACAGCCTGGGAGGGCAATATCAGTTTGTTTGGTTGCTTAATGGAGAGCAAATCACTGCGAAGCAACTAGAAACTGAGTTAGCGACTTTAGCAACAGATTATGTTGTGAAGTTGCAAGTGCTGATGGCGGGGGAAGTGGTTAAAGAAGTATCTCAAACCATTTATGTATTTGAGGATATAGGGTTAGATTTTGCTTGGCAGAATAGCGCAAATAATCCATTACAGTTTTCTTTTCGAAGCTTGTAGTCAGAGTAGCCAACCAAAAGTTGATTAGCATACACCTAAAATAAAGGGGCCATTTGGCCCCTTTGCGGTTTATACCAATCCTCAAAATAAACCGCTTAATTAAGAGGATTGCTGTAAGCTTTTTACTTTTAGGTTCTTAAAAGTCCAAGCTGACTGTTCTTATGCTCAACTAATTTCATAAGATGTTGTGCTGCGTCTTCAATAGTATCGGCTAGTTGCGCAAGCTCTGCTGCCGCATCAGAAATACCCGTCATATTTGCACTTAAATCTTCCGTTACAGCACTCTGTTGCTCAGCTGCGGTGGCGATTTGGGTGACTTCATTTGATATGTCATCTAGCGCTTGTACCATTTCACTCATTTGTGCTGCAGCGCTACCACAATGGGTCATGGCATCGCTGGCTTGCACGACTGACCGCTCAATGATGTCTTCAGAGGTTTTAACCTCATTTTGCAGGTTATCAATGAGCTGACTTATCTCATTCGTCGAGTCTTGGGTTTTTGAAGCCAAAGATCTTACTTCATCAGCAACCACTGCAAACCCTCGACCTTGCTCACCAGCACGAGCAGCCTCAATCGCGGCATTCAAAGCCAGTAGGTTCGTTTGCTCAGCAATAGAGCGAATTACATCGAGAATTTGTGTGATGTCGTTACTGCGAATAGCCACAGCATTGATAGACTCTTTGGCACTGGCAATTTGGTCAGACATGACCTGTACCGATTCTGACGCTGCAGAAATACCACGCTCACTTTCTTTTACCTTTTCATTGGTGGCATTGGTTGAAGCCGCTGCATTTTCTGATGAACGAGCCACTTCGCTGGCGGTTGCACTGAGCTCATTGATGGCGGTTACAACGCTGTCGATTTCCATATGCTGCATATTCACTTTGGCCTTAATGTCTTCCGCAGCTTGTGATGTTTTGGTTGATTGCTGATAAGAGTTGTTCGCCAGTCCTTTTAAGTCGTTCACCATATTACGTAGTTTTTGCGTAAATAGGTTAAAGCCTGTGGCAATGGCAATCAGCTCTTCATGTTGATTTACTTCGAGCTGAACGGTCAGATCTCCATCGTTACTGGCAAGGTTCTCGACTCTATCTTTAATGTCGGTCAGAGGCCCTATTATGGTTCTCAAAATGATCACTGAGAGTGCCAAAGCGATAACTGATGCTATCACGCCGATAAAGATCATACTTGAGCCCACAGTTGCGGTATCTTCAGCTTGTTGCTCTGCTAACTCGTTCGCGCGAGCAAGCGCTAGATCTTTGGGTAGTTCAATCACTAAGCTCCAAGTGGTATTGGCAACTTTGATCTCGATTGGCATAGTGAATACAAGGTTGTTATCAAACTCAAACTCAGTTTGTTTTTTTCGGTTGTCCATGATGGTTTTGCCCGCAGCGCCTGGTAGAGACTCAGTCAAAGGGCGAGCGAGTTTGTCATAATGGCTTGAACCGACAAGTAAGCCAATATCACTGAGAATACTAACTTTAGCTTGGCCGTTATAAAGCGATTTAGACACTTCTTCAGTGAGAGTTTGGAATCGAGGTAGATTAATATCAACACCGACCAAACCAATAAACCTACCATTGGCAATCACAGGTGTAGTAAGAGAGGTCATTAACTGTGAGTTACCTGGAGTTATTTCATAGAGGTAAGGCTCCATGATACAGGGTTTAAGGTTGTCTTTGGCGCACAAATACCACTCGCTTTCTCTAAAGCCAAACTCGTTGCGGGCATTGAGGTACTTTTCACCCGGATCTTCAATTTGATGCTGAGTGAATTTACCTGGGGCATCACGAGTAATGTAGACCTCTAAAGAACCTGCGCCAGGGACTGAGTGTGTTTGCCCTGAGTTGGTGAACTGGCTATCTTTACCGTCATATCCGTTGGCTTCGAATTGAGCATAAATTGAAGAGATACCCTGGTTTTTCTCGAGTGCACCGAGCACCATTAAATATAGGCTTTGTCTTGAAATCGGGCTTTGCTCTGCCGTTTTTGCAATACCGCCCGAAAGACTGTAAGGAATTTGATACTCCTTGTTGATATAACCACTCACTTGCTCAGCGTACAGTTTGGCTTTTGCTGTTAGTCGGCTATTGATTTCATCTAACACAACACTTTGTACACGTTCACTTTGCACCTGATTATTATTGTTGAGCTGCACCCAACTAATGGTGACTAGTGAGGCGACAAGCAACACGAGTGTGATGGAAATAAAAGCGATTAGCTTAATCTTAATAGAGAGCTGATTCATATTCCTACCGTTTTCTTTATGGGACATTATCAATATAGTCAATCTTGGGCATTTTGCAGGCGGGTGTGGTTTTCTGGAGGAAAGTGATTAGCTGTTAGCTAATCACTTTTAGGTTGCCTAAAGTCGCTTTTGTATCAGTGTTTTATTCTCAATACCAAACACCTGGCTTTGCACATTGCTGATGAAGTGCCATTGGCTATCGACATTATCAGGGGTGAAAGTGAGCGTCATAAAGCCACGCTGGTGGATGTTGGCAAACTCTAGGTCATCCACAAGCAGTTCGAGTACTTTTGCAAATTCGCTGGCTTGCGATTCAGGTAGTTGTAAATAGTACTCTAGGCCCGGAGAGCTCACCGAAGGCGTAGCAAACTCATAACCACATACATCGCCTTGTGCGGTACATAACTTACCAGACCACGCATTGTGGGTGTCACCGGCAATGGTGACGAGGTTTTTGTTTGCAGCTTTAGCTGTTTGCAACAACATTTCACGTTCAACTGGGTAGCCATCCCAAGCGTCTAAGTTATAGGGGGCGGTAAATCCAATACGTATCTTGTCTTGTTCTGATAGCGTTGGATCAGATGCCTGGGCGCGTGCTTTTAACTGAGCTAATTCAGTCATTTGTGAAGCAATTTCTGCACTTGGGTTAGCCATAGCAACCAGTAGCTCTGCAGGTAACATCATTTTGGTCATTAGCACTTGCTGGCCAAGGACTTGCCATTTTGATTCGGAAGTTTTGATGTTATCGGTAAGCCAAGTTAACTGTTCAGTACCAATGAGCTGCTGGGTAGGAGAAGTGAGGTCTGCTTGGAAACTTGCTGCATCAAATTGACCAGATGTTGGGTCAAAATAGTTTTGATAATCAAGCGGTTTTACGCGAGCTTCATGGCGCGTGTCGAGCATATAAAGAGAGACGAGTCCGCCAAAGTCGAATTTGCGATATAGGCTTTCTGCTTGACCTGTCACATAAGGGCGAATTGGCATCCATTCGTAATAGGCTTTAAGTGCGGCCATCTTTCGGTCAGTAAACATGCCTTCATCGTCATTATGATTTTCAGCCCCATCTAGATAGGCGTCATTACAGACTTCGTGGTCGTCCCAAACTGCAATAAAAGGGGTTTTGGCATGTAGGGCTTGAAGACCTGTGTCTGTTCTGTAAAGCGCATAGCGTTTGCGGTAATCTGCCAGAGAGATGAGCTCGCCTTGGTTATCTTCTGGTAGCATTCGACCAAGCTCAGTCGCTTTATCAGTGGCGTATCCCCCCATTCCGTACTCGTAAATGTAGTCACCTAAATGCAGGACTGCGTCTAAGTCTTGCATTTTTGCAGCCTCAGCATAGGCATGAAAATAACCAGCAGGGTAATTTGCACAAGACATCACGGCAAACTTCACCTGTTTTACATCCGTTTCAGGTAAGGTTTTGGTTTCGCCCATAGGAGATGGGTTGTCATTGGTTTTGAAGCGATAGTAGTAGCGAGTGTTTGCTTTTAGTCCTTCAAGATCGACTTTGATGGTGTAATCATTCTTAGCTAATGCAGCAAGAGACTCATTAAACTCAAGGTTTTCAAACGTTTTGTCTAACGATACTTCTAAACTGACATTGACACTTTTGGGAGTACCTTCAGGTGTGACACGCGTCCACAAAATGACTCTGTCTGATAATGGATCACCACTGGCTACGCCGTGATTAAAGTCTACTGCAAAGTCATTATAAGATGGACTCGAGTCATTGTGGCTACATCCTACCAGTGATAAAGACACCGTAGCTGCGCCAACGCCTGCTAATGAACTTTTAATAAAATCGCGACGTGAAAGCCCTTTCATGGGTTGTACCTCTTTATTGTTATATCTCAGAAAAAGGCCGATGTTAGACAACAGTTATGACATTTTTACGACTGGTCTTACCTTGTCATAAGTTATTCATGGCACTGTCACATTAAGAGAATTGTAAGAAGGTAATGTGTTGATTTATAAAAGCTTAATTTATTGAAAGGGAAATGGTAAATTAATGGCCTGATACAGTTTTCATGGCTGTTGAGTTTAAAAAAGATGCTGGTAAAGAGCGGCGTATATAGACTAGACTGCTCAAGCTATGTACAGGTTTTTAATGGTTAAGTTCTGCTAATTTTTGCCGATATGATTAGCATGCTTTGTATTACTTTTGTGTTTCTGGCTATGAAGAGCCTTGTATTCATCTTTGGTAAAGTTAAAAACTGCAAGGTGTACTCCTAAAAGTATAAAGAGAATAAGAGTTATGTTTAAAGATGTCAGTGACCTTGCAAGTTGCGAAGTGCTTATTGTTGATGATTCGGAATTAATGCGCCGATTGTTGGTGGGTTGTTTGAAGGACACTTGCAAAGTAGTCACCGTTGAATCTGCAGAGCAGGCCATTGCTTATTGCCAAGAAGAAACCCCCGATTTGGTGTTGATGGATTGGGTATTAGAGGGCATGTCGGGTCTCGAAGCTTGCCAAACCATGCAGGCAACACCGGCACTATCTGAGATCCCAATTATTTTTGTAACCTCCAATGCTAATGAAGAGAGTCAACTGCAGTGCTGGGAAGCGGGTGCAGTGGACTTTGTGCCTAAACCGATAGTACCGAAAACACTGCAAAACCGTGTAAAGACGCATCTTAAATATAAACTTCAAGCCGACGTTTTACGTAACTACTCTTTTATTGATGGCTTAACAGGTATTTATAATCGCCGTTTCTTTGATACCGAAGTAGAAAGATTACTGAAGCAGCGCCATCGGGTTGCCCATTCACTTTCTATGATCATGATCGACATCGATTTCTTCAAAAAATATAACGACCATTATGGTCATTTGGCGGGTGACGATGTACTAAAGCAAGTGGCAGACAAGCTAAAAGAAATCGTCAGAAGACCGCTTGATTCGGTATGTCGCTACGGCGGTGAAGAGTTTGTCGTGTTGCTTCCAGACACCCCTTTGCAAGGTGCGAAGATAATAGCCAAAACTTTGGTACGTGCAATTGCTGGTATGGAACTAGAACATAGCCAATCTGAACATAATGTTGTGACCATTAGTGCGGGTGTTGCGTCTGCCACCAAAACATGCACCTCAGTTGAGTCGTTGATGCAAAGTGCAGACGATGCGCTATATGAAGCAAAGGGCGCGGGGCGCAATACCTATAAATGCGCTGACTAAATATTGATAGGCGGTGCAGAAGGTTTAGACAGAATATAAACCATCACCGCCACTTCAATACTTGCAACCAGTATTAACACCCATAGCGCGGGTTGGCTGTACAGCAAAATCATATACCCAAGTAGCATCCCCAAACCAGCTCCCCATTTTCCTTTGATAGGAATAACTTGATGATCATGCCAAAGTCTTAACGGCTCACCGAATTTAGGATGAGTGAGTAGCCAATTAGCGAATTTGGGTGAAGAACGTGTGAAGCAGGCGAGTGCGAGAATAAAAAAGATGGTGGTTGGCATCACAGGTAAGGCCATGCCCACAAAGCCAAGACCGACAAAAATGATCCCAGCGGCATGTAGCCAAAAGCATTTATTAAAGAGTTTAGGGCTGCTTTTGCTCATGAATTAACCTCGCCAACATGTAATATTTTAAGCTTATCACAGAGTTATTGGTTTGCGAGTTTTTCTAAAACATTGTCTTATGACGTTTACGTGAAGATGCTTCATTTGGACGTTTATATGTTTACTCTGAGTGGGGTTATTCGGTAATGTAGTCGAGATATCAAAATTTTGAAGTTAGGTGAATTATGGAACTTTCAGCATCAGT
>CEPZ01008469.1_pt1 | contig 12366 bp, 14 predicted proteins | sample 530461 | NCBI WGS metagenome assembly CEPZ01 (sample SAMEA2620106, study PRJEB7988) | marine metagenome | isolation source: saline water (ENVO:00002010), including | reverse complement strand
TTTAGAGCCTTATATATCATCTCTTGCCTTTTTGAATTATCTTTATGATCCTTTCCACGAATAATATGAGTCATACCTAATTCAATATCATCTACCGTAACTGCAAGATTCATCAAAGGCCATACCCTATATTTATTTCCAGTTCTTGGATGCAAAGACTCATTTATCCTTGCTAAAGGAAAATCCCTCATAGCAGGATTTTTATTTTTAATATCAGATTTAAACCTTAATACTGCTTCACCTTCCCTATAACCTGGTTCAATCATTAAACTCCACCTTTCCTTTTGTTCTTTCTTTTCTAATTTCCTGCAAGGACAAGCTTTACTTTTCGTTATCAATTCCTTAAATTTTTCTTGACTACACGTACAAACATATGCATCTCCGGATTTGATCAGTTTTTCAGCATATTCATAATAAATTTCCAATCTATCTGATTGTATTATAATATTCACTTCATTTTTACATAACCATTTACTTTCTTGCTCAATCATTTTATATGCCGGCTTATAGATATTCCCGGGATTAGTATCTTCGATTCTAATATAGAATTTTCCATCATAATCTTTAGCATAAAGAAAATTTGGAACTAAAGTTATTATATGCCCAAAAGTTAATGGTCCACTGGGACTTGGACTCATTCTTGTTACAACTTTTCCTTTTTTTAATTTAGATAATTCAGGCAATCCTTCTCTTTCCTTCCTATAACCTATTATCGATTCCAGTTTCTTGAATTCCTTAACTTGTTCATCTAAAGACAATTTATTTACCTCATCAAGAACTTTTTGAATTTGAGGCATAGTCTCTTTTATTTTATTTTTCTTTAATCCCTCATTAAATAAACTATTAATAACTGGGCCAGAAGTCGCCTTACCTGAATGTTCTATTGCATTTTTTAGTGCATATGCCTTTATCGAATCTTTTTTTAACATGTTGTATTTAAGAAAAAGAGTTATAAAAGTGTTTGGAATGGGAATAGTTAAATAATTTGGAATCTTGTAAATTTATGGTTAAATCAGTTTATTTGCATGATTTGGTTACTCAAGATTTTATAGAAATTCCTTCAGATAAAACTCCTAGATCAATTGGAAGAGCAAGGGATTGTGATCTTGTTGTGGATTCTACTTTTACAAATATTTCTCGTTTACAAATATCTGTTCAATATTTTCCTCATGGAGATATTTTATTAACACAAAAAAGTTCAAATTGTGATACTTTTTATGGTCCTTCTGAAGAAGACTTAGATAATCTCTATTACAACCAATCAGAAAATATTCTTCCAGGATATTTAATTAGATTTGGAGAGGGATATGATTTGAGATTATTACCATTTAATGATAGGTTGGTTCAAGAACGTCTTAGATCTAGAAGCGAGGATACTAAAATTGTTGATTTAAATTAATTTTCTTGATTAAAACCACTAGCCTTCTCAATTTTTTCGTCTTTTTCTAAACGTTCAATTTCAGTTGTCATATCTATTCCTAGTTCTTTCATTAATTCATCTTTTGCTACTTTTGCTAATTGTTTTTTCTTTTCTTTAGTTTCTCTAGCTTTTTGTATTCCTGTAAGTTTAATTTCTTCTACAGATTCAGAAAGTTCTTCTTTCATTTCTTCAATGTCTTCTTCAAGTTCTTCGATAAATTGATCTTTATTTTTTTGAAAGTATTCAAATAGATAAATCCAGATATCATCTAAATGATCATTTTGTTCTAACCAGAGTTTTCGGTTATTGCTTAAATATAATAATGGTAAGAATGTTGCAAGTTTTTCTTCTTTTTCATTTTTAGTTAGATCATTGTATGTTAGTTTGGTTAAATTTTCTTTTTGAGGTTTTTTAATTGAGATTAGAATTTTTTCATAGAATTGTTTGACACGATCTTTCAAATCTATCCTTTTGAATTTAGGAATATCAACTTGAGAAAGTTTTTGCGCTCTTTTAACAGCTACTTCTCTTTTTATTCTTCTTGACTCCGTATTAATTGCTTTGTTTAAAGCAATCATTAATTCTGGAAGTGTTACTTTCCTTAATCTTGACATAGGCGTTTTTGGAACTAAGATTGGAAGTTCTGATTCATCAATCTCTATTCTTTCAACTGGCTTTGCAGGTTCTTGTTTTCTACCAAATAATATTTCATCTATTTCTTTTAGATGTTTATTCAATAAAAATTCTGATTTAATTCTAAGCAATAATGCGGCTGCCAAAAGTACCTTGCTAGATACGTAAAAATCGGTCTCTTCCATAAGTTCAATTTTTTCAAAATATTTTTTTGTTAAAACTATAAGATCAAGATCCCAGGGATCTAATTGTTCTGTATGAACCATCTCATAAATTATTCCTTGCCAGTCCGGCTTTTTACTTGTAATGATATCATAAACCTGATTTGGAGATACTTTTTCTATTTCTTCTATAACTTCCTGTTCTGTTAGTTCTGGTTCTGCCTCCTTTGGTAAGAATTCTTCAAATCCCATATTTATTTAATAGAAAGAGAGTTAAAAAGTGTTGTTGGTATCGTTTAAGCTATTATGTCATTATCTAGTTACAACATACCGAAACATTTATAAATGATTTATTCATCTATTTATTATCACCTCTTTTTCCCCAGAAGAGCCAGGACGTACGCTTTTGTATGACACCGGCTTTTCTAGGGTTTCAAAATTTTTTAATAATATGGTAAATATAAGAGATAATTTAGAAAGAATATCCTTAATAACAGGATACGCAGCAACAGCTTTAGCGGGAGTTACAGAATTACTTCCAGAAAAAGAATATTTTTCAAATGCGCCTATATGGGGTGTTGCATCTGCAGCTATGGCGGCATATATAATAAATATAGCTACAAATCCAGATCCAAGACATAATAGGGAATATAATAGTGCGTTTAGTAAAGAAAAGCCAATTATGCAAACTAGTGGCACATTTAATGAAGAAAAGCCAGCTATGCAAATTTATAATCCTTCAAGATTAGAAGCTAGATCTCTAAGAAATGAAACTAGTAAAAAATTAGATTAATTTCTATTATCTATAAACTTTTAAACCTTATTTATTGTAATTTTCTATGAATAAAGAAACTCCACATTTTATTTTTAAAGAAAAGAAACTCGAAGAGAATTATAGGGAATTTGAAAGATTATGTGAAAAGCATGTTGGAGATTATGTTATAGCTTATTCTATTAAGACAAATGGTTTTGGTGCTTTGATAAATAAATTGCATGAGTTAGGAAGCAATTTTGAAGTTGCTTCAATGGAGGAAATTATGAAAACTCCTGAAAAGTCTAAGGTTTTTAATGGCTCTTGTAAAACTGATGAAGAATTGCAAATGGCTATTGATGGTAGATTTTTGATTAATGTTGATAGTAAGAGTGAAATCGATAGAATAGTAAAATTAAGGGAAGGAAAAGAATTTAATGTTAGTTTGAGAGTTAGTTTGGATGAAGGTAAGTTTGGCTTTGAATCTAATAAATTAGAAGGAGCTATTGATTATTGTTTTATGAATAATTTAAAAGTTATAGGATTAAGTTTTCATCCTGGGACTCAGAAAAATTTTAGGCATTATGGAGATTATGTTAGGCAAGTTGAAAAAGTAATTGAAAATATTAAAGACAAGGTTGAATTAAAATATTTAGATATTGGGGGCGGTTTTCCAGATAAGATTCAATTAAAAAATCTTGGAGTAAAATTAGAAGATTATTTTGAATTAATAGCTAGTTTAAAAAAATTTAATGCAAAGATTGTTTTTGAGCCCGGAAGATTTTTAGTTGCAGATGCTTTTGAGTTAATTACAAAAATTAATGTTATTAAACAAAAAGATGGGAAAAATTATGCTATCTTAGATGCAGGAATTAATTTATTAAGTAAAATTACTTTGGCTAAGTATTGGTTTGAGAAAGTTCAGAATTCCGACTCTGATAATAAACCTCCTCATTCAGATAAACAAAATGAGAATGAGTATATTTTAGCAGGTCCTTTATTATTTGGAAATGATGTTGTTGGCAGATTTAAAGGCAATTTAAAAGAGGGAGATTTGATGAAAGTTACTAATGTTGGAGCGTATTGTTTTAACCTTGCTTGGGAAATTAGTTATAGAAAGCCAAGGGTTTTTATAGAATAAATATTTAATTTTAAAATGAACTTGAATAGGTAGAGTTCCTATTATTTAATTAGAAAAATGAAACTTTGTAGTAAATGTAAAAATATAATGAAACCCTTAGATAAGGGAATGTTTGAATGTATTAGTTGCAACCATAAGGCAAAGGGAAAAGATTTAATAGAAATTGAGAAGATTCCTGAGCATGAAATTGTTGAAGAAGGTGTTGTTGAGGATAAGAATATATTTGCAGATTATCCATTTAAATGTGAAAAGTGTGGATTTGACAAGGCAGAAGTTGTTGAAAGACCACCCTATGTTTCTGATGAAGATAGCTTAACTTATTTAAAATGTGGCAAGTGCGATTGGATGGAAAATCTTGCAAGGAAGACAAGTTAATGATAAATACAAAAGATATTAATGAAGCTAGAAAAGAAATTCAGAAATTAGTTAGAGCTGAAGAAAAGATTGTAGTTTATGCTCAAGATGATGATTTTAATAGAAAGATATTTGAAATAAAGAATGTGGATATGGTAGTTGGTCTTGAGATTGGAGGCAAAGATAGATTGAAACAAAGAGGTTCTGGGATGAATGAAGTTATTGCTAAACTTGCAAAAAAGAATAATATTGAAATTGGTATAGATTTAAGTAAAATAAAAGGATTAAATCTTTTAGAGAAGGGAAAAGTGCTTTCTAGGATTAGACAAAATATTAGTTTATGTAAAAGAACTAGAGCTAGAATCGTAATACTTGATATTGATGGTAAAAAAGCTAATAGTTTAATAGTTAGTTTAGGTGGCAATACTCAACAAGGCAAGGCGGCTTATAACAAAGCTTAAATATAACTGATTTTTCTAGTTTTTATGAAGAGCAATACTAAATTTGAATGTAAGAATTTTAGTTTTAGCTTTGGTTTCTTTTTTAATTAATGTAAATCTATTTATAGATTTACGGAAAGTTATTAATTAGAAAGAACCATAATATAAGATGGCAGAAGTTGTTGATATGAAAAAACTAGTAGAATCATTAAGTCCTAATGAGAGGAAGATAGTTCCTCATTTGGAAGATAGTAATATGATTGAACTATCTGAAAGGGCAGATTTAGATAAGACCAGTACTCTTAGATCCTTACAATTACTTTCTAATAAGGGTGCTGTAGAAATAAATAGTAGAGATGAAAAATCTATTGAGCTTGGAATTAATGGATTATTATATGTTAAGAATGGATTACCTGAAAGAAGGTTAGCTAATTTAGTTATTCATAAAAATAGTATTAGTATGAAAGATGCTGTTAAAGAATCTAAATTAAGTGATAATGAGTTTAAGGCTGCGTTGGGTGTTTTAAAGAGAAAAGCTTTGATTGATTTGAAAGATGGTAATTTGATTTTAAGCGGTGCTAAAGAAGAATTGAGCAAAACTAGTTTAGAAGAGAAATTCTTAGAAAGTTTACCTAGAGCCTTAGATGGATTGGAGCCAGAGGAAAAGTTTGCTTTTGAAAATCTAAAATCTAGAAAGAATATTGTTGATGTTCAAGAAAAGAAGGTTGTTGAATTTAAAGTTACTGAACTTGGAAAAAATTTGAAGAAAGAGAAATTTAATGATAAAATGTTAGAAAGTGTAACTAGTAATTTAATTAGAAGTGGAAATTGGAAAGGTAAGAAATTTAGAAGATACGATATTACTAGCCCTGTCCCAAAAATTTATGGAAGTAAAAGGCATTTTGTGAATCAAGCTATTGAATTTGGAAAGAGAATTTGGTTGGACATGGGATTTAAGGAAATGACTGGAGATTATTGTCAATCTGGGTTTTGGAATTTTGATGCTTTATTTACTGCTCAAGATCATCCTGTTAGAGAAATGCAAGATACTTTTTTTATAGCAGATAAAAGTACAACATCTAAAGATGTTATAGGCTACAAAGGAAAACTTCCAGATAGTAGTGTTATTGCGAAAGTTAAGGAAGCTCATGAAGGAGGTATTGAGGGAAGTAAGGGGTGGCAATATAAGTGGAGTGAGGATAAAAGTAAACAGATTAGCTTGAGAACCCATACTACCTGTTTGTCAGCTAAAACCTTACTTGAGATAGGTAAAAATAAAGAATTTCCTGCAAAATATTTTGCATTAGGTAAATGTTTTAGAAATGAAACTGTTGATTGGAGTCATGGATTTGAGTTTAATCAGACTGAAGGAATTGTAGTTGATGAGAATGCTAATTTTAGACAGTTGTTAGGCTATTTAATTGAGTTTTTTAAGAAGATGGGCTATGATAAGATTAGGATTAGACCAGGTTATTTTCCATATACTGAACCTAGTTTAGAAATAGATGTTTTTCATCCAGTTCATAAGAAGTGGGTTGAACTTGGAGGAGCTGGAATGTTTAGACCTGAAGTTACAATTCCTATGTTTGGAAGACACATTCCTGTTTTAGCATGGGGTCCTGGATTTGACAGAATAATTATGGAATTTTTTGAGATAACTGATTTAAGAGACATGTATAGAAATGATTTGAATAAATTAAGGGACGTTAAGGTGTGGGATAAATGACAATAACAAAATTTTATAAAAATTTTGAATCATCATTTTTCCATAAGGATAATAAAAAATGACAACACTAACATTTAACAAAAAGGAATTGGAAGAGAAAATTGGAAAGATAGATGATAATATTAAAAATAAAATTGATATGTTTGGGACTCCCATTGATGGAGAAACTGAAGATGAACTTACAATTGAAGTTTTTCCAAATCGTCCAGATTTATTGAGTCTTCAAGGATTTTCTAGAGCATTTAATAGATTTATGGGAGGAAATGTTGATAGTAATTATATCGCTGAGAAACCAGAGAATGATTTTAAAGTTATTATTGATAAATCTGTAAAAAAGGTTAGACCCTTTACTAGTTGTGCTATTGTTAAGGGATTGAAGTTTGATGATGATACTATTAATGAAGTAATTGAGATTCAGGAAAAATTACATGGGAGTTATGGTAGAAATAGAAAGAAATTGGCTATTGGGATTTATCCTTTGGAGCAGATTAAATTGCCTATAAAGTTTTTAGCTAAAAAACCGGATGAAATTGTTTTCCAGCCGTTGGAATTTCCTAAAGAGATTAATGCTAGACAGATATTGAGTCAACATCCTACTGGAATGGAGTATGGTGATTTGTTAAAAGATTGTGAAGAATATCCTATTTTTGAGGATTCTAATGGAGAGATTTTAAGCATGCCACCAATTATCAATAGCCATAAGACTGGAAAGATTACCCATAATACCACTGATGTTTTTATTGAGTGTTCTGGATTTAATAAAGAATATCTAGATAAAACTTTGAATATGATTGTTTGTGCCTTGGCAGATCTAGGCGGAAAAATTTATCAAATGAATGTAAAAGATGAAGTTGATGGTAGTTTTGTTAGTCCTAATTTGGAAAATGAGAAAATGAAACTTGATGCAGATTATATTAATAAGAATTTAGGATTAGAGTTAAGTAAGGATGAGATTGTAGAATTGTTGAATAAGATGGGTATTGAAACTAGAGATGATGAGGTTTTAATTCCAGCTTATCGTACAGACATTTTACATGATATTGATTTAGTTGAAGATGTGGCTATTGCTTATGGATATGATAATTTTAAGCCAGAGATTCCAGATATCTCAACTGTAGGCCAGGAAGATAAGATGAGCATTTTTAAGAAGAAAATTGCAGAAGTTTTAATTGGATTAGGATTAACTGAAATAAGTAGTTATCATTTGTCTACTAAGGAAAAACAATTTAAGAATATTGGAGTTAGGAATTTTGTGGATAAAATGATTGAAGTGTTAGATAGTAAGACAGAGAATAATATTTTAAGAGACAGTTTATTTGCAAATTCTATTGCAATACTTTCTGAGAACTCAGATGCTAGTTATCCTCAGAAGATTTTTGAGTTGGGCAAAGTTTTTAGTTTAGATGAGAAATCGGAGACAGGAATTGGCGAAAGTGAACATTTAGGAGTTAGTTTATGTTATGAAGGAGCTAATTTTACTGATTTGAAACAGATGTTAGATTATTTAATGAGGATGTTTGATTTAAATTATGAAATTGAAGAGACTGAACAGGATGGGTTTATTGATGGGAGATGTGGTAAGATAATTGTTGAGGGTAAGAATGTAGGAGTTATTGGAGAAGTTAGTCCATTTGTTTTGAGGAATAATAAGATTAAGATGCCTTGTGTAAGTATGGAATTGAATGTTGGGAAATTATATGAGTCTATTATAGAATCATCCTAAATAACTACCATTAACTTTTACAGAATTCTCTTCACCATTATTCATTTTCTCAATAGTCTTTAAAAATTCAGATTTGATTTCTGTTGTAAAGGCTTTGTACATCTCATTTATGAATTTTGCTTCTTCACTTTCATTATATTCTACATCTAAAGAAAGCATTTTTAGTTCTGCATTTCCTAAAGATTCATATATTTTAGATAAAGACTCCTTATCACTACTATCTAATTTTTTTAATATTTTAAAAAAGAACATTGGAGCATTACTTGGATTAATAATTATCTCTGTGAATCTTAGGTAGTTTGCAATTTTATCTGCTATCGTTCTTCTAATTTTTCTTAAAAGAAATTCAGATTCTGAATCTATATCTTCAATATCAAATAATTCATTCATTTTAGAAAACTCAGGTAATTGATATTTTTCTTTTAATGGTTTATATTTATCAATAAGCTCATTTATGGGATTTTCAGGTGTCATTATCTAATTGAATGAGAATTTGGGTATATAAGGTTTTGGATAAATAATAAAAAAGCCGATAGTGTTGATGAGGAATAAAAAATCAAATAATCACTTAAAAAATCTAATGAACCCTTCCCATAATACCTTTCTTCTTTTTTTCCTTGAAAGTTTCACCCAAAATCTTAGAGTCATAACCTCCAACCACCTTTCCAGTTTCAGCATAAATATATAATGCAGTATTAAATACCTGATTTGCAACACCAAATATCAAGATAACTCCTAAAATATACATTACAAATAACCCTATCATTACTAAAACTGAAATAATTCCTAATGGAGAAACTAGTACTATCAAAGGTATAAAAACTATTAATCCTAATAAAATAAATAAGCCCTGTATAGCTCCTAATCCAATTATTCTAATTAAACTTTCACCCCAAGTTTTTCTTAATACACTAATAGATTTTTTAATGGCTTTAATTGGACCAAGATCATGAAAAACCATAGATGGAATAACGAAGATAGTAATTATACTCCACATCACACCAAGAATTGCGCGGATTATTGTTAAAATAATCTCTCCAACAACCCCTAATCTTTGAGCAATTTTATCCAACATGGTTAATAATAAACCAACAGTAGCAGATAAAAGACTCCACATGAATATTAAATGAATTTTTGAAAAGGCAAATTTAAAAGTTTTACCAGGAGTTGCATTTTTTCCAGAAAATCTTATTTTAGCCGTATAAACAACACAAACATTAAAGAAAGTAGCAATAAATGCTAAACCCAAATAAGTTAAAAAAATCATAACATAATGAAAAAAAGTAAATCCCGTGAAGCCAGCAGCACCTAAAATTCCAACAATAAGAGTTGGAAAAAGCATAGCTAAAATAAAAATTATAGAAAAAATTCCAGCCAATATAGGGAATAATAATAGTTCTTTATCTTGCTTTATAACTCTAAAACTTAATTTAGTTATATGCCAACTTCTTGAAAACACCCCTGCCATCATTTTACAAAGATTAATTATTATTTAAAACTAACTAAACAACCATTAATTAATTTTTATTATATTTATTAAAATTTTGTTGAGATTCAAAGTATAAAACTTTTCCAGAATTTGTTTGACCAATTATTGCTGTTGCTTTATCAACTTGGTTATTAGATATAGGATCTATAGCATATCTTGTATTAATATCATTTTCTAATTTTGCCTTACATCCCATACAACATCCATAATATGTTTTTCCATCAATTGGAACTGGAATTTGAGGGGCATCATAAACATCATCATTAACCATACAAACATATTTGCTTTCTATAATTGTTATTTGGTCAATAATAGCATTTCCAGAAATTTTTTCGTTGTTAGTATTTGATAATAATAGAAATGAAATTAGAATTAATAATCCTAATCCAACTAAATATTTTTTTTTTCATATGTCAAACAAATATTTTTGATATATAAATGTTTAGAAAGCCCCCAGCCGGATTTGAACCGACGACCTACTGATTACAAATCAGTTGCTCTACCACTGAGCTATGGAGGCATAATGATTGTAAAAAAAGAATACTTTTAAATGTTATGATTAACCAAAAATCTTCTCATCACCAGGCCTTTTATAATCATGAACCTCTCCTTCATCAAACCAAGTCTTAATTTCTTTTTTAGCATTATCAGCACTATCTGAAGCATGAATCAAATTTCTAACAGCCCTTCCCTGATTATTAGCATTAGGATAAGATTCAACAGAAGCAAAATCAGCCCTTATTGTTCCAGGAGTAGCACTTCTAGGCTCAGTACTACCTACCATCTTTCTAACAATCTCAATAGCATGTGTACCCTCTAAAACAAGTGCAACAATCGGATTTTCTTGAATAAAGTCTACTAAACCATCTTGAACAAACTTACCAAATTCCATAGAATCCTTAAAATCAAATTTCTCATTATTTTTTTCAGCAGATTCCTTAGTCTTACCAAAAGCCGCCTCAGCCCATTCTTCATCTAAAGGATAATGCTCTCTTGCCTTCCCCTCATCCGGCCAAACCATTTTCATTCCAACAACCTTCAAACCAGCATCTTCAAATCTGCCAATTATCTTCCCAACAACCTTCTGCTGTATCCCATCAGGTTTAATTAAAACTAAAGTTTGCTCCATTATTCCTTATCTTCCTTTTCTTTTTTCTTTTTAACTTCCTTAACTTCTTCCTTTTCTTTTTTCTTTTTAACTTCCTTAACTTCTTCCTTAACTTCTTTCTTCATTTCTTCAATATCTTTTTTCTTCTCTTCCTCACCTAACTCTTCTTTTTCAACAGCTTCTTTTTGAGTTTTTTTCATTTCATCTTCAGCAGCTTTAACTTTCTCAGCTTCTATCTCTGCCATCTGATCAATAAATCCTTCATCTTCCTTCTTCTCTTCTATTTTCCTAGCAACCTTCTTAGGAACTTCAGATTTTTCTAAAGGTCTTTTAATTTCTAAAACTCTAATCTCACAAAGTGAAAGTGGATAAGTTTTCTTCAAAACTAAACTTAAAGGTTTCTGTAACCTATTACTTAAAACTTCATCAAAAACTTCTTTATCAGTCATCTGAGAAATATAATCTTCCAACCAATTCTTAGCCCTATTTCTCAAAGCCTTTCTAACTGCCCTAGAAACTCTATTTCTTGTAATCAAAAATGGCTTAACAATCAACATACTTTCCTGACTAGGCATTTGTAAACTCTCTTCAACATAGCTTATCTTCTTTCTAATCATTCTCCTAATAAAATAAGACATTAACTTCATTTTAACAGGATAAGCAACAGCCTTGTGACCTGAATCAGATTTATCTGATTTACCTGCTTCCTCATTCACAACCTTAACAACAACCTCCATACTTTTACCCTTCAATTGTCTAGTAAGATCTAACTTGATTGTCTTCCCCTCTATATCTGAAATACTATCTCCAATTAATTCAATCTTACTTTTAATTAATGGAACATCAACTTCCTGAAACTTCTTTCTTCTAATTACTACTTTAGTTTGCTTTACCATTTTAATTTGTCAACCTATTAGCTTTAATTTTATTATATAAATCTCTCAATTCATTAACATCATGTCCATCAACCTCTAATCTATATAATAATTCTCCAATTTCTTCATGCATACCATGATCACCAAAATAATTACAAAAACTAAAATTCTTATCAGAATATTTAGGATCTAGAACATTTAGATCCTCTCTTATAATATCCTTAACTTCCCTTGATTCATCATCCTTCAAACTCAATATCATCTTTACCATCTTACTTCTTATTCTCTCCTATTAACAATTTACTAACTCTTCTAGATTTTTTAGCGATTTTAGACTTACTACATTCCTTACATTTGTAAATTAAAACTCTTCTCATAGTAGTTTTTGTTTTTCTCTTCCTCTGTTTAATTGCAGGTCTACTCGTCTTTCCCTTATTACCCATTCCAGGAAAAGCCCCTCTTGATTTAGATCTTGAAATACTTCCCCTTCTTAACTCCCCTCTCTTAAAACCAGTACTAACTAAATCAATCTTCTGGTCAGTCCT
>CEPZ01087673.1_pt1 | contig 12393 bp, 13 predicted proteins | sample 530461 | NCBI WGS metagenome assembly CEPZ01 (sample SAMEA2620106, study PRJEB7988) | marine metagenome | isolation source: saline water (ENVO:00002010), including | reverse complement strand
GTGGGTAGAGAAGTTCGTGAATACCGATGGGGCGGTTTTCTTTAAATCTCTTCCCGAAATCGTCTCGCTCCAACAACTGCGCTACGGTGAAGTGTCTGGCTAATTCAATTACCGTGCCGAAGCTGGTTTCTGAATCCATCCAATGACTATTCCACCTAACATCGCAGTGAGGCATATCTAGGATTTTGCCTGCCTGTTCGATGTAAGTTCTGGCGTTTATAGCAATTTCATCACGGGCTAATTGGGGGCGAGTTTTATCTACCCCCGTAGGATCACCAATGCCTGCTGTGAAGCTGCCAATTACCAAAATGCAATGGTGTCCAGCATCTTGAAATTGTCTTAATTTGCGCAGCACCACGGCATGACCCAAGGTTAGATCGGGCCGGGTTGGATCAACCCCTAGTTTAATTTTTAGGGGTCGGTTTAATCTCAATTTGTCTTGCAAGCCTTGGGCGGGCACAATTTCGCACCCACTGGCTAATCGTTCAAAATTATTCATCTTCGACGTATTCTGGATGGTAGTTTTCGCACTCTCCGTTAATCCTACTCCACACGAACTTTTCTAATTTTTCGGGGTTAGGATGGTTTTCGCATAGTGTTTTAACTTTATCATGTAGTTTTTTAATTTCCGCCCTACACTCTTCAAATTTTGGCTTTAGGCGGGGTATTCTATTTAACAACTCGGCTGATTCTAGGGTGAGTACATCAACCTCTGGTCTGTATATTGCAACTTGGGCTTCTTCACGCTCCGCGCCTTCGCCGTCAATGCAACGTCCAATCCAATGAATAACTACGCTACCCGTAACGCGAGCATCGAGAACCATTTTTTCTCGCACGATGCCACGATAAATCTTCTTGGCATCTGCATATAGTTCATCCCACTTTTCGCTTGCGATGGATTCGGCAGATTGACTATATCGCAAGTCTCTGAGTCGTCTTGCCTTGTGGACCAACAAATCTAATTCTTGGTCATTTAATTCAGTTATGTCGATACCCTCGGCGGTGCCTTTTAATTCATTGTTCACGGGTGTTGCTGCGTCTGTCATTTAACTGCTCCAATGCAAAATGTATTGTTCTTGTTCTTCACGATCTAAAACCCATTCGCACATTTCAATCACCACTTCAAGGGATTGTTTATAATGTAAGTAGGCTTCATCGTCCGACTGGTATGCCATGTAAAGTACAGGGCCAGCCCGCCACCCTGGTTCTAATATGTGTGTGCGTGCAATCATTTTAACAACTGGTGGCTCTCCAAACATAAAAGAACCACCCCCACCTGAATACCATCCACTATCCCAAGGGTGCCCGCCGTATTCTGGTTGAGGCGCTTGGCTGGTGTCATAAAACACGTAAGTTGTTCGTTGTGATACGGGTTTCCCGTACACATACTTGCCTGAATTAAAACAACCTTCTCTTTCCATAGTGTAAGTGGTGGTGGAAATTATACCTCTCACTTTTATTGGTTCATCAAATCTCTCTATGAAAGGTGACTCTTCATTAAAGTTTTCAATTAAATCTGTTTGTGATCGGATGGGGCACAAGCCCAATTCATCCATATCATATGTAATTGTCTCAAACGGGCCGTAATTTAATGTTTCCCCGTTGGGACGTTCTTTCACTCGTTCGTAATTCTCTTGAAATACTGCTGTTGCTTCTTCTAGGCCCTGAATGCCTGATCCTCGCCGTCGAAACAGTAGCCCAAAATCCTGCTGTTCGTGAATGTAACAATTGTCAATTTTATCACATGCCTGCTGAAACTCTAGTAGCATTTCCTCACAACGCTCTTTTGCTATCGCCCAATCAGGCCGAAAGGAATATTCGTCGTTATCATTATCTCTAAAGGCATAATAAAGGCTCTTGCCAATGAAGCTGTCCAAGACGCTGTTGATTCCACCAGAGTTATAGGAACTTCGGATGTATCCTATTTTAAACATGTGATCTGGATATTGTTTTGAATCTATTTCAACTCTCTCCGCAGCATCCTCTTTATATCCCATCGCTTTAGATGCGCGGGCTATCTTGGCTTGTATTTCGTCCTTCTGTTCCTGGGTTAGTGCGTTGTAATCCTCAACCTCAGCCCACGTTCGTTCTCTGAAAGCCTCAAGCTGTCGTTCCAAAGCCTTTTGCTTCTCAAAATCTTCGTAGCGGTATAAGTAAACGTCGAGTCCCATTTTATTCCTCTAGCGTAAGATTGTGTCTTGTGGGCGTCCCGTCCTTGTTACGAGACACGAATGTAAAAAGACCCTCACAGAGTTTATGAACTTCTCCGGTTGGTCCTTCCAACTTGCCAGTCACCATCACGTCAATAGATTTAATTCCAAACCGCACTATCTCCCCGCGTAGGAAAATTAAATCCTTGACCTTGGCCGCATGATAAAAATTTATACCTGGACCTTTGCGACCGCCCATGTTTACTGTTATTGCATCAACACAATCTTCTGATTTGTATAAGGCTCGTCGTGCCGTCATAGCGGCACATATATCCATTTCCGCCGCCAACTTACCACCGAAAATCATAGGCGGCATATAATTTGTGTGTTGGGGGAATACGACGAAATTCATTTCAAAAACGGTGTTCTCGGCTTTCACTCTTCTAGCTTTCTTTGAACTTCGGTTGAATCTAGCTCGAAGTACCTTGCAAGTGCCAGAACATCGTCGCTTTGATACACCCGTTTGTTTGCGATACGCTCTGGTTCTGGAACCTTCCCAGCAGTATGAGCGTAAGTGATTCGGTAAAATTTAACATCGAGCAGCCTCGATACATCGCCTAAAGAATAATAAGGACTAGACATCATCTTGTTCCTCAGAACTTTCTTTGATTCTTTCGTCGAGATTGCTGGGTTTGCCCAAGAAGTCTCGAACTTGGTCACTAAGATAAATTTTGTTTTCACCTTCCTTAGCATCAGGGTTGATGGGCTGTGCTATGCCATCTTCCATTTGCTTAGCTATCTCGTCGGCTGTCTCGCTCAATCGCTCTTTCGCGTCTACTTTGTCTTCTTCTGACCCGAAGAAACTGATTTCCCAATAAAGTGCATCCAAAACATCTAACAGTGTGAATTCGCGGCGGGCTGGTAGAGCCTCAGTTTTGTCGCCATCCATGACATTGATATAAACTTCTTGGTTTAAAACTATTGGTAGGCCCGCCAACTTATTTACCGGCGTCAAATCTATGCCGTATCTTATGTCTCCTGCTTCGTCTGCAACATCAGGCATATCCTCGCTTTCCTTCGGTCCACGCCCGCATACATCGGTCCACAACTCTAGGTCAGGATTGTCTTCGTCAACTTTCCATAATCTGCATTCCCAACCAATTTCAAGATACTTCAAACCAGAAGTGTCTTCTGGTGGGTCCAATGCCCTCTCATGGTAATCGTTTATTAAACGGCATTTTGAATAGTGCTTTAGGAAGGTTTTTAATTCTTCATTTCTAGCCACTATGCAAAATATGTCGTTGAGGGTTACGCCTTCCTCGATTTCACAAGGCTCGCGCAACGCCCAAATGTTTTGTGGCCCTTCAAGCAAAGTGCATTTAAGGTCATCATGTTCATTGGCGATCAGTTTATAAAAACCATCACTCGTTATCTTTATCCCGTCTGGCACCATGTTCATTTTGGATTACACTCTCGCATCTGTTACAAAGGTCTGTCTGAGGATTTACGTTTACGTTGTGTTTCCAGCAACGCGGGCACTTCTCCATGTTTGAGTGAAAGACAGTGAATTCTTCCTCTCCCACTTTGAAGTTGCCTAGAGTCGTTGGGTGTACGAGGTCGTCATCATTCGATACGCGGCGGATCGGCTCATATTGTTGAGCGTACTTACTGACAACCAGCCATTCTTCCATTGTTTCGTTTGTAAGACCCTTTTCCGATAAATCAGGGCCGCCGACCATCAACTCAAGGGGGTTTTTTAATTTACCTTCTCGCTTTAATTCATCGGTCAACTCATGCAGTTTTGCGATTACCTCTTTGGCGAGTGTTTCATCAAAATCATACTCAACCTTGCGGATTGGAGTATAGGAGAAGTCAAAAATATCCTTCCCACGACCGGCCATGTGCGACTCCCGCCATGTGTAATTGGGGGAATGCGACAAAACCTCATCGCAAGTAAAAGTCAGGATGGGGGCCAGCAGCCCGGTCATGGCGCGTAGAATTACCATCATGGCCTGCTGCCCACTTTTACGATCCGCACAAGAACCGCAGTACATTCTATCTTTCACTGCATTCATATACAACCCGCTTAGGTCGTGATGAACGAACTCCATCAACTTGTGCATTCCTTTGGCAAATTGGTAGTCGAAAAAGCATTGATTGACTTCTCCAAACACCTTACGCGCCCGCGTGCAAATCCAGCCGTCAAGTGGCTTTAATTCCACTCCCATCTTCGGGCCTTCGTAGCCAGCGATGTTACCCAACAGGAAGCGAAACGTATTTCTTAATTTGGCGTATTCTTTTGCCACGCTGTCGAGAATTCCCTTTCCAACTCGCAAGTCTTTGGTGAAGTCAGATGTTGCCACCCACATTCTTAAAATTTCAGCGCCGTGTGTTTTTAAAACCTCGCTGGGGGCAACCACGTTACCATCCCTCTTCGCCATCTTTCGTCCGTCTTTATCAGTTACAAAGCCGTGGCAAACCACTTCCTTGAATGGCGCAGTATTGGCGCAAGCCGTTCCAAGCAAAAGCGAGCTAGAAAACCAGCCTCGATATTGGTCCCGACCTTCCAAGTATAAATCGGCGGGCATTTTACCGGCCTTGGTATGACTGCCCAGCATGTGCCATGTTGAACCACTGTCAAACCAAACGTCTAATACGTCTGTAACCTTTTCTAATTCCTCTGGTTTATATCTGTAGTCTTCGGGGAGAAAGTCTTCGATGGGCAGATGGAACCACGCATCGGACGATCTCTTCCTAAACTCTTGTTCAATTTTAGTTAAAACATCCTCGCCCAAGAGGTATCGACCTGTTTTCTTGTGTCTTAAAAAGGCAATCGGCACGCCCCAACTTCTCTGGCGACTGATGCACCAATCGGGCCGAGACTTAATCATATATTCTAAACTCTCCCGACCGGATTCGGGGGTAAATTTAACACCGTCGATTCTTCCAAGGGCATCTTCCCGTAACGCATCCATCTTAACGAACCACTGCTTTGTGGCACGGAAGATGACTGGCGTATCTGATCGCTCGCAAAACGGGTAGCTGTGGGTTAGTTTATCGTGTTTTAATACAGCACCTTCTTTCGTGAGAAGTTCTACGATTACATCGTCTGCATCAAAAACGTGCATCCCGACTGTGAGTGGGTGCCCTACGATCATATCAATGTCTTCTGTGTAGCAGCCCTTTTCATCAACGGGCATGACTACAGGGAGTTTATTTTTAACCCCCAATTCGTAATCTAATTCACCGTGGCCTGGCGCGATATGGACACAACCTGTTCCGGTGAGCATATCCACGTCTTCGGACACTACGATTTTAGATTTAAACTCATCAGTGTTGCGAAGAGGATTTTCAACAAATCCGTCCTTTAATTGTTCGCCGCTAAACGTGTTCACTACCTCCTGATCGACAACCCCCAATTTCACTAATTCGGCATGACGTTTTTCTGCAACGATTAAACGCTGGCCGGTCAGCACGTACTTTTCAGTTGGGTGTACTGCCACTGCGACATTGGCGGGCAGAGTCCACGGTGTTGTGGTCCAAATTACAATCTTGGAGTTGCTAAAATACTTCTCCCAAAAATTCATTGCCACGTAGACCGAGTTACATTCATGGTCTTTATAATCAACCTCAGTCGAGGCCAGCGCAGTACGCTCTTTCCACGACCAAAGCACAGGCTTTTGTCGCTCATATAAATATCCCTGCTTTGCCATCATGCACAGCTTGTGATAAATTTCAGCTTCAAAGTCATTAGTGTGAGTTGTGTATGGTCGCTGCCAATCAGCAACAACGCCAAGTGCTTGAAATTGCTCCATTTGGAGTCGGACGAATCTATCGGCATAAGCACGACACGATGCACGAACGGGGATGGGAGTTAAATTATAAGTTCCCTTCTCAGCTAATTCTTTTGCTGAGTTTCTTTCGATGGGCAGACCGTGACAATCCCAACCCGGCTTCCAGTAAACGCGAGCGCCGTTCATGTAACGATGTTTGACAACAAAATCCTTGAGAATTTTGTTCATTGCTGTACCGATATGGATATTGCCGTTGGCGTAGGGAGGGCCATCGTGGAGAGTAAATGGAACGCCCCCAAGTCGGTTCATATCCATTCGGTCAAAGGCGGAAGATTCCACCCATTGCTGATAGACAGCAGGCTCTCGGTCGGGCAGGTTTGCCCGCATAGGAAAGTCAGTCTTCGGTAGGTGTAGCGTTTCCTTGAAGGTCATCGGGGTATCTTTCTTGGAGTCTTTTGAGTGAATTTTGTTCGGCTGAGGTTAGGCAATCTGAACCGTGTTCGGACTGATGGCGGATTAGGTCGTTGCCATAACGAATGTTTAATTTGTCTATAAACTCTGTGGGCTTTTCTATGCCACCCATGTAGCACACGGTATCTGTGCCTACTTCAAAATCTCCAAATATCACTGAATGACCGTATTCATCTAATTCAAAACTATAAAAATCTGGTTTGGTGTTGCCGCCCCTGAATTCATCCAAACAAACTTCGACAGAAACCAATTCGTCTTCTCGGAACTTTTCTTCAAAATCAGCTTGTACGATCAGCACCCACAGGAGAAGGCGGTTGTTTTTAAAATCCACAATTCCTGAAAGCGCATAACAGCCAAATCCGTCGAGTCCCGTTTCTCGGTGGAGAAGACTTGGTAAAATTCTTGGGCTTAAATTAGCCGTTTTAACGATTACGTCCATAATGTTCCAATTGTGCTTTATCACCTATGAGCGGAATTAAAGCTCTTGCCTCTTCTGCAATATCTCTAGCCTCGGCGTTAGCGCCCGCCCACGTAGCAATCCTTTCAATCCCTTCCCCAAGTGCCATCGCTATATCTGGCCTTCCTCGCCCACCATGCAGCCTTGTTAAAACAAGCTCTTCATAAGCCTCTAAGATTTCAAAAAGGGGAAATCCCTTGTCTCGAAAAGCCATGAGAATGCGGATTCTATCAAAACCATCAACACTCCCATACTCGGCGCAATATGGATCAAATATGCCTCGCAGCGCATTATCGCACCCATATTGATTAAGTATGTGCAGTCCTTCGCCTTGCCAAATGAATTCGTTTAATTCTTCGAGTTTCATTAGTAGTACCCGCGTTGACGGCTCTGTAACTTAATCATTGGAAGCGATTGACTGGAACGATGACTTATATTTAACAGCTTTTAATAAGTTGTGGTGGTCTAATTGTGGAAGGCAAACATTCAAGCCTTCGTAAACATTCGACAGTGGCGGGAAATAAATGGTGTCGTCCAATGATTCCATCGGCTTGTCGCTGCACCCGCACAGTAACACATGCTTCACGTCATCCCCCGCGTAGGTGCGGAGTATAAAAATCATATATGGGAATTTCAGGGTCCGTGGCGTAATGCTCGCGTCGTAGCTCTCGTAATCGGCAATTGAAATTGTCCGTGTGCAAGGGGCCTGTTCCCACATAAGCAACTTCAAAGAACCGTCTATGTCTACTTGGGAAGAACCAAACTCTCTGCGCATTCTCTCCGCTCGGCGCTGCTGACGTTTCGACAGCACCTTCTTTTCCAAGACTTTCTTGGCGGGCCTGCACAAAGGCGATAGTAGGTTTGATTTGTCCATTGGTCTTTTGCTTCACTTCAAGTATCTCGCAGCCAGGGTATCTCCTGTTTAATTTGGATATGGCTCCGAATACATCCTTTGCTTCTATTAAAATACCCCCAACAATTCCCCCGGTTTTGGTTTTAATTTTAAATATAAACTTCTGATTAGCACCTGCAACATTGTGGTGGGTTCCACTAGGCTGTCTAGGTGGTCTAGGTTCCCCACTACAAGACCCAATTAGTATCAGCGCTATAAACACAGCTACGCCGACATAAAACCAGTTTATTTTCCTGGGATTAGTATATCGGCGTATCGCGCTCTTGCGATGAACTATTTTCGGTTTTTCTGTTGCACTCTTAGCCATAAAAGACTCCAAAACCCGTAGGCGGAATTCTGTTCTATGTCGCCATTTATCTATTGGCCCTTACCCGGCATCGTAGTCCTGCTCACCGACTCAGCCTGTTTAGGTTGCACCCTCTGTGGTAAAGCGGGTTATAAATAACCCTCCCACATTAAGCAGTGGTGTCCCGACCTTCCTCACTATCCACCTTCGGTGGGTTCGTGCGACGACTCGGAATTGGAGTCTATCATAGCTTCCGGCAACTGCGCGGGAAGCATACTTTTCTGCGCCATTTCGAGTTGTTCCTTGATATGGTCAAGTTGGATAATAAGAGTGTCAATTTCCTCAGAATTAAAAACCACCATTTCATCGGGGTCAGAATATGACCCCTTTGATGTATGGGGGAAAATTATAACTGCTGATTCAATACCCGCACCTGTCCTGTGAATTACCACACTGCTTTGAATGGGCGCTGGTACATATGGTTCTTCTTCGCAACCCGTTAGCAGTGTCGCAATAACTACAACGGTTCCTATCGCAATTATCCATCTACTTTCCTTATTCATTCTTTTTTCTTTCAAAAAGCGGCGGAAATTTCTCATCGGCTTCTGGTCGCCAAGTTTTGAAATTAAAACCGTCGAATGAGCCAGGAAAATGCTGGAAGTTCACTCTTGGTGGCAGACCTATGGACACAAGCATCTTGTCAGAGGTTCGCGGCATAAATGGGGCCAACGCTACGGCCACATTATATAATCCGTTCACCAAAGATCGCATAATTTTCAAGAGGTTGTCTTCCGCGTGTCCTTCACCTTCCCCAATTGCTTTCGCGTAATTCCAAGGCTTCACTATCTCAATGTGTTTGTTCAGTTGGTCTAAGTACCAAAATACGTGTTTTAAAGCTGATGCGTAATCACACTTTTTCATTGCTTCGTGATATGATTTCCATATATGCGGGCTGAAATTAGTGATTGCTCCGGTGCTGGGTAGTTCACCACCAAAGTATTTAAGGCTCATCCCAATCACGCGGGAGACATAGTTGCCGAGATTATTAGCTAAGTCGGCATTATAAACCTCCCTTATTTCTTTAAGGCTAAACTCGCTGTCGTTTCCGTAAGGACAACGAGACAGGAAGTAATATCGGTACGCATCCGACCCGTATTCATTTACAATTTGAATTGGGCTGGTTGCGTTGCCGCTTTTAGCCTCTTTCTTGCCGTCTTTACCCATCACGAAGCCATGCGCGAATACTTGCTTGGGTAGCTGAATATCCGCAGCCAGCAACATTGCAGGCCAAATTAAACAGTGAAATCTGGTTATGTCCTTCCCGATGAAGTGAACGTCGGCAGGCCAGTAGGTGTTGCCGTTAAAGTCTGGCTCAAATCCATCAGCCTGTGGAATGGCCCCCGTGATATAATTTATCAGGGCGTCAAACCACACGTAAATTGTTTGCGTATCATCAAAAGGCACCGGAATGCCCCAACCGTAGTTTTTCCTGCTGATCGAAATGTCTTCAAGTCCATCTTCAAGCTGTTTGAGGACTTCATTTCGCCGCGATTCAGGAACTAGGAAGCTGGGGTTCTCTCGGTACAGTCTTTTTAAGTCATCCTCGAACTGGCTAAGGGCGAAGAACCAATTCTCTTCCTCGACCAGTTTTAATTCTCGTTGAGGATGGTGTTCGCACTTTCCGTTTCGGAGTCTGCTTTCTGTTTTAAATTCCTCGCAGCCCTCACAGTAAAGGGCACGATATTGCTTTTTATAAATGAATTTCCGCTTGTGGACGCGGATAATGAATTCTCTGACCTTTCGTTCGTGGTCTTCGTCAGTGGTTCGTATGAACCGATCAAACTCAACATCCAGCGCAGCCCAAACATCGCGGAATTTTTCCGCCATGCTATCAACATATTGCTGGGCAGGCAAACTTAGCTCAGTTGCTCGTTCATGGACCTTGATTGTGTTTTCGTCATTCCCCATGAGGAAATAAACGTCATAGCCCGCCATCTTACGATAGCGGGCCTGAACATCAGCGCCGATTTTCTCGAATGCTGTTCCTACGTGGGGTAATGCGTTTGGGTAATCAATAGCCGTGGTGATATAAAACTTATTTTGTCTCACCTTTGTCTCGATCTCTTGGGGGAATTCGGTCTTGAAGTTCAAGCTCCTTTATTTGCTCTTCTGAGCATGGTCTGTTAATACTTGCATGTTCTTCTGGTGGCTCATTTTTTTCCAGCAAGGCGATTATTTCAGGGTCTTCAACGTCGGTTACGGTTGAGTGTTCCATGTAATAATCAGCCCTTTTGTCAACAGGGTTGATGTATTCTTTATGCCCCGGTGGGGTCGAACCGGAACAGCCACGAAATTTATCGGCCAGTTCTTCCTCTGTCATTTCGGCTTTGTTTTCGTCCCACTTGAAACTTCCATTGTCATCATATCGCCAATGAACGCCAGCGTGCCCTTCTACGCCTTGGCATTTTTCACGGAAAAATACCTCTTCGGAACATTGTTTCGCCCACTCAACTCGACGCCAGCGCCCATCGCCATCAGTTGAGTACATTACGTGAGGTTCATTTGGTGCGGGAAATTCGTCCAATTTGTCTATTTGGTCATGCGTTTCCAGCGCCGCACAAACCAATTTCACGTCGCTGAAGGCATGGTAGCACCAGTAATCTTCCCAATCTTCTTGCTCGGTGGTCAGCCGTTCAACGGCCTGCTTAACTTTCTCGTCCATTTTTGTGCTCCCGTATCATTCTACTCATAAGAAGAATGGTTGTAAACTAAATTTCGCCAATTTTCTTTTCGCCGGTTTCGTAGTCGAATCCAAGCCCGTGATCGGCTCTAAGTTTCATAAAATGATCGACCGCTTCCTCGGCATCCTCGTAGATGAATTCCTCGCCCTCGCACAAAGGCAATAGTCCGTTGGGCTGGATGATTACATTAAATCTCAAATCTTCAAGTTGACCTATGTATATTAGGTCTGCAAATTCGAGCGCCAGTCCGGTGCCCGAATTCAGGATAGCTAAAATGGAGTCTCGCATTAGTATGTCGTCACAAAGTTAATTACTCGGTTGGGAATGATGATCCGCTTAGTCCAAACCTTCAATTTAATATGGTCAGCGCAAATGGTGGTAATTTCCTCTTCGGTTTCTGAGCCAGAGAGTTTTAATTTTCCCTTGAGTTTACCATTGACCTGAATCACAAAATCAGCATTGCCCGTTTGGGCTGTTTCAAAATGCGGCCAACTCTGTGACCACAATTCTCCTGCGCCGCCATGTTCCGACCACATAGCCGTAGCAGTTTTGGGCGCTAACGGAGCGAGTGCAATTATAAAGTTCAATTTGTCCCGCTTCTGCATGAAGTCTGAGCCGGTTCTTTTGATGAACTTCATAAACTGAGATATAGCCAAATTAAACTTCATCGCCTCAATGTTCCTAGTCACATTGGCAATCAACTTATTCATATTTTCTTGTTTGACCACGGTGCTGTGATAAGGGAGGTTTAATTTTCTCTTAGCCGATTCCAAGAATCGCTTCATTCCCACGATGGACTTATCGTTCCACTCTCCACCTTGGTCATAAGGCCCCATGAACATCAAATGAAGTCTAAGGGCATCTGAGCCGTATTCTTGGACGTATTTATCAGGATCAACGGCGTTGCCCTTGGACTTCGCCATCTTCTCTCCACCGCTTTTAATAATGCCCTGATGAAAGACTTTTTTGAAGGGTTCTTCTACCGGGCACACACCAATGTCGTTCAAGAACATGGTGATGAATCGAGCGTAAATTAAATGTTTATCTGCGTGTTCAATGCCGCCTACACAAAGATCAACGGGCATCCAATCTTTTAAAGTCTTTTTGTCTTGTCGGAGATATTGAAGAAAGTAAAAACTGCTGTCCACAAAGGTATCCATCGTATCATATTCGGGTGTCCAACCTTCGCCAAATCGCTCGGTTACACGCGCACGCAATTCCTCTGATCGTTTCAAAGGCGGATTTCCGTCAGGTTTAAAATCTACATCTGTGGGCAATTCCCACTCGCCATCTATGGGTTGTGGTTCGCCTTGTGGATTATAAACTATGGGTATGGGCGCACCCCAATACCTTTGTCGGGAGATACACCAATCGCGAAGTCGAGCCAACCAATAGCGTTGGAGGGCTTTAGTTTTGTGCGGCCAGTCAAGTTTATCAATGCCGTCCATGAGACGGTCTTTATAATTGGTGATTCTCAAGAACCATTGATCCAATTCCTTTGATCCGACTTTTTCACCACAACGCTCGCACTTATCGTCTCTGCATTGCGAGTCAGCAAGAACGGTGGCGCACCACTGGCAG
>CEPZ01067406.1_pt1 | contig 12416 bp, 10 predicted proteins | sample 530461 | NCBI WGS metagenome assembly CEPZ01 (sample SAMEA2620106, study PRJEB7988) | marine metagenome | isolation source: saline water (ENVO:00002010), including | reverse complement strand
CTGAAAACCCATTGTGGACAACATAATTGTCAAGAAAGATATAAAGACAAGGATCTTATTCAATTTTTTTCTTTTCATTTGATGTGGGAAGAATCTACTCCCTGGCATTCAAATAACAAACATTAGAGTATTGGGATAATGGTTATTTTCTGAAATTTAATATAATTTAGAGTATAACCTGTATAACCAGGCTTTGGCTGTAACATGCAGAGAAATATGAAAAACGTATCAAATACCCTATTGTATATTGTAATCGTATTTACACTATCAGCCACTGTTAATAGTCAAACCTACAACATCATGTCCTATAATATCAGGTACGATAACGATTGGGATGTTCAAAATAGCTGGCAAAACCGAAGACATAAGGTTGAACAGCTGTTGCGTTACTATGCCCCGGCGATCTTTGGTCTGCAGGAAGGATTGCTAAATCAAGTCAACTTTATAGACAGCTGCTTCAGCAATTACAGTTATGTTGGTATGGGCCGAGAGGATGGTATTGCAAAGGGAGAATTTTGCCCTCTATTTTTTGATACTTTAAAATTTACAATATCGGATTATGCCACATTTTGGCTTTCTGAAACACCCCAAAGTGTATCTGTTGGCTGGGATGCTGCCTTAGAAAGAATATGTACCTATGGCCTTTTTGAAGATAAGAATACAAAGGAAAAATTCTGGGTCTTTAATACACATTTTGATCATGTAGGGAGTCTGGCAAGAAAAAAATCTTCTGAACTGATCCTGAAAAAAATTGATGAAGTGAATAATACTCTTTATCCTGTTGTCCTTATGGGGGACTTGAATTCATTGCCGAATAGCACACCAATCCAGGTATTAAAATTCCAACTGAGTGATGCACAGGAGATTTCCTCAACAACGCTATATGGTCCGGTTGGCACATTTAATGGCTTTGATAAAGATCTGAAAATTGATAAAAGAATCGATTATTTTTTCACATCCAAAATGAAAACACTGTCCTACGCTCATATTGATGATAGATTAGATGATAATAAACATATTTCTGACCATTTACCGGTATTGATAAAAATTAAGATTATTTCCCCTACGAAGAATAAAGGTCGACAGCAATAATGATTGCTATTCTTTGGGTGCCCTCTCGCCAAATATTTTTTTATCCATCATCAATTTCTGATTCATAGTATAATTCCGAATCGGTTTTAATTATAAACCCTCCCCATGTCCCAATTATGAAACCGTCATCCGAAGTCCGGTTTATTTCAAAACCTCCAATACCATCAGAATAAACATTTACAGTATCCTCATTGGGTCCCCATTTATGTATCCATGTGCCATGATTTTTATGCTCTGCTGTCCAGGCAAGACCCCCAGATGCTGTAGTCGTAATTGAGTAGTAGGGTATTCGCTCAAGAAATTTTACTCCAGAAAATATATTTTCAGTTAAAAATTCACCTTCCTCATCTATCTGGAACACAACAACCTTTGTTTTCCATCCACATGAATTTAGGTTTGACTCATGTACGCATTGATCTCCAATTATTGCATATCCACCTGACTCCATACTAACAATATCATCTGCCTGTTCCAAATAGGGACCACCGTATGTTTTTTCCCATAATAGGCCACCATTTTTCTTCACTTTTACAATCCAAAAATCTTTGTAATACATAAAATTAAATGAGCAGGGATGGGGTCCTTCACCATGAGCTTTTTCTCCTACTATCATTAGCATCTCATCCGGTGTTTCAATTAAAGATCTAAAAATATCATCCTCACAATTCGTCCCAAAGTATTTTCGGGTTAAGACATTTCCTTCTGGACTAAATTTAACGAACTGTGCCTGGCCACCACTGGGTCCTCCAACGGCATAATAATTCCCATTGCTATGCTGAATTACATCTTCATAGTATGGATATAGACCGATTTCACTGTTTTTATTTTTCCACTCTTCTACTCCATTCGAGTCTGCCTTAACGATTCCTTCCCATCCTGCATAGAGATAACCGCCATCGCTGGTTTGAATGACTGCTCGAGTGTAACCAAAGTCTCCTAGACTATATGTATTCTGCCATACTTCTTCACCATTTTTATCTATTTTTAACAACCACGCAGAACCATTCTTCCCCCCGGCAATGATGTAACCACCATCTTTAGTCTGTTTAATAGCTGATTTATTATTTTCAATATCTTTTTTGAATGTGACTATTGGTTCAGGCAGCGGAGTTGTCTCATGTCCAGATTCGTCTGAACATCCCCAGAAACCCAGCACCATAAAAACAAATAATAGTGTGAAGCAATTAATCATATCAAAATCAAGGATGAAAATACTCCTGCTTTGGAACAAATTCAGGACTTAGTTCTTTATAAACATAAGGCTCAATTAACTCCATAGTGTTGACATAATCTATTATTCTATTTGATAGTTATCTACATTCATGAACCGCAGAAAGAATGTGGATTAATAAAGTAATTAATTTTTATTTTCCCCGGCTTTTAATTAATAGAAATTAATCTGATGTCGATAAAAGTTGATCAGATAATAATAAATATTTAGACATATATATAATAGGAGTATCCTTTGTCGCAGCACACTTTTCAAACTGAAGTAAGTCAATTACTGCACCTAATTATTCATTCTCTTTATTCTCACAAAGAAATTTTCCTCCGGGAACTTATATCGAATGCGTCAGACGCCCTGGATAAACTGAGATATCTGACGCTGACAAAAGACGAATACAAATCGTTGTCGTTTGAGCCAAAATTAAATCTGGAATTCAAAGAAGGGGATAACCCTACCATAACCATCACTGACAGCGGTATCGGCATGAGCAAAAAAGAGCTTCAGGATAACCTGGGTACCATAGCAAGGTCTGGCACAAAAAGTTTTCTGACCAAACTATCCGGGGATGCAAAAAAAGATTCACAGTTGATTGGACAGTTTGGCGTTGGCTTTTACTCCAGCTTCATGGTTGCTGACCGTGTGGATGTGGTTAGCAAAAAGGCCGGAAATAAAGAAGCGTGGAAATGGACCAGTGATGGGCAATCCGGTTTTGAGATCGTTAAGGATGTGAAAAAAGATAATGGTACTGTGATCACTCTGTATTTAAACGAAGAAGGCAAAGAATTTGCCAGCCGCTGGCAGATTGAAAGCCTGGTGAAGAAATATTCGGATCATATCGATTTTCCTATTTTTCTCACCTATTCTGAGATTGATTATGACAAGGAGGGAAATGAAAAAAGCCGGAATCTGAAAACAGACCAGATCAACGATGCCAAGGCTTTCTGGACCCGGTCAAAAAACGATCTGAAGGCCAAAGATTACCGGGAATTTTACAAATCCATGGCCAACGATATGGAAGATCCTTATGATTGGATACATTTCAGGGCGGAAGGGAGCCTGGAATTCACCATCCTGTTTTATATCCCTAAGAATGCTTCACCGGATATCTACCGTGCTGATTACCAGTCCGGGGTAAAACTGTATGTAAACCGTGTATTTATTACCGATGATGATAAGGAACTGCTCCCTACCTGGCTGAGGTTTGTAAAAGGGATTATTGATTCCTCGGATCTGCCGCTGAATGTGAGCCGTGAAATCCTGCAGCAGAATAGGATCATGGCCAAGATCCGCTCAAACTCAGTGAAAAAAATCCTGGACAAGCTTAAGACCATAGCCGGTGATAAGGAAAAATATGCCCAGTTCTATGAACAGTACGGCCGGCTGATTAAAGAAGGTGTCTACCAGGATTTTGAACACAAGGAAGCGTTAACAGATTTGCTTCGGTTCAATTCAACAAAAGAAGAAGGGCTTGTATCCTTGCGTGATTATACAGGCAGGATGAGAGAGGAGCAGAAATCCATTTATTATATTACAGGACAGAATCAAATTTCCCTGCAGAATTCCCCGCTTCTGGAAATGTATGATAAAAAAGATATAGAGGTATTGATCCTGGATGATGAAATAGATGAGATTATTATAACAGGTGTTCCCAAATATGATGATAAAGAGCTTAAATCAGTAAACCGCAGCGGAGCGGCCGATGATTTTTCCGATGATAGCGATAAGGACACTCAAAAGTCCCTGAAACCAGTGTTGAAAAAGATAAAAAAATTATTGGGCGAAAAAGTAAAGGATGTAAAAGTATCAAATCGGCTGAATGATTCGCCGTCCTGTATAGTCGCTGATGAAAATGATCCAACGGCACAAATGCAGGAAATGATGCGTTCAATGGGCCAGCCTGACATGCCTCAGATAATGCCGATACTGGAAATTAATCCGTCCCACGAGATTGTGTTAAAATTAAAAGAGAAAACTAAGCAAAAGTCATTTGATAATGTTGCTTTGCTGCTCTACGAGCAGGCCCTGATCCAGGAAGGAGTGAAGCTGGAAGACCCGGCGGGATTTGTGAAACGCCTGAACAGTGTTATTGCCGAAACGCTCTAAGGAAGAATGAACTCAGACAAACCTGTCACTCCCCCACAAGCAAAAACTCTCGTTAAAAACAATTAGTCTATCACTTGGATTATATCTTTGGTTTTTATCTTATCCTATCATGCTCCATACTAGGTTTTATACATTTATTTTACAAATCTGAACATTAGCAGTTGCGCAATCAACTTCTGCACCTCTATACTTGTTGGCCTTTTTTGGCAAAATTTTTGAAAAGAAGATTTTGAGGATAGAAGGCGACAAATGAAATTGTATTGAACTATTACTTTAAGTTCAATTGAGGAGATAAGGCTTCGGGTTGGCGCTAGAAGCCTTTTCTTTTTTTGTATATAAAGTATAACTTTAACTGCTTTTTGACAATGGGGGCGATCGGTATCGACGGGGCAAGAGACATGTCGGACCGCACGCGGAGGATGATAGTTACCTCCTTAATCACCTGTCGCATCTTTAGTTGCCGATTACGGCTACATGGCCGCTGCTTAAATAGTGGCCCGTTCCAGATCTGATGAGTCTATGGTCTGATCCAGGAGCGTCATTTACATAGGCTGGCTCCGAATGTGCCTGCAAATTCGGAGTAAGATCATAGCAGGCTGGTCCTTCCTGATTTTTGTCGCTGATAAAGGGTAGGATAAGATCTAATCGGATGACTAAGCGTGTAGACGTCTGCCATCCCTCTGTTTCGGACGGGAGTTCGATTCTCCCCGCCTCCACTAAATCTCCCTATCTATAAATAGATAGCAAAGCAGAAATATTATAATTTGTAATGGATTCTGGGATGTCTGGATGAAAATGCAGTTAATTATAAATGTTTCTTTACAAAAGATACAATTGTTGTAAAGCTATCCTTTTTATTTTGTGTTTTTTTGAACCCATGTCCCTCATCATCAAATATAATATATTTTTTACCATAGCCATTGCTACCCCTATTATTGCGGTTCATTTTCATTGTAATATGAATTATGTTTGGGTACAGGAGGGATTTAGATAGCCCTCATAACCCGAAGTTCATAGATGGTCTACGGGGTGAAAGATCATGATTTAATCCAAGAATATGGATATTTATCATCATCAAAATCCAGGGCTGATTCTGTCATATTGAGAGGTTTAAAAGTATCGATCATTACGGCCAGTTCATTGGTATCCTCGGTTCCCAGGGACTCTTCGATTTTGCCCGGATGCGGGCCATGGGGAAGTCCCATGGGATGATAAGTAATGGATTCTTTTTCAATCCCTTTCCGACTCATAAACTGGCCTTTTACATAATAAATGATTTCATCAGAATCCACATTGCTGTGAGCATAGGGCGCAGGGACTGACTCATCGTGATAATCGAATAATCTTGGCACAAAGGAACAGATCACAAACCCGTCTCCCTGGAATGTCTGGTGAACCGGAGGCGGCTGATGTATCTTCCCGGTGATGGGCATAAAATCGTTTATATTGAAAATGTATGGGAAATAATAGCCGTCCCATCCAATGAGGTCAAAGGGATGATGATGATAGCCGTAGGTCTGGATTCCGTTTTTAAGTTTTACTTCAACTTCAATGGAATTGTCTTCTGCTGGCTCCACAAACTCCGGTGTTCGGATATCCCGTTCTGAAAAAGGGGAGTGTTCCAGAAGCTGTCCAAACTCATTTCGGTATCGGTTAGGCGTTTCAATAGGAGCAGCCGATTCAATCACAAGCATTCTCATATCTTTGTTTGCTTCAATCTGCCAGATCACACCCCGAGGAATAATCACATAATCTCCCGGTGTTAAATCCATCTTTCCAAAATTGGACTTGAATTGTCCGGAGCCAGAATGTACAAAGAGTATTTCATCCGCATTTCCATTCCGGTATAAAGAATCCATAGAATCAGTCACATGGGCTTTGGTAATGACCACATCGGAATTAAAAAAAAGTGGAATACGGGATGAAATTGCATCTCCGTTGGATTTTAAGCCTGCGGTTCGTAGATGATGATGTGAATGTGGTTGGTTTGCAGCCACAAGGTCATTCTTTTTCAATTCACCTACTGTTTCCACGGCGGTTGGGGGATGGATATGATATACATTAGAATACATGTGGCTGAACCCTTCCCGGCTTATTAACTCTTCCCAGTAGAGGTTCCCTGAATCATCCCTGAACTGGATGTGCCGTTTGTTTGGGATCTGTCCACGTTTCTGATAAAATGGCATAGTGAATTATACGATGGTGTTCTCTAAAACACCCAATCGTTCTACTTCCAGCTTGACCACATCGCCCTTTTTGATCCAGCCGCCAGTGTTTTCCGGCCTCAATTCCAGGATGCAACCGGTGCCTACGGTCCCCGAACCTAGGTAATCCCCCGGCAGGAGTTTTGCATTCATAGAAGCCCGTTCGATCATTTTCGTAAAAGGATGATAGAGGTCATTGGTGTTTCCATCAGAGATAAGAGCCCCATTTACGTGACATGTCATACGCAGATGGAGCTTTCCATCATCACCCCAGGCATCCTCCAGTTCGTCAGGAGTTACCATGTAGGGTCCAAAACTGGAAGCAAAATCTTTCCCTTTTGCAGGACCCAGACTCATAGCCATTTCTTCCCGCTGAAGATCCCGGGCAGACCAGTCATTGCAAATGGTGTATCCTGCAATGTGCCGATCAGCATCTTCGCTGGAAATATCCGATCCACCGTTGGCGATGATTACGGAAAACTCCAGCTCAAAATCCAGTTCTTCAGTTCCTTTCGGATAAGGAATTTCTTCTCTATGGCCATAAAGGGCAGCGGGATTAGAAAAATAAAAAATAGCAATCTTGAACCAGTCCGGATGCATCTCCAGTCCCCTTAGCTTACGGGCGGAACGGACGTGCTGTTCAAAAGCATAAAAGTCACGAAATGATTGTGGGTTTGGGATGGGAGCCATCAGTTGAACATCTGTTTCCAATACGGCAATGGGTGCTCCACCACTGGAATAAGACTGGATATTTATGGCGGGAAGAGACAAATCCAGTTCTTTCAATTTAGAGATATGGGTGTCCCAGTTTTCAAGAGTTTTTTTCAGTGTTGAAGGAATTTCCAGGAAACTAGGATCTTGATTGTTTTCATTATACCAAATTGCAGAACGGATCACATCAACAATATAATCATCTTTCTTAAATCCGAATCTGGGGCGTGCGTTATCGTCCAAGGTGTAGGTTACAAATTTCATTTAAAGATTTCCTCTTTTTTCCTGTTCTCGTTCAATGGATTCAAATAAAGCCTTGAAGTTTCCTTTCCCAAAGCTGTTTGAACCTTTTCTCTGTATGATTTCAAAAAAAAGTGTTGGCCGGTCCTGGAGTGGTTTGGTAAAGATCTGGAGCATATAGCCATTCTCATCCACATCTACCAAGATTCCAAGTTCAGCTAGAGTTTCAATATCTTCCTGGATGGGGCCGATCCTCTTGGTCAATTTTTCGTAATAGGATCTAGGTGTAGGCAGAAAATCTACACCGTTGGCACGCATCATGCGCACCGTGGGAATAATATCCCGCGTGGATAGGGCAAGATGCTGGACGCCGCCGGTTTCATAATAATCAATGAACTCCTGGATCTGTGATTTTTTCAATCCGTCTGCCGGTTCATTGATGGGCATTTTTATGATTTCATTATCATTGGCCATGACAATGGAACGCAAGGCGGAATATTCTGTATTAATATCCTTATCATCCACGCTCCAGAACCGGTGCCAGCCAAAAATCTTTTCATAAAAATTGCAGACAGACTGCATTTCACCGTCGGGCTGGTTACCCACAACATGGTCGATATGAACCAAGCCGGTAGATACGGATTCAAGTTCCAGATCATCCTTTTCAAACCCAGGTAAAAAGGACCCGTTATAGTTTTTTCGTTCTATAAAAGAGTGGATGGTATCCCCAAAGGTCTCAATGGCTGATACCACTGCTTCGCCGTTATCATCCTTGATTTCCCTTGGTTCCATGGCACTTTTTGCACCCCGTTCTAAAGACGTTTTCCAGGCGGATTCTGAATCATCTACTGTAAATGCCACATCTTTTATGCCGTCCCCATGACGATCAATGTGGGCACCAATATCTGTGTTCTTTTCCAATGGTGATGTTATGACCAGGTTAATATGATCCTGATTCAGCACGTAGCTGACTCTGTCGCGACTGCCTGTTTCCAATCCACGATATGCGATGGGCTGGAATCCCATGGTAGTGCGGTAATAATGAGCCGTCTGTTTTGCGTTGCCCACATACAATTCACAGTGATCAAATCCTCTAATTGAGTATGTTAAGCTGCTCAAAGTATTTCCTTTAAACATGTAATGCATTTTTGATTTTCTTTTTCCAGGCCTACAGAAATTCGAATGCAGTTAGGCCAACCAAATGCAGCAAGGTGCCGTACAATCACTCCCTTTTTTAAAAGATCCTGTGTGAGTCTCAGTGCATCTTTTTCCGAACTCCAGATTGTGGTAATGAAATTCGCGACAGAAGGCACTTGTACAATCCCCATTCCATCAAATTTTTCCTTGAGAAATTTCATTCCCATCTTATTGGTCTGGATGGTTTTGATAAGAAAATCTGAATCATCCAAGGCAGCTATACCTGCAGCCTGTGCTGCCAGGGAAGGTTCAAAGGGAACTTTAACTTTCATCAGGTTAGCAATGAGTTCATCATGGGCAAATCCGTATCCGATTCGTATACCACCCAGGCCATAAGCTTTGGAAAAACTTCGTAGTGTGATCACATTATCATACCGATAGGTCATGGAGTCGGGATAATCCGGTATTTCTTTCGCAAATTCAAAGTAAGCTTCATCAAGAATAATTAACACTCTTTCTGGTACGTGAGCATAAAATTCATCAAAATCTTCCTTGGTAATATACGTACCCATGGGATTATCCGGGTTGGCAATGTAAATGACCTTGGTATAATCAGTGATCCTATCCGCCATGGAGCCTAGATCGTAACAGTGTTGTTTCATGGGCACCCAGTGTATCTGTCGTCCAGAAGCATTAGCAAGAACACGGAATCCAATAAAGGAATTTTTTGCACTGATCAGTTCATCATCACTTAATAAAAAAGTGCGCATAATAGTTGACATGATTCCTTCTGATCCTGCGCCTAGGACTACATTGTCCATTTTCACATTGAATTTCTCTGCCAGTTTTGTGCGTAGTTCAAACCCGGAGGAATCAGGATAACGATGAATATTTTGTAGTGAATCCTGGATCGCTGCTATGGCTTTTGGCGATGCTCCCAATGGGTTTTCATTAGATGCAAGTTTAATAACATTATCAATCCCCAGTTCCCTCTGTACTTCACTGATGGGTTTGCCTGGGATATAGTGGGCTAATCGCTGAATGTAGGAAGGGACAAGAGCCATTGTTAAACCGTAAGTTTTGTTTCGTTTTTAAACGTAGAAAGAACCACAGAAGTTTTCATTGTTTGAACATTAGTAAGAGCAGATAATTGATGAAGAATCAATTCTTCATAGGCGGGGATATCTTTGGTTACCACCTTGAGTAGAAAATCTGCTTCACCGGTAATGTGGTGGCATTCGAGCACTTCCGGAATGAGAGCAATGGAACTAATGAAATTTTCCACCGGTGTTTCTCCATGACGGGCTAATTTTACTTCCACAAATGTGAAGCAGGAATAGCCAGCTTTTCTCGGATTCAAAATAGCGATATATTTATCGATAAATCCGCTGATTTCCAGTTTTTTCACGCGTTCTAAAGTACTGCTGGGGGAAAGCCCTATGCGTTTGGCCAGTTCAGCATTTGTAATACGGCTATTCTTCTGGAGTTCTTCCAATAAATGTTTGTCTTTATAATCTAAATCCATATATAAATTCTATTAAATATTAATAATTAAGTATAAAGTTAGTTAATAAATTGAAATTACAAAATATTATTCTATAAAGTTATTTATTACTATTGTTTATCTGTTGAAGAATTATAATCTCCAAATTCCATTAATAAATTTTACTCTTTTACATAGCCATATAGTCACACGCCGGTTCCCCGGTATTTTTTGTTTCTGGGAGGATGAGTAGATTTGGATATGATTAGGTATATATCACTGCTATTATTTATTGGTCCGGTTTTGGATAGGAGAAAATCATTACTGGATTTGATAATTTACATTGGATTTGATAATGAGCTTTTCTAAAAAAGAAATATTTAAAAAACTACCAAAACATTTACATCAATTTATCGCGACTCAGGATTATGATTTATATTATAATGCACAGGATCAAGCTGTTTGGCGCTATGTAATGCGACAACTATCACATCAATTAAAATCTAGCGCACATCCAATTTATAATGAAGGCCTTGAAAAAACAGGTATCTCTATTGAAAAAATTCCATCCATTGAAGAAATGAACAAATGTTTAAATAAACTTGGTTGGATGGCAATTGTTGTTGATGGGTTTATTCCACCGCAAGCCTTTATGGAATTACAAGCATTAAAAGTTCTTGCAATTGCATTAGAAATGAGATCCTTAGAACACATTTTATACACACCAGCACCAGATATTGTACATGAATCTGCGGGGCATGCACCAATGGTTTATGATGCTGAATATTCTGTTTATTTACAGCGTTTTGGTGAAATAGGAGTCAAAGCAATGTTTACTAAGCAGGATAAAGAAGTTTATGAGGCAATAAGACATTTATCAATTATTAAAGGTTATCCGTCGGTTACAAAAGAAGAGATTAAACAAGCAGAGGAAGATATAAATAATATATTAAATAGTGTAACGGTTCTTTCAGAGTCTGCACTATTAACAAGACTTCATTGGTGGACTGTTGAGTATGGTTTAGTAGGGACCGTTGATAATTACACTATTTATGGTGCAGGTCTTTTATCATCTTTAAGTGAAAGTAAATCGTGTTTGGATGATGAAAAGGTTAAAAAAACACCTTTAACAGTTGATGCAGTAAACACTCCTTATGACATTACAAATCCACAACCTCAATTATTTGTAACAAAAAGTTGCCGTCATTTAACGCAAGTTTTAGAAGATTTTGCTGATCAAATGTGTTTTAGAAAAGGTGGGGCTGAATCTGTACAAGTCGCTATAGATTCTGAAATTATTTCTACTTGTGAATATTCTTCTGGGTTACAAGTTTCTGGACTATTTACAAGATTACTAAAAAATTCAGTTAATAAAGAAATATATATTGGAACAACCGGACCGACCCAAATTTCTGTAAATAATAAAGAATTAGATGGGCATGGAATCTCTTACCATACCGAAGGATTTGGGTCTCCCGTTGGTCCAATTTGTAATTTGATGATTCCATTAGAAGATGCGACAGAATACGATTTAATTACATTAAATATAAAAAGAGAATATGTCGTTCATTTAGAATTCGTTTCTGGCATTGAGGTTATAGGTGTCCTTAAAAAAATTCATAAAAAATTGGAAAAAAATGTGTTAATGACGTTTGAAAACTGTACAGTTACAGGCCCAACTGGGGATGTATTATTTCAACCTGAATGGGGAATTTATGATATGGCAGTTGGTATAAAGATTTCATCTGTATTTTCTGGTTCAGCAGATAAAACTAAATTTGATGTTTATCCATCCAAATCAGAAGAAACTGCCAAAAAAATAAAATATAGCGATAAAGAAAAATTCGAGTTTTTAATTTATAACGAAATAAGGTCAATTCGTGAGACCGGAAAAAATTTCAATCGACTCAAAGAAATAATTACACTCTTAAAAAATAAAAAATTTGAATCATGGTTACTATTTTTAGAAATACTTGAATTATTAGAAAAAGGTTCAAAAGAGTACAAGGATGTTAGAAATGCGTTAATATCAATTTCCAAAATAAATAGTAAAAAGAAACATTTGATAGATCGTGGTTTAAATATCCTAGATTCCGAATGATAATATTATCCCAATAAGACACCACCTTTTGATTAGAACACTAATCAATACACTCATGGATATGCAAATTTGATTACAAGGAAATTATTAAATAGAATTTTAAACTTTATATTTAAA